>Ga0326726_10001151_pt1 | contig 24569 bp, 24 predicted proteins | sample MHFenrmetagenome_2_FD_207603 | JGI IMG/M metagenome (GOLD analysis project Ga0326726, IMG submission 207603) | Lab enriched peat soil microbial communities from Michigan Hollow, Ithaca, NY, United States - MHF15MN | ecosystem: Environmental > Terrestrial > Soil > Wetlands > Peat | place: USA... | reverse complement strand
GCGTAGTGGAAGACTTGGCGGATGAGTGCGGACACGTTGACCATCTTCACCTTGCCGCCCCGCTCGTCGAGGCGTTTGTACAACGCGAGGATCACGCCGATGCCGGCTGAGGAGATGTATTCCAATCCGGTGCAATCCAGGATGCAAGTCTCGGTGATCTGATTCAAGACCATCTCGGCACGTTGGACTTGCGATGCGTCGAACCGTCCCGACAAAGAGACCGTGGTCTTTGAAAGTGCTTCGATGGTCAGCATGACTTAAGCTCCCAGACGCTTAACCAGCGTAATCTTGCTGGTTCGATCGACGTACTCGTAGCGAATGTCGTCCATCATCTGACGGGTCAGATGAATTCCCAGCCCCCCAGGCAGGCGCTCCTTGACGGGGCGAGTCACATCGACCGGCGGACGGTCCCGAGGATCGAAGTAATGTACATCGCGATCAATGAGAGTGACCAAGAGTTCACTCCCCTCGATGCGAATCTGGATGGTGACATCATTCTGCGATTCCGAATTGTAACGCACCATGTTGGTGAACATTTCCTCGACGGCGAACTGGAGCATTAACGTCATCTCATCGCCGAGATTCTGCGCCTTCGTGAACTTCTCGACGAAGTCGAAGATCGCCGGCACCGAGTCAGCTTGTTTGGCGAAGGTGGCTTCCATTGTCCGTCGATCGTGGGCGCGAGGGGCTGCCGTTCGGCGTAGCCGACGCGCCCGGGGCAATCTATGTCAGTATTGCACCACATTCAATTGTCGGCGCCCACGATCTGGTGCTTCATTGGCCCTGTATGATGGCCACGCTCGAGCATACGGGGAGCCGCGTTGCTTGTTTCCACTGCGGCCTGGATTGTCCCGAGTTGCCGGAGACGGCGGATGGCCACGCATTTTGCTGCGCCGGCTGCCAGGCGGTGTACCTGATCCTGCAGGACGCCCGCCTCGGCACCTACTACAGCCGCGATGAATCTCCGGGCCAGCGTCCCACCCTGGGAGACAAGAGCCGGTTCGCCTATCTCGATTCGCCGGAGATCGTTGATTCTCTGCTTGAGTATACGGATGCCCTGCGTCGGCGCATCACGCTGCACATCCCTGCCATCCATTGCGCGTCCTGCGTCTGGCTGCTGGAAAACCTGCACCGGCTCAACCCCGCGATTCTCCGCTCCGTGACCAATCTGTCGACGCGGCGGGTCACGATCCTCTACGATCGGACCCAGGCCTCTATCCGTGTCATCGTGGAATTGCTCGCTCGCATTGGCTACGAGCCTGATATCCGCCTGGATTCGCTTGGGGAGCGGACCTGTCGTTCGACGAGTTGGCAATTGTACGCCAAGATCGGCGTGGCTGGGTTTGCTTTCGCCAATGTCATGCTCTTCAGTCTGCCGGAGTATCTCTCGAAGCATGGGTTGGGCGAAGGTGGGATCTCCACGACATTCCGCCTCGCCAGTCTGATTTTGGCCTTGCCGGTTTTGCTCTACTCCGCGCAGGATTACTTTCGCTCGGCATGGGCCGGACTAAAGGCGCGGCGCGTCAACCTCGATGTGCCGTTGGCGCTGGGTATTGGCTCACTCTTTCTCCGTAGCGCCTACGATGTGCTCTCCGGCTCCGGGCCGGGATACTTCGATTCATTCACCGGGCTGGTCTTCTTCCTCTTGGCGGGCCGCGTGTTTCAGCAGAAGTCGTTCGAGTGGCTTTCGTTCGATCGCGATTACCGCGCGTACTTTCCGCTGTCGTGCCTACGTCGCGAACGCGGATGCGATTTGGCGGTCCCGATCACGCGCCTGAAACCCGGCGATCGTATTGTGGTGCGCCATCAGGAGCTTGTTCCCGCGGACGCGATCTTGATCTCCGGTCAGGGACGCATCGACTACAGCTTTATTACGGGCGAGGCGGACTTGCAGGATGTCGAGTCCGGCGTGCGGGTGTATGCCGGTGGGCGACAGGTCGGCGAGGCGATCGAGTTGGAGGTCTTGCGCGAAGTCTCGCAAAGCCGGCTCGTCTCGCTGTGGAGTTCGCCTGCGATGGTGCGTGAGGCGGGGGCCGCAGTGCCGACAGTGGCAGATGCTGCGGGCCGGTATTTCACCCTCGCCGTGCTCCTGATCGCGGTCGCGACGGCGCTCTTCTGGTATTGGGCGGATCCGTCGCGCATGATCTGGATCGTTACCTCGGTGCTGATCGTCGCTTGCCCTTGTGCGTTGGCGCTGTCGCGCCCCTTCGCACTCGGAACGCTGGTTCGCATCTGGGGCAGGCAGCGCCTCTATGTGCGCGGAATCGAAATTGCCGATGCGATGGCGCGCATCGACGACGTCGTCTTCGACAAGACCGGCACGCTCACGCAGGCACCGCAAGCGAGTGTGTCATTCGTCGGTCCGGCGCCCTCGGAATACGACAAGCAGTTGATTGGCTCTCTCGCCCGGCATTCAACCCATCCGCTCAGTCGTCAACTGAGCGCGGTTCTTGAATCATCACGGCTTCTGCCTGTCTCGGAGTTCAAAGATGTCGCCGGCCAGGGCGTGAGTGGTGTGGTGGACGGGCACACGGTTCACCTCGGCAATCGTGACTGGGCGTGGTTCGGTGAAGGCGACGACGGGATGTCAAAATCTGACAGAAATAGTCAGGTTGTTTATGTCGGCTTTGATTGTCGCCCGCGGGGATTTTACCTTCTGGGCGCCGTGTACCGGGAGCGACTTGAAGACACAATCTCCCGTCTGCGGCGCGACTACCGAGTATCGGTGCTCACGGGCGACAACGCACGCGATGCCGAGCGATTGAAAGCGACTTTGGGCGAAGGTGTCAGCATTGCCTACGAGCAGAGTCCTCACAACAAGCTGGATCATGTGGCGGCGCTCCAGACAGAGGGGCGCAACGTCATGATGGTCGGTGACGGGCTCAATGATGCCGGCGCGTTGCATGTCGCGACCGTGGGCATCGCGGTCACTGAGGACACATCGGCCTTCTCACCATCCAGCGATGGCATCCTGGACGCGACGCGGCTGCCGTTGCTGCCGCAATTCCTGGGCACGGCCCGTCGAGTGCGGCGGGTCGTCTATGCGAGCTTCGCCGTGTCGTTGCTTTACAACGTGGTCGGGCTATCGTTTGCGGTCACCGGGCATTTGTCGCCTCTGGTGTCTGCCATATTGATGCCGGTGAGTTCGGTCTCGGTTGTGTTGTTCGCCAGTTTAGGTGCGCGGCTGGCGGCGCGCCGGGAAAAGTCGGCCTGAATGCAAGTCGTCGTGGTCCTGTTGATCGCATCGGTGGTGGTGGCCGCGGGATTCCTGGTGGCGTTTCTGTGGTCGGCGCGTCGTGGCCAGTACGATGATCTGGACACGCCGCCGGTGCGCATGCTTTACGATGACATCAAGGCCGGAGAAAAGCCCGTGACTCCCGCCCCATCCCCAAAATCGGAGTAGCCACCTCATGGCCATCGAGACGATCGCCTACGACAACAAGACGGTGCGTGATTTCGGCCTCGCTACGATGGTGTGGGGCGCAGTGGGCATGCTGGTCGGACTGATCGCGGCCATTCAGATGTACTTCCCCGCTCTGAATCTCAACATCCTCTATCTGACCTTCTCGCACATCCGGCCGGTGCACACCAACGCGGTCATCTTCGCGTTTGTCGGCAACGCGATCTTCATGTCGGTCTACTATTCGTTGCCGCGCCTCTGCAAGGCGCCAATGTACAGCGACCTGTTGAGCCGGCTGCATTTCTGGGGCTGGCAGTTGATCATCGTTTGCGCCGCGATCTCGCTGCCCATGGGGTTCACCACCAGCAAGGAGTATGCCGAGCTGGAGTGGCCGATTGACATCCTCATCGCCGTCGTCTGGGTCATCTTCGGCATCAACATGTTCGGCACCATCTTCAAGCGGCGCGAGAAGCACATGTACGTCGCGATCTGGTTCTACATCGCGACCTGGGTGACGGTGACGATGCTGCATGTCGTCAACTCTCTGGAGATCCCCGTCACGTTCATGAAGAGCTACCCGGTTTATGCGGGTGTGCAGGACGCGTTGGTGCAGTGGTGGTATGGGCACAACGCGGTCGCCTTCTTCCTGACCACGCCCTACCTCGGGATGATGTACTACTTTCTGCCGAAGGCGGCGGATCGTCCGATCTTCTCGTACCGTCTTTCGATCATCCATTTCTGGGCATTGATCTTCATCTACATCTGGGCGGGGCCGCATCACCTCCTGTATTCGGCGCTGCCGGACTGGGCGCAATCGCTGGGTACGGTCTTCTCGATCATGCTGATCGCGCCGTCGTGGGGAGGAATGCTCAACGGGCTTCTGACACTACGCGGCGCCTGGGACAAGGTCCGGGAGAGTGTGGTCCTGAAGTTCATGGTGGTCGCGGTGACGGCGTATGGGATGGCGACGTTCGAAGGGCCGCTTCTGTCGGTGAAGAGTGTGAATGCCCTTTCCCATTTCACCGATTGGACCATCGCCCATGTGCACGTCGGGGCGCTGGGCTGGAACGGATTTCTCACCTTCGGCATTCTCTATTGGCTGATCCCACGGCTGTATCGCACCAAGCTCTACTCAGACAAGCTGGCCAACCTGCACTTCTGGATCGGATTCCTGGGAATCGTGATCTATGTCCTGCCCCTGTACTTCGCCGGGATCACGCAGGGGCTGATGTGGAAGGAGTTCACGCCGGACGGAATCTTGCGCTATCCGAATTTCCTTGAGACGGTCTTGCAAGTCATACCGATGTATGTCATTCGCTCGATCGGCGGGAGCTTGTTCCTCTTGGGTGCGGTCTTGATGATCTACAACCTGGCCCGGACGATGAAGGCGGGTTCGCTTCTCGCCTCAGAGCAAGTCGAAGTCCCGGCGCGTGAACCCGCCCCCTCCGCGCCTTTCCGTTTCTCGCATCGCTGGCTGGAGGGCAAGCCCCTTCCATTCCTGATACTCGCCTTTGTCGCGGTGGTGATTGGCGGCGTCATCGAACTGGTGCCGACCTTCATGATCAAGTCGAACATCCCGACGATTGCCGCGGTCCATCCCTACACGCCTTTGGAGCTGCAAGGGCGCGACATCTACATTCGCGAGGGATGCAACGTCTGCCACTCGCAGATGGTGCGGCCGTTTCGCTCGGAGACGGAACGGTATGGCGAGTACTCCAAGGCCGGGGAGTATGTCTACGATCATCCATTCCTTTGGGGTTCGAAGCGCACGGGGCCGGATTTGATGCGCGTCGGGCAAAAGTACCCGAACGCCTGGCACTATCGTCACATGGAGGACCCGAGATCGATGTCGCCCGGCTCGATCATGCCGAGTTATCCGTGGCTTCTGACCAATCAGCTCGACACGACGACGACGGCGGCCAAAATTAGAGCGATGCAGGCGCTCGGTGTTCCGTATCCCCTCCCTTACAGCGCGATGGCCAATTTCGATCTGGCCAAACAGGCGCAGGTGATCTCGGACGATCTCAAGCAGGGCAGCATCGACTGCCCACCCGATCGTGAGATTGTCGCGTTAATCGCCTACCTGCAGCGGATGGGGACGGATATCAAAGGGGCAAGCGGTGGTACGGCGGCGGGGGGGCCGTAGACGATGGGACGTATGGAGAGATTCGCACAGACTAAAGTCCGTGCCTCCTACTTTGGGCTAAGTTACTGTAAGAAGGGAGCGCGGGCTTCGACCTGCGCTCGGATTGGATTACCCCTCACCCTACCCTCTCCCCTCCGGGGAGAGGGGAATAAATTTGCTCCCTCTCCCTTCAAGGGAGAGGGTCGGGGTGAGGGAATCATCTGATAGCCCGACTTGTCTCAAGAGACTTCGGGGTAACGCATAATGATCGGTGAACTTCTACAGGAACTAATCGGCGGTGGCGCCTTCGGCACTATCGTGATGGTCGTGCTTATGGTCTCGTTCGCGGCGATCGTATACTGGACGATTCGCATCGACAAGAAGCACGTTGAGCGCATGGGACATCTGCCACTGGAGTCTGACCAAGAGATGCCCGGCTCGGGAGTGAAACATGGCTGACCAGAACGCGCCAATGTTGGACCATGACTATGATGGCATCCGCGAGTTGGACAATGATCTGCCGCGTTGGTGGGTGTGGCTGTTTGTCATCACCATCATCTGGGGCGTTCTGTATCTCTTGTACTTCCATGTTCTCGGCGTCGGTTATCTGTCCGGCGACGAGTACCTACGAGAAATGAACCCGAACTATATGCGCCTTGAGGCTCGTCATCACCGGTTCTTGGGAATCCTGCCGGAGTATCATTCTCCGTTTTACGATCCGGTGCGCGATCACTTGATCCAGGGGCCGCAGGCGCGCCCGGCCGTGGCCTATGTGGAACAGAGCCGCGAGAGTGACACGTCGACCTACGTAGCCTTAAGCGACGAAGCCAGCGTCAAGGCCGGCCTGACGATTTTTCAGACGAAATGCGCCACTTGCCACGGCAAGCTCGGCGAGGGTGGCATCGGCCCGAACTTGACCGACGATTACTGGCTGCACGGGGCCGGCATCAGCAATATCTATAAGACGGTGAAGTACGGTGCCCCCGCGAAGGGGATGCTCTCTTGGCGGCTGGAGTTGCAACCACAACAGATCTTGCAGGTGGCCAGCTTTGTCATGACGATGCACGGCAGCAATCCTCCCAATCCCAAGGCGCCTCAGGGCGAATTGGTGAAGCCGTGACGATGTGAGCACGCCTCCCCCCAGGGAACAGTTCCGCGATTCGCTGGCGACCGCAGACCCGCGCGGCCGCCGGCTGTGGATCTATCCCACCAAGCCGTCGGGACGATTTCATGACTGGCGAGTCGTGGTGGCGGTGCTGCTTCTGGCCTTCTTGTTTGTTGCTCCCTTTCTGCGTTTGCACGGCAATCCGTTGGTGCTCCTCGACATTGTGCATCGCCAGTTCTTCATCTTCGGTCTGATCTTCTGGCCACAGGACATCTACCTATTCGTTCTGGCGGCGATCGCGGTGGTCGTCTTCATCATTCTCTTTACCGCTGCATTTGGCCGTCTCTTCTGCGGCTGGACTTGCCCGCAGACCATCTTCATGGAAATGGTCTTCCGCAAGATCGAGTACTGGATCGAGGGGGACGGGCCGCGTCAGCGCGAGTTGGCGCGAGCGCCAATGTCGGCGGGCAAACTCTACAAGCGCGTGTCCAAGCATGCGATCTTCTTTGCGATCGCCTTTGTCATCGGCAACACCTTCCTGGCCTACTTCATCGGCAGCGACGCCCTCTTTCATATCATGGCATCGCCACCCACCGACCACATGGTCGGATTCAGCCTCATGCTCATTTTCTCGCTCGTCTTTTACTGGGTCTTTGCCTGGTTTCGCGAGCAAGTATGCACCCTGGTGTGCCCGTATGGCCGATTGCAGTCGGTGCTTCTGGATCCCAACTCGATCGTGGTCGGGTACGATTTCAAGCGCGGTGAGCCGCGCGGCCCAGGCAGCCGCAAGGGCGCGAAGTCCGATCTGGGCGATTGCATCGATTGCGGCGCCTGCGTGAGAGTCTGCCCTACCGGAATTGACATTCGCAATGGCACCCAACTCGAATGCATCAACTGCACCGCGTGCATCGACGCCTGCGACCACATTATGGACAAAGTGGGGTTGCCGCGCGGGCTGGTACGCTACACGTCCTACGAAGGGATCACCAGCGGTATCGGGCTGCGTGTCACCCCGCGCATGAAATTGTACTCCGCGGTGTTCACAATCTTGGTGGGTGCGTTGGTGACGCTACTTCTCTTGCGCACCCCGGTTGAGGCGACCGTGTTGCGGGCGGCCGGATCGCTGTTTGAGGAATTGAGCGACGGGAGTGTCCGCAATCTCTACACGATCACGGTGACCAACAAGACTTCAGAGAATCTGCCGGTCACTTTGCGCCTGTTGGCGCCAGCACAGGGACAGCTTACTCTGTTGGGCCCGGAATTGGTGGCGCCGCCACAGGGACAGGATGAATCGGTGTTCTCGATCCAAATTCCCAAGACCGCGATCTATTCTGCCAACTCACTTCTGACCATCGGGGTCTTTTCCGGTGCACGTGAAGTGGCCAAGGTGCACACTTCGTTTGCCGCACCGCTGCCGAAGGCGGGACGATGACAGCCTCGGGGAAGAAGAGCCACTGGGGGTTCGGCATCTGGCTGTTGTACGTCGGCTTTGTCGTCTTCATCCTGTCCCTGGCGGGATGGGCCTCGCTAGAGCGCGTTGACTTGGTCTCTGATGATTACTACGAGCAGGGACTCGCGTATCAGAAACGCATCGACCAGATCAGAGAGACTCAGGCGTCGCATGAGACTCCGGGCATTGTCTATGATCAAGCAGGGAATGTGGCGAGACTTTGCTTTCCAGAGGCGATGCCGATCCCGATCACGGGATCGGTCCTCTTCTTTTGTCCTTCGAACGAATTTCGTGACTTTCGGGTGGCATTAGCACCGGATTCGAGCCGGTGCCAGACAATCAGTGACAAGAGATTGTCGCGAGGATATTGGCGGGCGAAATGCGAGTGGGAAGACGCGGGTGGCAGCCATTATTGGGAAGACACGCTCTATGTGCGATGAGATGATGGCTTGGTAATTTTGGGAGGGCGAGGCTCCTGCCGAGCCTGCCCTTGTGCTTGACCGACACGTAGAGCATGGCTCAACAGGAGTTTTGCCCTCCCAATAAGCCACGGGGCCACAGGGCTAAACATGGACACGTTTCTCTGGTCAGCACTTGCGATTGGGTTTCTGGGGAGTCTGCACTGCATTGGCATGTGCGGGCCGATTGCCTTGGCGTTGCCATCGGGGCAGGGGTCGCGCATGCGGCTAGTTGGCAATCGTGTGGTCTACAATCTCGGGCGGATCATCACCTACAGCGCGCTTGGGGTATTGAGCGGGCTGGTCGGGAGGACGCTCGCGTTGGTTGGGTTACAGCGCGCGCTGTCGATAGCCGCTGGGATCATCATACTGGTGATCGCCCTGGTGCCGTTCTCGCGTCTGGGGCGACTTCTTCCGACTCAGGCGGCGGGACGCTTCGTGAATTGGCTGCGCGTGCGATGGGCACCATGGTTTAAACGCGCTTCGATGCCGTCGATGCTGGGTATTGGCCTTCTGAACGGCCTTCTGCCGTGCGGGTTTCTCTACATAGGACTGGGCGCGGCGGCCGTGACCGGCTCCCTGCTGCACGCATCGCTGTACATGATGCTATTCGGTGTCGGCACCATGCCCGCAATGCTGGCGGTGTCGCTATTCGGCCCGGCCTTGGGTGTCGGCCTGCGGCGGAAACTGGCGCGACTTCTACCGGTCGGCGCAGCGATGCTGGGATTGCTTCTGATCCTTCGTGGGATGTCACTTGGCATCCCCTATGTCAGCCCGCGATTGGGCACGTCGGCTTCTCAGCAGGATGCCTGCTGCAAGCCGTAGACCCTTCTCGCGGAAATGCGTGGCCGCGACACTTGTCGCGGAATCGCTGACGACCACATTCCCCGCGACGACCGTCTTGTCGGCGCTCTGCCGCGGAGCGGCAGGCTTTTCAACAGGCCCAAGATCAGGGCCTCCGCCGCACGTTACCAACGTGATCAAATCCCGACCGAAATTCTCCAGGACGATGCGCCCGTAGCAGTTGCGGGTGCGACTTGCCGCTGGTCAAATGCTGACCAGCGTGGCCAACAATGTTCTTTGTGACAAAACGGCATCATCCTGACCACCGTCGCGCCGCAGTCTTCCGTTTCTTGAATAGACGGGGGACTTATGACGAACGGACCGTGGCACATCAGCGACAAACTTGTCATCCCATCATCCCAGCTTGACGAGATTCTCGCGCGGCTTACACAAGCGGGATTCAAACTCCTGGGTCCGACTGTGCGCGATGGGGCCATCGTCTATGACACAATCGCCAAAGCCGCCGATCTGCCGGTGGGTTGGACCGACGATCAGGAGCGCGCGACCTATTGTCTGAAATCCGAGGGCGACGGCTCGCTCTTCAATTTTACGGTTGGCCCCGATTCCTGGAAAAAGCACCTTCACCCACCCCGGATCCGCCTGTGGGAAGCGCAACGCGAGGATCAGAGCATTCGCTTTGCGCCTCCAAAAGACGGGATAGCGAAGACCGCCTTCATCGGTGTGCGTGCCTGCGAACTGGCGGCAATCGCCGTGCAGGACAAGGTCTTTCTTGACGGGCCGTATGTGGACCTCGCCTACAAGGCCCGTCGCGAAGCCTGCTTTATTGTCGCGGTGAATTGCGGCAAGGGTGGGGGCACCTGTTTCTGTGTCTCGATGAAAACCGGGCCGCAGGTGGCGTCGGGATTCGACATCGCGCTAACCGAGATTCTCCGTGATGGCCGTCACGACTTGGTTGTCGAGATTGGCACCAAGCGCGCTGCCAAGATACTGGGCGATCTTGCGGCCAGAAGCGCAGATGCCAAGGATCTCGCAGCCGTCAAAGCGGTGGTCGAGAAGGCCGCCTCCGAGGTCGGGCGCTCGCTGGAGACTGAGAATCTGCACGATGCGCTGATGAATCGGCGTGAGAGCCCGCATTGGGACAATGTCGCCGGGCGCTGCCTCTGCTGCACGAACTGCACGTTGGTCTGTCCGACCTGTTTTTGCACCACGGTGGCCGATGGCGCCAGCCTCGGGAACGCGCTGGCCTTCCGCGACCGGCGTTGGGACTCCTGTTTCACACATGAATTCAGCTATGTACACGGCGGCGTGGTGCGTCAATCGGCGCGCTCACGGTACCGTCATTGGATTACCCATAAGCTTGCCACCTGGATCGATCAGTTTGGCGTTGTCGGATGCGTGGGGTGCGGCCGCTGCATCACATGGTGCCCGGCCCAGATCGACATAACCGAGGAAGCCAAGCAGATCCAGGCGGAAACCACGGGAGAGCCCCGTGCCTACGCGGAAGGAGTGTGAGACATGGAGACGTTAGAGCCCATTTTGACTGAGCACCCGTTCTTCGCGAATCTGGATCGCGAAATCATCCGCCTGGTCGCGGGCTGCGCGTCGAACGTGCGCTTTGCGCCGGACGATTACCTGATCCGCTCCGGGCAGGAGGCCAACCTGTTCTACCTCATTCGCGAGGGCCGTGTCTCGCTTGAGATCTTCGTACCGGGACGCGGGGCGGTTTCGATCGACACGTACGACGATGGTGACGTCCTGGGTTGGTCGTGGCTGATTCCGCCTTACCAATGGCAGTATGATGCGCGGGCGACGATGCCGGTGCGGGCGATAGCGCTCGATGGCAAGTGCTTGCGCACGAAATGCGAACAGGACCACAACATCGGTTACGAACTGTTGAAACGTTTCGCGCACATCATCGAAGAGAGGCTGCGCGGGGCCAGACTGCAACTTTTGGATGTGTATGGAAGCGCCACAACCCGATAGAGCATCCCTGCAAAGGGATAGTGCCACGCGGTTCTATCCGTACCGCGTGCGCCAGAAACGCAGTGAATCATCGGATACCGTCACGTTGACTCTGGAGCCAGCGGATGGCGATCCCATGCCCGGATTCAAACCTGGGCAGTTTAACATGATCTACGCCTACGGGGTCGGCGAAGTACCGATCTCGATCTCCGGCGACGCGGAGGAGCCGGACGTGTTGGTCCACACGGTCCGTGCCGTGGGGGCGGTGTCACGCGCGATTTGCGCTGCCGGGAAGGGTGATGTCCTGGCCCTGCGCGGCCCCTTCGGTACCGAGTGGCCGATCGGGGAGGCCGAAGGGCGCGACGTGGTGATTGTGGCGGGCGGCATTGGGTTGGCGCCGCTGCGCCCCGCCATCTACCAAGTGGTTCATCACCGCGATCGCTTCCGCCGTGCGGTCCTGTTCTATGGAGCACGCACCCCCGAGGACTTGATCTTCCGCAAGGACCTGGAGAATTGGCGGAAGCGATTCGATCTCCATGTGTACGTCACCGTGGATCGCGGCGACGCGGCCTGGCGCGGGTACGTCGGCGTGGTCACCACGCTGATCCATCGGGCGCCGTTTGAACCACCGAATTCGACCGCGTTTGTCTGCGGACCCGAAGTGATGATTCGTTTCACGGCGTTGGAATTGCAGCGCATGGGAGTCACGCCGGATCGGATGCACGTATCGCTCGAGCGGAACATGAAGTGCGGTTGCGGCTTTTGCGGGCATTGCCAAGCGGGGCCCGTCTTCGTGTGCCGCGACGGCCCGGTGTTTTCGTACGACCGCGTCCACGACCTCATGGCGATCAGGGAGCTATAGGATGACACCGCAGAAACCGCGATTGGCCGTGTGGAAATTCGCCTCCTGCGACGGCTGCCAATTGTCGCTCCTGGATTGTGAAAACGAACTGCTGGCCGTGACCGATGCGGTGACGATCGCGAATTTCCCCGAGGCATCGCGCGCGATCATGAAGGGGCCCTACGACGTGTCGTTGGTCGAAGGATCGATCACGACGCCGCACGATGAGGAGCGCATTCACACCATTCGTCGCGCGTCGAAGGTGCTCATCACGATCGGAGCCTGCGCCACTTCGGGTGGAATCCAGGCGTTGCGCAATTTCAAGGATGTGCGCGAATTCACGTCGATTGTTTATGCCCAGCCTCAGTACATCGAAACGTTGAAGAAATCGACGGCAATCAGCGACCATGTTCAGGTGGACTTCGAGTTGCGCGGCTGTCCGATCAACAAGATGCAACTTCTCGAGGTTCTGACGGCGTTTCTCCAGGGCCGGCGTCCGGACATTCCAACACACTCGGTGTGTGTCGAGTGCAAGTTGGCGGGGACGGTTTGCGTGATGGTTGGCCAGGGGACGCCATGCCTGGGGCCGGTGACGCAGGCGGGGTGCGGCGCCATCTGCCCGCGCTATCGCCGTGGGTGCTACGGGTGCTTCGGACCGATGGAATCGCCGAACACGACCTCCTTGAGTACGCAGTGGACGCGTTTGGGGGCGGGGCGCGACGTTCTCTTGCGGGCTTACCGTAGCTTCAATGCCTACGCGGACGCGTTCCATCGTGAAGGGGACGTGCATGGCCACTAAGGTGATCAAGGTCGATATGCTGGCTCGCGTGGAGGGCGAAGGCGCCCTGCACATCAAGATTCGCGACCGCGAGGTCGCCGAGGTCAAGCTCAACATCTTCGAGCCGCCGCGTTTCTTCGAAGCGTTCTTGCGGGGGCGTCACTATAGCGAGGTGCCGGACATCACGGCACGCATCTGCGGAATCTGCCCGATCGCCTATCAAATGAGTTCCGTACAGGCGATGGAGAACGCCTTCGGCGCGGAGATTCCGAGCGCAATCCGGCAATTGCGCCGGTTGATCTATTGCGGCGAATGGATCGAGAGCCATGCTCTGCACATTTATTTTCTGCACGCACCCGACTTTCTCGGCTATGAGGATGCGATTGCCCTGGCGAAGGATCACCCTGATGCGGTGAAACGGGCGCTGCGGCTTAAGAAGATCGGCAACGACCTGATGATTCTTCTGGGTGGCCGGGAGATTCACCCGATCAACGTGCGCGTGGGCGGGTTCTATCGCGCTCCTTTGCGCAGCGAGCTTCAGCCCCTGGTCGAGGATCTCAAGTGGGCGCGCGACGCGGCGTTGGAGACAGTGCGTTTCACCGCCACCTTGAATTTCCCGGACTTTGAACCGGATTATGAATTCGTCGCGCTCTCGCATCCCACCGACTACCCCATCACCGAGGGACGGATTGTCTCGAGCCGTGGGTTGGATATTGATGTGTCGGAGTACGAGCAGCACTTTGTCGAAGAGCATGTCCCGCATTCCAACGCGCTGCACTCCCATTTAAAAGCGCGTGGGGCCTACCTCGTGGGCCCGTTGGCGCGCTATGCCTTGAATTTCTCCAAGCTGTCACCGCTCGCGCAGCAAGCCGCACGCGACGCCAAACTCAAGCCGATCTGCCGCAATCCGTTCAAAAGCATCATCGTGCGTGCGGTCGAGACGGTCTACGCCTGCGAAGAGGCCCTGCGTCTGATCGCAGCGTATGAGCCCCCCGAGAAAGCATCGGTTCCGTTGGCGGTGCGGGCGGCGTCGGGACAAGGGTGCACAGAGGCCCCGCGCGGGATTCTCTATCATCGTTACCGTGTCGATGCGCAGGGGATCATCCGTGACGCGAAGATCGTGCCGCCGACCTCGCAGAACCAGCCATCGATCGAGGACGATTTGCGGCAGTTGGTGACGCGCAATGTCGATCTGCCGGCCGACAAACTGCAATGGCTGTGCGAGCAGTCGGTGCGGAACTACGATCCGTGCATTTCCTGCGCGACGCATTTTCTCAAGCTGACTTTAGATCGCGCATGATCCAATAACGCGCCCACTCGGGGTGGGCGTTGGTGTGCCATGTCGAAAAAGACGACAGTTGTCATCGGGATTGGAAACGCCGACCGCGGCGATGACGCCATCGGCCTGCTGGTCGCGCGCCGTCTACGGGAACGGCTCCATCCAGATGTACTCGTCCACGAATCAACTGGGGATCCGGCGGATCTGATGGCTCGTTGGGGATCCGGCCTCAGAGTGATTGCCGTTGACGCGATCATCATCGGCTCCGAGGTGGGGACCATTCACGTCATCGACGCCTGCGAGATCAACTCATCGTCGGCGATGTTTCGTTCGCAATCCACACACGCGTTCGGCCTGGCCGAGGCGGTCGCGCTCGCACGGGCGCTGGGCACGCTGCCTTCCGAGTTTGCGATTGTTGGTATCGAAGCTCAGAGCTTCGGAGTTGGTGATGAGCTTTCCCCGCCGGTCGCGAGTGCTCTTGCAGGCGCGGTCCAGGCCGTCGAGAGGCTGTTGGTCTCGGAACAGGATTCCAAGCAGGAGAAAATACATGCATGAAACATCGCTGATGAAGGGCCTCATTAAGCAAGTGACCGAGGTGGCGATGGCCAACGGTGGCGGGCAAGTTCACCGTGTACGGGTACGACTGGGAGCGCTGTCAAACATCACGCCCGGCCATTTCCGCGAGCACTTCGAATGGGAAACTGTCGGCACCCTCCTATCCCGCGCGGCGCTCGAGATTGAAGCCAGCAGCGATGTCACCGCCGCTGATGCGAGTGATGTCGTGGTCACCAGTGTGGAGGTGGACGCGTAGTGGCCGTGCGTTCCTTACCCATAGCGCCGATGTCCCAGCGCGAGATCCTGACCGTTACCGGGATGGTGCAGGGGGTGGGATTCCGTCCCTTTGTCTATCGCATTGCCGTCGAACTGGGATTGCGCGGATCGGTGTGCAATACGAATGAGGGTGTGCGAATCGACATCGAGGGGCCGTCGAAGGCCATCGCGGAGTTCGCGCGGCGCCTGAGGACGGAGCTGCCGCTACAGGCTCACATCGATGCGGTTGTGCGCCGAGTCGCCGATCTCGTCGGATATTCCGGCTTTCAGGTCATGCCCAGCGATTTGTCCGGATCGGCGCAAGCGCCGATCTTGCCCGACTTGGCGATTTGCGACGATTGCCTCCGTGAGCTTTTCGATCCCGCAGACAGGCGCTATCGGTACCCGTTCATCAACTGCACGAACTGCGGCCCGCGCTACTCGATCGTCACCGGAGTGCCCTATGATCGCGAGCGCACGACGATGAGTGCGTTCACCATGTGTCCGGACTGCCAGGGCGAATATGATGATCCGGCGAATCGGCGTTTTCATGCGCAGCCCAACGCATGCTCGCGCTGTGGCCCCCATGTCGCGCTGTTGTCGCCCGATGGCGAGAGGCTCGCGTCACGCGACGAAGCGATTCTGGCCGCGTGCGCGGCGTTGCGGGGCGGACAGATTGTCGCGGTCAAGGGGATCGGTGGTTACCATCTGATGGTGGATGCGGCGAATGATGAGGCGGTGAGACGGCTGCGTGGGCGCAAGTTGCGCGACGCCAAGCCGCTGGCGCTCCTGTATCCGTCACTGACGGCACTCCGCCGGGATGTCGAGGTCGGTAGTGCCGAAGAAGCGCTCCTGACTTCGGTGGCGCGGCCGATTGTGCTTTTGCGTCGTCGGCCGGATGCTGTGATCGCGCCGAGCGTCGCTCCGCGCAATCCCTACCTGGGTGCGATGCTTCCATACGCACCGCTGCATCATCTATTAATGCACGTGTTGGAATTCCCGGTTGTCGCCACCAGTGGCAACCGCAAGGAAGAGCCAATCTGCAGCGACGACGACGATGCGCTGTCGCGGCTTCGCGACATCGCCGACCTGTTCTTGGTGCACAATCGCCCGATCGCCCGCTTTATCGATGATTCGGTTGTGCGAGTCGCGGCAGGGGAAACGATGGTCATTCGGCGGTCGCGCGGGTTTGTCCCGGCGCCGGTCGCCGTGGACGTCGATGCGACCGGCATTCTCGGAGTGGGCGGGCATCAGAAGAACACGGCCGCACTCGGGCGAGGTCATTTCGTCTACCTGAGCCGTCACGTCGGTGACTTGGCGACGCTTTCAGCCGACCGGGCACAAGCCGAGACAATCGAAGATTTGACGAAGATGCTCGCGGTCGATGTTGGCCGAGTCGCCTGCGATCGTCATCCCGATTATCGTTCGACTCGTCGGGCGATCGAACTCTCACACGCTCCGGTCGCGGTCCAGCACCACTATGCCCACATTCTCTCTGCCATGGCTGAAAATCATCTCGATGGAGAGGTGCTGGGGATCTCCTGGGACGGGACGGGATTGGGGACTGACGGGACAATTTGGGGCGGAGAATTCCTGCGCGCGACTCGCACCACCTTCGGCCGAGTGGCGCACCTGCGCACATTTCGTCTGCCAGGCGGTGAGCGGGCGATTGCGTTGCCACGTCGCGCGGCGCTTGGATTGCTGCACGAGATGTTCGGCAACGAGCTTTGGCGGCACGAACTCCTTCCCACCGTGGCGGAAACGCCACCCCGGGAGCGGGCGCTGATCACGGACATGCTGAACCGGAAGGTTGCGAGCCCGCTGACATCGAGTGCAGGGCGTCTCTTCGATGCGATCTCATCCATCCTTGGGATTTGTCAGGTAGCCGATTTCGACGGGCAGGCGGCGATGGAATTGGAGTTCGCCGCCGACGGAGCGACAGACTCCGAGCCATACGCATTCAATCTAACCGAGTGCGATGGTGTGCAGATTCTCGACTGGGCGCCAATGGTAGAACATATTATCGCGGATATCTCCAGACGCCGATCCGCAGGATCAATTTCGTCACGCTTCCACGCCACCATGGTCGAGATGATGCTGGCTGTGACGCGTCGTGTTGGAATGCGCGAGGTCGTCTTGAGCGGCGGTTGCTTTCAGAATCGGCGTCTGCTCGAAGGCGCGATCAAGCGGTTGAAAGAGAGTGGATGCAACGTCTACTGGCAGCGAGCGGTTCCCCCCAACGACGGTGGTCTGGCGTTGGGGCAGGTTCTGGCCGCGGCATGCCAGAAGCGAGGATAAGCTCATGTGTCTTGCCGTCCCCGGCCGGATCGAAGAGATCACCAACGACGACGGGTTGGCGCGTTCTGGACGTGTCCGATTCGGGGGCGTCGTGCGCGAAGTCAACCTGGCGTTCGTGCCGGAGGCCATTCCGGGCGATTACGTCATCGTCCACGTCGGATTCGCGATAAGTCGCTTGGATGAGAAAGCCGCGCTGGAAACTCTGAGCGATCTGACACGGATCTTTGAGGCGGAGGATCAGACGTGAGTCTGCCCTACGTCGGTGAGTATCGTGAGGGCGAAGCGGTTGCGCGCGTGATCGCGGAGATCAGGCGCGTCGCGACGCGTCCATGGACGATCATGGAAGTATGCGGCGGGCAGACGCACGCGCTGGTGCGCTTCGGCATCGAAGAATTGCTGCCGGACAACGTTCGACTTCTCCACGGCCCCGGTTGTCCAGTCTGCGTCACGCCGGCGGAGATGATCGAGAACGGGCTGCAGATTGCCGCCCGTCCTGAGGTGATCTTCTGCACCTTCGGTGACATGCTGCGAGTTCCCGCCGTCACGGGGGACTTGCAGACGGTCAAGGCACGGGGCGGTGACGTGCGTATCGTCTATTCCCCGATGGATGCCCTCGATCTGGCGAAGCGTCATCCGGACCGTGAGGTGGTATTCTTTGCGGTAGGATTTGAGACGACGGCGCCGGCGAACGCCATGGCGGTCGCTCAAGCGCGGGCACAGAAGATCACGAATTTCTCGCTGCTCGTGTCGCAAGTGTTGATCCCACCGGCGATGGTCGAGATTCTGAAATCGCCGGAGTGTCGTGTCGACGGATTTCTGGGCGCGGGACACGTGTGTACGGTATCCGGATTTGCCGGGTACCATGAACTAGCACGGCGTTTCCGCGTGCCGATCGTGGTCACCGGTTTCGAGCCACTCGATCTGGCGCAGGGAATTCTCATGTGTGTGCGCCAACTTGAAGCGGGTCGGAACGAGGTGGAAAATCAGTACTCACGCAGTGTTCGACCCGATGGGAATCCGCATGCTCTCGAACTCATCCATACGGTGTTCGAAATTGTGGATCGCCCGTGGCGCGGACTCGGAGTCATTCCTGGCAGCGGGCTCGTTCTGCGTGAGGAGTATCGCGAGTACGATGCTGAGCTGCGATTTTCTCCTGACTATGTCGCAGCGACGGACTCCGAGCTTTGCCAGAGTGGGCTTGTGCTCCAAGGCCGGCTTGATCCACGAGACTGTCCTGAATTCGGCCAAAGGTGTACGCCCGAGCACCCGCTCGGTGCAACCATGGTGTCGTCGGAGGGGGGCTGCGCCGCCTACTATCGTTACGGCCGCCACGCCCGAACTTCAGGGACAGGGAAGAATGTGAGACCATGAAAAATCCCAGAACCGAACTGCCACCAGCCGTTCAGTGTCCGCTTCCGTGGCGCCATAGTCACATTGTCATGGCTCATGGCGGCGGCGGGCGGATGATGCATGATCTCATCGAAGGCGTCTTTTCTCCCCTGAGCACCGGCAATGGGGCACGCCACGATGGGACGATTGTTGGCTGCGGCACGGAGCGAATCGCCTATACCACCGACACCTTCGTCGTCAGTCCGCTTTTCTTCCCCGGCGGTGACATCGGGCGGCTTGCGGTGTTCGGCACGGTGAACGATCTGGCGATGTGCGGCGCGCGTCCCGAGGCGCTCAGCGCCGGATTCATCCTCGAAGATGGATTTGACCTTGAGTTGCTCCAGAGAATTGTCGCGTCGATGAGTGCGGCGGCGGCCGAGGTCGGGGTTCGAATCGTGACGGGCGACACGAAGGTTGTCGAGCGGGGTAAGGGCGACGGCCTCTACATTAATACCAGCGGTATCGGCCGCGTGCGGGCCGGCGTGGAGATTGGTCCGGCGCGCGTGCGTAAGGGGGACGCAATCATTCTAAGTGGCGATCTCGGAAGGCATGGAATTGCGCTCATGGCCGTGCGTGAGGGGCTACAGTTCGAGACCAAGATACAGTCAGATTGTGCCAATCTCTGGCCGGCGGTGGATGAGCTTCTGCAGAATCCAGTCGACGTGCATTGCCTGCGGGACTTGACGCGTGGCGGGCTGGCCAGTGCGCTAGTGGAGATTGCCGAAGCGTCCGACAGTCATCTGACCATCCGTGAGGGCACGATACCGGTCAGCGATGCAGTCTTGGGTGCGTGCGAAATTCTCGGACTGGATCCGCTCCATGTGGCCAATGAGGGACGTTTCTGCGTCTTTGTCCCGGCCGATCAAGCTGAAGCCACGGTCAAGGCGCTCCGGAGTCATGAGGTATGCTCGGGCGCGTGCATTGTCGGCGAAGTTGGCGCCGACCTGTCGGGAGTCGTTTCTCTGCGTACGGTTCTTGGAACCGATCGCCTCATCGACATGCCATCCGGCGAGCAACTGCCGAGGATTTGCTAGTAGGAACGGCTGGAACTGGGCCGCGGGCCAATTTGGCTAGTTGCATCACGCGCGCCATGGCATCGCTTGGAAGCGCGGATCATCCCTTAACGAATCCAGATCGGGGTCCTTCTCGACCCAGGCGCGGGTCGCAAATCCGGCGTGCACGGCAAACTCGAGACAGTCGATCGCCCGATCCTTGCGGCCGGCCAGTGCAAACAAGCAGGCGACATTGTAACGAATGCCCGCATCATCGGGGTCGATCTTGACGGCCCGCTCGGCCCAGCGCACGCCACTTTCCTGATCGCCCAATCGGCAATGGCAGACGGCACCGATGGTGACTGCACGAGCGTCATCGGAATTCAATTCCATGTGCTTTTCCAGAAGCGCCAGGGAGCGACGGTACGACTGCTCGGCCTTATCGAGCTGGCCCAGGGCGGAATAGGTCTGAGCGGCGAAATAGCGGGGCTCGAAGTGATCCTGCACCCGGCAGGCTTCTTCGAATAGCGCGGCGGCGCGGGCCAGGTCGCCATGTTCGACGCAACCACGCCCAAAGTAGTAGTAGGCCTCGTAGAGTTTGGAGTCGAGACGAACGGCTTCCTCGAACTCGTGTTCGGCCTCGTCGTGCCGCCGCATGACCCAAAGTGCGAAGCTGCGGGCGGCGTGCCCTTCGGCCAACTGGCCGTCCAATTCGAGTGCGCGCTGGCTGTAAAGGTCTGCTTGATTGAGATTTGATTCGGTTGAATCGCCGTAGAAGTGCACCAGGAGCGAGGAGCAGTCGGCGGCCGCGGCGTAAGCGCGTGCGTAGGAGGGATCCATCGCGATGGCGCGCAGAAACATCTCGCGCGCGTACTCGAGGCTCTTGCGACGGGCCTGGTGGAAATATTGCCGTCCGCGCAGATAACAATCGTAGGCGTGAATGCTCCCCGTCGAAACGTACGTCAGGGCGCGACGCTCTTCCTCGCTTAGGATCACACGCAGGGCGCGCACGATGCTCTCGGCGATCTCGTCTTGGATGGCGAAGACATCGGTGATGGCTCGGTCGTAGCGCTCTGCCCACAGGTTGTAGCCGGTCTTGACGTCGATCAATTGCGCGCTGACGCGAAGCTGAGAGCCGCTCTTTCGGACGCTCCCCTCCAGGATCGTGCGGACGTTCAGATGGCGGCCGATCTCACGGGGATCACGGTAGCGTCGCCGCGAGGCAAAGGCCGCGCCCCGCGCCGCCACGCGCAATTTCTTCACTTTGGCGAGGGCGTTGATAATCTCCTCGGCAATTCCTTCGCAGAAGTAGGCCTGCTCGCGTTCGGCGGAAAGATTTGCAAACGGCACGACCGCGATTGATGGCGGTTCCTCGCTGTGTGAGGCCGGCAGCGGTGGGGGCGCTTGGAGGGCGGCTCTGGCGCGACGCAGAACCTCGAGCAGTTCGTCGGCAGATTGGAATCGTACCTCCTGGCTGCGTGATAGACAGCGCAGCACGATTTGTTGCAGCGCTTCGGGGAGATCGGCGCGGAGTTGCTTCGGAGGGACAGGGTCTTCATGGACGATGGCGTAGGCGATGGCCGTATCGTGCTCGTCCGCGAACGGATGGCATCCAGTCAGCATCTGGTAGAACACGATGCCCAACGCCCAGATGTCACTGCGGTGGTCGACTGACAACCCCTGGATTTGCTCGGGTGATGAATAGGCGATTGTCCCGCTAAAAGTGGGAGGCTGCTCGGCGACAACGTCGGCGCGCGAAGTGGCCAAGCCAAAGTCGGCGATCTTGACGCGACCGTCGGGGAAGATCAGGATGTTCGAGGGTTTGATGTCGCGGTGAATCAAGTTCGCACGATGCGCGGCAGCTAAACCAGCCGCGACCTGTTCGGCGATCCCCGTCGCAAGCCCGATATCAAGGGCGCCTTGCGCCAGCACTTCCGCCAGCGGTTCGCCCGGAACGTACTCCATGACGATGAGATCCTGGCCATCGACCATTTCCTCGGAGTAGATGGTCAGGATGTTTGGGTGATTGAGCTTCGAAGCGGCCTTGGCTTCATCAAGCAACCGCTGGCGCGAGACAGGATCGCGCGTCAACTGCTCCGGCAAAAGTTTGAGCGCAACGAGGCGATCGAGCGTCGTGTCCGTAGCCAGCAGGACGCAACCCATGCCGCCGGATGACAACGGACGTTCGATACGAAACCGTCCGATACTGGCGCCTGATGTCCACATGTGATTGTTGCCCGTCCTCTCAGTATACGTGGCAACGAAGCCAAGGGCACACGCCGCATTCCGCTTTGTGGACGACTGAAATTCTCCGCTTTCCCAACACGATGTCTGCCATCCGGTATTCGCATGTTGTCAAAAAGCGGGACTTATGCCGTCTGGCCGATTGACCGCATTCCGAATCTGCGCCTGCTTACGGGGTGATGCTACTGCCATCGGTTCCGGTCGCCATCTCAGCCGAGGCGATACCCGACGGCGCTTCATTTTGACCGCTGCAAAGGCGGGGGAGGTCACATGACAAGCACAGCGACCGAGCTTTTTGCTCTTGAGATTCCCGGTTATGGGTGGGTGGACTGGGGCACGTCGTTGGATGAATTGACCGCACGCCTGCCCTCAGGAGCCACCACCACGAGGCAGCGCAATCCCGACCGTCCCGAGTATGGGAAAGGGCAGTGCGCGAAACGCGATGCCATCATCACGACCGAGGGGACGGTGTGTGGGATGGAGGCGGTGGCACGGCTGAATTTCCGCGACGGCCGTTTGTGCGCGGTCCACTACCACTTCGAGTACGCCGCGCCCGGCGAGTCCGAAGAATTCTGCGCGGTGGTTGATTGCCTGAGGCGGCGCCTGTCCACGGCCATGGGGGCTCCGGAACTCTCCGTCTTCCCTCGTTCCGGCGTGACCCTGGACTACAAATGGCAAGCCGATGGCCTGCACGTCGAGATTCGTGCCTGCGTCGACGACGACCACGAACTCCAAGTGCTGGCCAACGATCCGACGGCCTGCGCCTGGTGCCAGTAGTCGCAAGAAAGAAGAGCCCCCCACTCCCGGAAGCACCTTGGCGCATTCGGGGGTGAGGGGCTCTTAGATTAGGCTGTAATCTCGACCAATTCGAGGCTGTGGGCCTCGTCGATGTGATGCGGCTGCCCGCAGTCGGGGCACACGTAGGTGTGGCCGAGCAGATCATCGGCGACGATGGCGCGCTTCACGCCGCAGCGCGAGCAGGTGTGCTCGACGGAGATCTCGTCGATAGTGAGTCGGGCGCCCGCCAGAGGTGTGCCGGGCGTCAGCATCTCCCATGCCTGCAGGAGCGGTGCCTCCGAAAATGTGCTGCCGCGGCGCAGGCGTACACCGGAAATGTGCGCGACGTTCTTGCTATTCAGCTCGCCGGCGATCGAGGCGATCATCTCCTCGACGATGGCGTACTCATGCATGACGCGCCTCCCGGATGTCCTCTCTGAGATAGCCGGATGCGAGCGCCACGGCCTTCTCAACTCCTGCCGTTACCTGAACCGAGGGTTGTCCGCCGATCTCATGCAGATTCTCCGCCTCAATCGCGATGATCCGAAGATCCGCGGGGAAGTCCAGACCTAGGCGTCGGGCCAGTTCGAGCAGTTCCGGTATGCCGGCGTAATGCGGCGAGGGCGCCGCCACGTGGCGAAGATCGTCGACCGTGTATTCCAGGATCTCGCCGGCCGGGCAGCGTCCGGTACGAATCGCATCGAGGATGATGGCGCGATCGTAGCCCACGAGATGGTCGAGAAGCGCCAGCCCGGATTCTGAGGATTCAATTACGTCGATATGTCCGTCGAATTCGCGCTTCAGCGCCCGCGCCGCCAGCAGACCGACGGCGTCGTCGGCCAAGAGTTCATTACCCAAGCCGAGAACCAGCGTGCGCATGGCTTAATCCCGCCTGAGTTCGCGCAACAGTTCCCGGTCGTGCTTGTAGATCCGTGCGATCAACGGCATCTGGCCGGGAAGCGCGTGGGTCGCGCACCCGTTACAGGGATCATAGGCGCGGAAGGCCATCTCCACCATGTTGAGAAGGCCGTCGTCAACTTTGCCTTTGTGGATCAGGCCGCGCGCGGCACGATCCACCGACATCGCAATGCGCGCCGCGTTGTTCTGCGTGGCGACGATGAGATTGGCTTTGCGGATCAGTCCGCGTTCATCGGTTTCGTAGTGGTGGAATAGCGTCCCGCGTGGCGCCTCGACAACGCCGATCCCTTCTTTCGGGGTCTGTGTGGGCAGCGTGCGTACCTCGGGATTGATGATGTCGGGGTCGGATGCCAATTCACGCATGCGTTCCGCGGCGTACAGCATCTCAATGAGCCGCGCCCAATGGTTGGCCAGCGTGTGATGGACCGGTTTGCCGCCGAGCGTCTTGAAGAATTGCTCGTACGCTTCCTGTGCCAGCGGCGACGCCATCCCATCGGCGGCGTTCAGGCGGGCCAACGGCGCGACGCAGTAGACGCCGCTCTCCGCGCCCTCTTCGAAGCCATGCCAACCCACGTCCTTCAGGAAGCAGAATTTGATGTAGCTCCATGGCTCGACGTGTTCGGCAACGTGCTTCAGGTAATCCTGCGCATGAAACTTGAGGAACTCTTTGCCATCGGGGGTGACGACACGGATTTGCCCATCGTAGAAGTTGACGCGGTTGTTCGCGTCGACCATGCCCATGTAATAGGTGCGGTGGGTGTAGGTGTCGGACAAGATCCACTTCACGTAGTCTGGATTCTTCAAGACGATGTCATTGAAGGCGCCCAGGCTGAATTGCGCGAACTGCACCGCGTGTTCGGCGGCGGCAATGAACTTGCTTTGATCTTCGGCTTTAAGCGCCTTGGCCACACCACCGGGCAGTCCAAGAACGGGGTGGAT
>Ga0326726_10001150_pt1 | contig 24580 bp, 16 predicted proteins | sample MHFenrmetagenome_2_FD_207603 | JGI IMG/M metagenome (GOLD analysis project Ga0326726, IMG submission 207603) | Lab enriched peat soil microbial communities from Michigan Hollow, Ithaca, NY, United States - MHF15MN | ecosystem: Environmental > Terrestrial > Soil > Wetlands > Peat | place: USA... | reverse complement strand
CGCTCTTCCGCCGGCTGGTCCAGCACGCCTTCGAGGATCGCCTTGACGTGACACCATTCTTCGGGCGTCATCGCTCTCTTCGCGGTCACGGCGCCGCTTCGAGGCCGATTTCGTTCAGCAGGAAAGCCCGCGCCGTCTTCCAGTCCCGCTTGACGGTGGCGGTCGAGATGCCCGCGACTTCCGCCGTCTCTTCCACGGAGAGTCCGGCGAAGAACCGCAGCTCGACGATCTTCGCCTGCCGCGGGTCGAGCTTCTCGAGCTCGGTCAAGGCGTCGTCCAGAGCCAGAAGCTCCGGTGCCCTGTCGGCCCCTCCCGCTCCCGAAAAACCGAGATCCAGGTAGACCGTCCCGGGACTCCGCTTGGCCGCCCCGCGCTTGCGCGCATGGTCGACGAGGACGCGCCGCATCATCTGCGCGGCGATCGCGAAGAAGTGGGCGCGGTTGTTCCACGAGACTGACCGCTGACCAACCAGGCGCAGGTACGCCTCGTTGACGAGGGCGGTGGGCTGGAGCGTGTGGGAGCGGCGCTCGGCCCGGAGCTCGTTGGCCGCGAGCTTGCGCAACTCTCCGTAGACGAGGGGCATCAGCCGTTCGAGCGCCCCCCGGTCTCCGGCGGCCCACTCCCTGAGGAGCGCCGTAACTTCCTGTCCGGGTTGCTTTTCCATGCTCGCCTCTGCCCGGGAGTTACGGAGATTAGACCACACGGCGAGGGAGTGATCCCTGTCCCTGGGCGTCCGCGCGTCTGGTTTCTAGAGGTCAGTTCCATGGCGACAGGAGGTCTTATGCGGCGTCTCCGACTGGCTTTCCTCCTTCTCCTCGCGGCTTCGTCCCTGGCTGCGGCGACTTTCACGGTCACCAACACCAACGACTCCGGCCCGGGGTCGCTACGCCAGGCGATCCTGGACGCCAACACCAACCCGGGCGCCGACACGATTGCGTTTGCGATCCCGGGCTCGGCCTGCGACGCAGCGGGCGTTTGCATGATTGCCCCACTCTCGAGCCTGCCGGGGATCACCGAAGCGGTCACGATCGACGGCTACACCCAGCCGGGTTCGTCTCCAAACACGAATCCCGTCGGCCAGGGCCTCAATACGGTCCTGACGATCTGGCTGGCTGGAGATGGCTCCTACACCTCGACGGGACTGCTTCTCGACGCCGACAGCATCACAGTGCGCGGCCTCCTGGTCGGCTCGGGGTTCAAGTACGGCCTGGAGACGACGGGACACGACGGGATCAAGGTCGCCGGCTGCTTCATCGGAACCTTCGTCAGCGACGCGCCCGCGCTCGGAAACACGGAGGGCGTGCATGCGCACCTCGCCACGAATCTCCTCGTCGGTGGAACGGATCCCGCCGATCGAAATCTGATCTCGGGCAATGTCAGCCACGGTCTGCTCCTCGACACCTGCAACGGGGCGGTCGTGCAGGGCAACCTCATCGGCACCGATCCGTCGGGGACCTTCTCCGTCGGCAACGGCGCATTCGGGCTCGAAGTCACGAGCACGGTGGATGCGGATACGACGATCGGCGGGCCGGATGCGGGCAACCTCATATCGGGGAACACGCAGGCCGGCCTCAGGGTCGGCGTCGGCGCGGGCAGCGCCGTGACGATTCAGGGCAACAACATTGGAACAGGCCTGACGGTGAACTACCTCCTGAGCAACGGCACCTACGGCGCGATCCTCGCGAGCAAGCTGCTGTTCGGCGGCACCGCGCCCGGCGAAGAAAACCTCGTCCGGTTCAACGGGTTCGCGGGCGTTTCCGTCCCCTCCGGAACCACCGGCGTGACGATCCGCGGGAATCGGATTGGCGCAAACGGGAGAGCCGCCGGCTGGAAGAACCTCGGGGTGGACCTCGGCGACGATCACACGGCGACACCGAACGATCCAGGAGACGCCGACGGGATTCAGAATTTCCCGGTCATCTCCTCGGCCACGCCGGGGACGGGAACGACCGAGATCCAGGGAGTCCTGCACGCCAAACCGTCGAGCCTTTACACACTCGACTTCTACTGGCGCCCGAACTGCCTGGTCTTCCCTCGCTTCTGGTCCGAAGGCAACAACTACATCGGCGCGGGGCAGGTCACGACCGACGGAAGCGGGAGCGGGGCCTTCGACATCGTCGTTCCGTTCGAGATCTCGGCGACCCAGGCGGTGTCGGCCACGGCGACGGGCCCTGACGGGAGCACTTCGGAGTTCTCGCAGCGCCTGGTGTTCGATTCGACGCCGAGGTCGGGCTCGACGGCCGGTGGAACGCCGATCACGGTCTCCGGAACCGACTTCGAGGCGGGCGCGACCCTCACGATCGGCGGCCTGCCCGCCGGAAACGTCGTCGTCGACAGCCACACGATCACCGCGACCGCGCCCGCGTTCGCGGCCGGCACCGCGAACGATCTCGTCGTGACCAACCCCGACAACACGAACGGTACGATGGTGAAGGGGTGGGTCGCCGATTTCCTGGACGTTCCGCCGGCGCAGCTGTTCTATTCCGTCGTCACCAAACTCGTCTCCAATGCCTTGACGGCTGGAATCGGCGGGGGACTCTACGGGATCGGCGACGGCACACTCCGCCAGCAGATGGCGGTGTTCCTCCAGAAAGCCAGGCACGGACTCTGCCAGACGCCCCCACCCTGTACCGGAATTTTCGACGACGTCCCGTGTCCCTCGGCCTTTGCCGACTGGATCGAGTGGCTCTATAGCGAGGGCACGACGGGAGGGTGCGGCGGCAACAACTTCTGCCCGACCAATCCCATCCGGCGAGACCAGATGGCTCCCTTCCTGCTCAAGGGAAAGTACGGCGCGGGCTATATGCCCCCGCCCTGCACGGGTGTCTTCTCGGACGTCCCCTGTCCGTCTCTCTTCGCCGACTGGATCGAGGAGTTGGCCGCTGAGGGAATCACCGGCGGCTGCGGTGGAGGCAACTACTGCCCGCAGAACGCCGCGACGCGTGGCCAGATGGCCGCGTTCCTGTCGATCGCGTTCAGCCTGAACTAGGAACGTGGGGAAGCCCGAGACCGGATCAACTCCATGGCGACAGGAGGTCCTCTGCGACGTTTCCGACTCGCTTGTCTGATTCTCCTGGCGACCCGGGTGCAGACGCGATCGCCAGTGTTTCTGGTGAAGACGTTCACGTTGCAACAGTAGCTGTCGGGAGGATTGTATGAAGCCGAAGGCCTGGCTCGCCGCTCTCGTTCTCGGGCTCGCTGCCTTCTCGCTCGGGGCAACGCCGTGCGCCCCGTCGGCGACGTCGCTGTGCCTGGCGGCCGGGCGCTTCGAGGTCTCGGTGGCCTGGAAGGACTTCCAGGGCAAGACCGGCGTCGGCCAGGCAGTTCCCCTGAGCGCCGACACCGGCTACTTCTGGTTCTTCACCTCCAACAACATCGAGCTCGTCGTCAAGGTCCTCGACGCCCGTGGCATCAACCACAAGTTCTGGGTCTTCTTCGGCGCCCTCTCGAGCGTGGAGTACGACCTGACCGTCCGGGACTCCGTCTCGAACCTGACGAAGCACTACCACAATCCCTCCGGCCAGTTCGCCAGCGTCGGTGACACGGAGGCCTTCGACGAGTCGGCGGGCGTGGTCCTCGTCCCGGAGGAGGCCGTCACCGTCGAAGGCACCGCGGCCCCGCCCGACTCGATTGCCGTGATCCAAAAGTTCATCGACTCCAGCACGGCGACCTCCGCGTTCACGCCGTGCCCGGGCCCGTCGAACCGGCTCTATCTCGCCAACTGTCGCTTCGCGGTCGAGGTTGCCTGGACTGCTTCTCCGACCAACCTCGGCTCGGGACAGGGCGTGCAGCTGACTGGCGACACCGGATACTTCTGGTTTTTCAACGAGTCCAACGTCGAGCTGATGGTCAAGGTGCTGGACGCCAGACCCATCAGCGGTAGATTCTGGGTCTTCTTTGGCGCCCTCTCCAACGTCGAATACACGATCACCGTGATCGACACGGTCAGCGGGGCCCTGCGCACTTATCACAATCCCGCCACCACCTTCGCCTCGGTCGGCGACACCGGCGCTTTCCGCGGCGGCTACGGCATCTCAGTACAAACCGACGATTCCCTGGCGGTTTCCGGCACGATCACGGCCGCGGCAGGCGGTTCGCTCTCGGCGACGGCGGCCGACGGGACGGTGTTCACGCTCGAGGTTCCGCCGGACGCCATCTTCCAGGACCAGGACATCATCCTGAGGCCGGTTCGAACGTCGGCAGGGGTTCCCTTCGCCGGCGGATTGGCTGCGGGCGTGGATATACAGCCGTCCGGGCTCGTGCTTCTGACGGGCGGCCAGCTCACGATCCACTCTCCTGCGCCGATATCCCGGTCCGAGGAAACGCCGGTCGGCTGGAACGGCTCGGGCGAGGACTTCTTTCTCGTTCCGCCCGACCCCGTTGCGGGCGATCTCACGCTTCTCGTCTCTCACTTCGGCGGTTACGGAGTGGCACGGGGGACCGACGCGGAGAGAGAGACTCAACTCGGCCGGGAACCCGTAGAGGATTTGGACCTGCTCGGACACCGCACATCGCCCTTGCTGCGTTCGGGTCGAACCGCGGCCGCAGGGATTACGAGCGTTGCGCTCAAGGCCGCTTTGGACTGGCAGGGCGATGTGAAGGCGGCCTACGACAACTATTTCGGGACGCTGTGGGTGTGGATGCTGGGCAGCGACGGCGAGCCGGCCGAGGTTGTCCGACTGATCACTCGAGTTCAGGACTGGAGAACCCACGTCCTGAAATACCTCGGGCAAGTGGACGAGGTGTGGCCCGGGCGCGATGAGGCGATCTTTTCCCAGTACGAGAGGCTGGTCAAGCTGGCGCTCGGTAAGATTCACGAGCGGTGCTCCCACGACCCACAGGAAATCACCGCGCTGCCTCCCCTTGCACACTTCGTGGGGACGCTCGGGCTGAACGCAAAGCTGGATGTCGACGAGGCGATGCGGTGCCTGACCTTCAAGCTCGTTTTCAACTCTCAGGTTCACGGGTTTTCCCACCTGGGGGCATACGGGGACCTGGACATCAAGGACCAAGTCCAGGCGACGTTGACGCTCCGAACGCCCAGCTATGTTTCCCGGACGGAGGGCGAGGGCACGATCGACCACACCGAAATCAGCATCACGGGGATTCCCAGGGAATCGGGATGCACCTACATGCGAACGTCCGGGCCCGACACTTTCAAGGCGGCCATTCAGTGGTCGAATCTCTACAACAATAGTGGCGGCCTGGTCCGCATCGAGTGGCTCTACTACAATCCGGGCCGTCCGCCCTCGAACGTCACCCTCAAATGCCCGGGGAGCGACCCCATTCCCCTCTATCTTTCGTGGTGGGCGGAGTTTTTCGTCCTGAACAAATTCTCGGGTGCCCCCGAATACCCGTTCAGAAAGGGCGACTGGGGTGTGTACGGTGGCCAGGATCCCTGGGCAAAGGCCAATCAGTTACATAATTCCGTGGACATCCTTGAAGTCACGAACTTCACCTTGACGCACACGCCGGAATGACGCGAGATCCCGGACGAAGCACCATCGCGGAAGCGCTCACCGACGCGGCACTTCCGCTGCCGACTGGAGTCAAGCCGCCTCCGCCTCCCGCCTGATGCCGCGCAGGAGCGGGCAGGAGACGGGTCAACCGCCAGAACGCAGGAGCGCACGGTTGACCCTACCGAGCCGCTACCGAGCCGCAACACCACGGGAGAAGCGGCAGCCGGCAGGTTCACGCATCAATCTGCCCGTGGTTTGAACTCGTCTTGAACTCGAAGGGTGCGCCCGGCGCGACTCGAACGCGGGACAAAATGGGGTAAACTCCTGCCCCTTTTGATCTTTGCGCCCGTAGCTCAGTCCGGATAGAGCGTTAGCCTCCGGAGCTAAAGGTCGCGCGTTCGAATCGCGCCGGGCGCACCATATTTTCCAAGGGCTTGGCTGACCCCTCCCCCGCGCCTTACCTGGCGCCCCTTGAAACAAGCCGTAGACGTTCTACGTACAGGGTAGTAGACGGTCTACGACAATGACCAGAACGCCCGACGATCCGCGCCTCGAGCTCCTCCAGGGGACCCTGGACATGCTGGTCCTCCGGACCCTCCAGTGGGGGCCTCAGCATGGCCACGGAATCGGCCAGGCCATCCGCCGGCAGTCGGAAGAGCTGCTCAGGGTCGAGACCGGCTCGCTCTACCCGGCCCTGCACCGGCTCGTGAAGCGCGGCTGGCTGAAATCCGAGTGGGGTGTGAGCGAGGCGAATCAGCGGGCGAAGTTCTACCGTCTCACACCCTCCGGCAGGGCCCAACTGATCCGCGAGCAGGACCGTTGGTCACAGCTCGTCCGCGCGATCGGCCGGATCATGAACCCCGCACCGGCCACCGAGGAATAGCCGAGCAGCCATGCGACCCGACGATCTCGACCTCGAGGACGAAATCCGAAGCGCCCTGGAGCTGAGCATCCAGGAACGGATCGAGCGTGGCGAGGATCCGAGATCCGCCCGGCGCGCCGCGCTCGAGGAATTCGGATCCATTGCGGCCGCTCGCGACGCGATGCATCGGGTCTGGTACAGCCGCTGGTTCGACGCCATTTTGATGTTCTTCCAGGAAGTGCGAATCGGCCTGCGTTCTCTCGCACGCACCCGGGGGCTGGCCATCACCGTGATCGTGACGCTCGCACTGGGGATCGGCGCCAACGCGGCGATTTTCAGCGTCGTGCGGAGCGTGCTCCTGAGTCCGCTCGTCAATCGGGATCCGGACCGGCTGCTCTACATCTGCCAGACCGCCCGGGGCATCGGGACCGAGGACCTCACCTTCTCCATGCCGGAGATCGCCGACCTCGAGTCGCGGGTGAAGTCGATCTCCGCGTTCGGGGATTTCTCCACGGTCGACTTCACGCTCGTCGGGTTCGGCGGGGAGCCCCGCGTCGTGACGGCGGGTGTCGTCAACGGATCGTTCTTCGAGGTCATGGGGCTTCGCCCGGTGCTCGGCCGCCTGATCAACGCCGGTGATGACGGCCCGAAAGCGGCGCCGGTCGCGGTCCTGACGCACCGCTTCTGGACGACGATGCTTCACGCCGATTCGTCGGTGATCGGCAAGGTCATTCGTCTGGGTCCCGGCAACGCGACCGTCGTCGGAGTCCTCGAGCCCTCGGTACCCTACCCGGCCGAGACGCAGATCATCGCGAACGTCGTGACGAGCCCACACCACCTCGGGGCGACGATGCAGAAGGAACGCTGGCACCGCATGACCGAGCTCTTCGGCCGGCTCGCGCCGGGCGCGACACTGGAAGGGGCCCGCGCCGAGCTGAAGGCCGTTCACGCGTCCATGGTGCACACCCATCCGGAGTCGTACTCCGCAGCTGCCCGGATCGGGATCGAGGTCAAGACGCTCCGCGACCAGCTCGCGTCGCCCGCGCAGACGATCCTCCTGCTGCTCCTGGCGGCGGCGGCGATCGTGTTCGTAATCGCGTGCTCGAACGTCACCAACCTGATCCTGGGGCGGTCGGTCCGCCGCGAATCCGAGCTCGCGGTCCGCGCCGCACTCGGCGCCAGCCGGGGCGCGCTCCGGCGCACCCTCCTCGCGGAGAGCCTCGTCCTCTGCATCGCGGGCGCCGCGCTCGGCCTGCTCCTCGCGAGGCCGCTCGTGGCCGTGGCGGCCCGCTATGCCGCCCGCTTCTCGGTCCGCGCGCTGGAGTCCAGGGTGGACGGCAGCGTGCTCTGGCTCGGCGCGGGGCTGGCCGTGGCGGCGGCGGTGCTGCTCGCGTACGTGCCGCGTCTCCCCTCCTTCGAACGATCGAGCGCGCCGAGTCCCGCCGGCGGCGGCATTCGGATCACGCCGGGCACGAACCGCCGGCTCAAGATCTTCGCGGCGACGCAGATCGCGTGTTCCTTCCTGCTGCTCGTGGGCGCCGGCATGCTCGTCGCGACGTTGAATGCGATGTCGACGGCAAACACCGCTTTTGACATGCGGCAGGTCCTGGCGGTCGACGTCCCGCCTCCGGCGCCCGGCGCCGGCGGCGAAGCGACCGACCACTTCTTTCAGGAAGCGATGCGGAGGATCGGCGCCCTGCCGGGTGTGCAGGGCGTCGCGTCCGGGATGGTCGTGCCCTGGCGCGACGAGTTCAGACACACCAAGATCCAGTTCGGGTTCGAGGGGTACCAGCCCGCCAGCGGCGAGGACAACCCAACCTGCATGTTCCGGCCCGTCTCGCCTCGGTTCTTCGCCGTGCTCGGCGTCCCGATCGTCGCCGGCCGCGACTTCACGGACGGGGACGGTCCCGACACCGACCCCGTCGCCATCGTCAGCCAGAGCGTGGCGCAGCGGCTCTTCCCCAGGGGCGAGGCGGTCAACCGACACCTGTGGCTCAGCGGCGGCTTCGAGCCTGGCAAGCGCCGCATCGCCGGTGTGGTCGCCGACGTGGACGACGAGAACGTCGTGCAGGTGCCGACGATGACGGTGTACGTCCCGTGGCGACAGCTCGGCGAGCCGAGCCGCCTGTTCGTCCGCGCCGAGGCCGATCCCTATGCGCTCGTGCCAGCCGTGACGCGCACGCTCCACGATCTCTCCGCCGGCCAGGCCGTCGAGCGGCCGGCGACGCTCGCGGACGTTCGCACCCAGGTGCTGACGCCGCAGCGGTTGAACGCGTTCGTGTTCTCGGCCTTCGGCGGCATCGCGCTGCTCATCGCGGTCGTCGGCGTCGCGGGCGTGCTGGCGTTCTCGGTCGGCGCCCGGACGCGTGAGTTCGGCATCCGGCTCGCGGTCGGATGCCAGCCGCGGGAGCTCCGGGCCCGTATCCTCCGCGAGGGCGCCGCGATCGCCGCCGCGGGGATCCTGGTCGGCGGCCTCGGCGGACTCGCGCTGGCCTGGGTCGCAAGCCGGCTGTTCGGCGTGGCTCAGATGCCGGGCGTGCTCCCGATCGCCGGAGCGGCTGCGCTTCTGGTGGCAGCGGCGATCCTCGCGTCGCTCTTGCCCGCCGTCCGTGCGTCGCGCGTGGACGTCATCCAGGCGCTGCGATCGGAGTGAGGACGGAGCCCCGCGTTCGTCCCGCGGCGGATGGAACGAGAGGGTCGGGGGATATTCCGTAGGAGGTCGATATGCATGACACAAAGGAGCGGTTGTCTCTATTCTGGCTCTTCGCGTTACTGAATTACCTGTATGCGGACGTGCTTGCCCTGTTCTCTTTCGTTGGGTCGCCGAGTACAGCCCCACATCTCCCACAATGGGCTCTGCTGGGTTCAGCGGTCTTGATGGAAATACCCATCGCCATGATTCTGGCGTGTCGACTGCTTCCGTTTAGAGCAAACCGGCTGGCGAATATCATCGCGGGAGCCATTTTGACCCTTGTCAACGGCTTCCTGACATTCGTTCTGCCTCTGACTAACGGTGACTTCCGGGATCCCACTTTTCCGGCATACGTGTTCTTCGCGACGATCGAAACTGTGTGCACCGTGATCATCATTCGGCAGGCGTGGACTTGGTCAGGGGGTGAGACCGTCCGCACGTCGTAACTGGTGAAAAATCTGTGTTTGGAAGACGCGTCCTCTCCAGTCGACTTTGAGATGACGCTCCTGAGCCGGCGTCGATTCGCCAAGTTCTCCGTGTTTTCTCGGTGTCTGGACGACAACGGACGGAATCTCACGACAGGTACGATGCGCTAACTCGTTGAGAAATCTACTGTGCGCTTTCGTCCGGTGTCGTCGACCTCTCCCCTGATGGGTCTCCGGAGCTAGAGGTCGCGCGTTCGAATCGCGCCGGGCGCACCATATTTTCCAAGGGCTTAACTGAACCCCCACCCGCACTGGAACCCTGATTCGCCGTATTTTCTCCGTTCTCCGTTCGCCTGAATCAACCGCATCTCGACAGTTGGACCAGCCCATCTGATAGTGAGGATTCGGTTTCGGCTCGTCCGTGAGGCACGGATGAGATGGGGTGTTAGTGAGACGCACCTAGCAAGACGACACACCCGCGAGGTTTGAGCCCGCGGCCCACAGGCCTCCTCCTCTGGCTTCGCGAGAAGCGAAGGAGGAGATGATGTACGCCCTCAGCGAACCGGCCCCACGGCTTGGTCGGTCCTTCCGGCTCCGAATTCTGCTTCTGATCCTCATCCTGCTCGCCCTGGGCACCCTTTCCTTCGGCGCCGCACCCAGCGCAGCACAGCGCGAGCGCCTTGCGCAGATCCGGGTGCCCTTCGTCGAAAACTGCGGCCAGTGGGACGAGCGGGTCGCCTTCGCGGCGAAGACCGGCTTCGGCGCGGTCTTCGTCACGCGGGACGGAGAACTCATCTACTCCTTGCCCGGCGACCTGGGAGGTTGGACCCTGACGGAGACCTTCGCCGCCGGTAATCCCGCGCCTCAGCCCCTGCAACCTGCCATCACGCGGGTCAGCTACTTTCGCGGGAGCGACCCAAACCGCTGGCAGAGCGGTCTGTCGAGTTACGAAGAGGTTGGCCTGGGCGAAGTCTGGCCCCGGATCTCGGTCGCGCTGCGTACCCGCGGCAAGACGGTCGAGAAGTTCTTCACGCTCCAGCCGGGCGCGCGAGCCGAGAAGATGCGGCTGCGCCTGGATGGCGCGAAGTCGCTCCGGATAGATGCAGACGGAACTCTTGTCGCCTCGACGGGAAGCGGCGAGATCCGCTTCAGCGCGCCCCAGGCGTATCAGGTCTCGAGGGGCGTGCGTCGCCCCATAACCGCCGCTTATGTCCTCCGCGCGACCCACTACGGATTCCGCCTGGGGAGCTACGACCGCACGCTTCCGGTCATTGTCGATCCGCTTCTACAGTCGACTTACCTCGGCCAGACGTTCTGGGACGAGGTGGACGCCATCACCGTGCATCCATCGACAGGCGAAGTGCTCGTAGTGGGCCTTGGCAACTCATATCCCAACTTGGGCGTTTACCAAACACTCGTCGCGCGATTCGACTCGGCGCTGACCACTCTGCTTCAAGCGACCTATCTGGGCGACAGCGTCGGCAGCGGCATCGCGGTTCATCCGACCAGTGGAGAGGTCCTCATCACAGGCTCCACGTGGTCGACCGACTTCCCCGGCACCGCAGGGGGCGCCCAGCCGACGCTTGGTGGCGGCCACGATGGATTCGTCGCCCGGCTCGACCCCACTCTCACGACGCTGATTCAGTCCACCTACTTGGGCGGCAGCGGCGCCGACTCCGGCACGGCCATTGCGATTCACCGAACCAGCGGCGAAGTCCTCGTGACTGGAAACACGACCTCGGCCGACTTTCCCGCTGCTACCGGCGGCGCCCAGCCGACGCTCGGCGGCGGCCAGGACGGATTCGTCGCCCGACTCAACCCCACTCTCACGACACTCATTCAGTCGACCTATTTGGGCGGCAGTAGCGACGACTCCGCGGCGGCGATTGCGATCCACCCGACCACTGGCGAAGTTCTTGCTGCGGGAAGCACGACCTCGACCGACTTCCCTGCCACAGCCGGCGGTGCCCAATCAGGATCGGGCGGTTCGGGCGACGGATTCGTTGCCCGGCTCAGCCTGACTCTCACCATCCTTCTGCAGTCGACCTATCTGGGCGGCGGCAATGGCGAGGGGCTTGCTGCCATGACCATCGATTCGACGAGCGGAGAAGTGCTCGCCGCGGGCTATACGAGCTCGATCGACTTCCCTGGAGTTACTGGCGGCGCTCAGGCGGTGCCGGGAGGCTCGGGCGATGTATTCATCGCCCGGCTCGGCGCAGAGCTGACGACCCTGCTCCAGGCGACATATCTCGGGGGCGGCGGTGGCGAGGGGGCGCACGCCATCGCGACGGATCCGTCGAGCGGCGAGGTGTTTGTCGCAGGCGAAACGGGCGAAATCTATCTGTCCGAAGACAGCTTTCCTGGCGTGGCCGGAGGCGCCCAACCCACAAGCGGCGGAGGCTTCATTGCGCGGCTCAACGGGACGCTGACGGTACTTCTGCAGTCAACATATCTTGGCGGCGGGTCGTCATCTGGCGAGTGGGTCAACGGCATAGCAATCCACCCGGCAAGCGGCGAACTTCTCGCCGCGGGCCCAACCACGGCGTATTACTTCCCCGAGACGGCCGGCGGCGCTCAACCTGCTTTCGGGGGCTTCGTGGATGGCTTCGTCGCCCGGCTGACACCAGACCTGACCGCTCTTCTTGCTCCCGTCGGCCTGACGGTCGATCCGTTGCCCAATCCGGGCGATGGCGACTTCGTCTTCGAGCCGGGAGAGACGGTGCCGGTGATCCCGCGCTGGAAGAACCTTTCCGATTCTCCGTTCACTCCCACCGGAACGGCCTCCCAGTTCCCTTACACGATCTCGAACGATACGGTGTCCTACGGGACGATCCCACCCGGAAGTGTGGGGATCGCGGCCGGAGCCTACGTCATGTCCATCCCCATCCCCGACACTCGTCCTGCTACCCACTGGGATGCCTCGTTCACGGAGACTATGGACATTCCGCACGTGCTCCCCTATCGCCACACTCTCCACATCGGCGACAGTTTTCTCGACGTCCCGAGATCGAGCCTGTTCTACCGTTACATCGAGAACATCCTCCATCACGGCATCACTGCTGGGTGCGGGAGCGCCAGCTACTGCCCTGCCGACCCCGTCTCGCGGGCCCAAATAGCTGTGTTCTTGCTGAAGGCCGAACATGGTTCCGCCTACGTCCCTCCCCCATGCACCGGCCTCTTCGCCGATGTGCCCTGCACCCCAGGGACCGGTTTCCCGGATTGGATTGAGCAACTCTTCCATGAGGGGATTACCGGAGGTTGCGGCGGCGGCAACTATTGTCCGGACAGCTCCGTCAGTCGAGCACAGATGTCAGCCCTTCTGCTCAAGTCGGAACACGGGCCTAGCTACATGCCGCCCACCTGCACCGGCGTCTTCGGCGACGTTGTTTGCCCGAGTCTCTTTGCCGATTGGATCGAGCAGCTCGCGGCAGAGGGCATCACCGGCGGCTGCGGCGGGGGCAATTACTGCCCGAACAACCCCAACACCCGAGGCCAGATGGCCGTCTTCCTCGTCAAGACTTTCGGGCTGCAGCTCTATGGGCCGTAACGGAAAACAAGGGGGGAATCATGCGCAGAGTCCTTGCCGTACCCATCCTTCTCCTGCTGCCGATAGTCTGCGTCTGCTGCCTCCCCAACACGCGCCGGCTTTCTCTGCAGACCGTGCCAACGAACGTCGGAACGCTTTATCCGGAAAACCAAGCCGGTGTCACGGTCGTTGTCCACGACCAGAGGCGCGACCCGGACATCATTGGTCTAATTACCCCCGGCTTTGCCGGGGGCGACCAGGTGACGTGGGTGTATGGGACCGAGAAGCCCGGTGCAGCTGCCGAAGTCTTCAGGAGCGCTGCGGGGGAGGCCGTCCGGACCCTCGGTTTTCGGGAAGGTGCCGATTTCAGGATCGATCTCTTCATCAAGAGATTCGAGGTCGACGCGTACCAGGGGTCCGGCTACTCCCCGATCAACTGCATCGCGTACGGAGAGGTCGAAACGGTGCTCACGCCGGCCGAAGGGGCCGCTCGGAAGAGCCGAACGTCGAGGGTGGCCTACTGGGAAGACGCGACATTCGGTAGAAACCCCGGCAAGGGAGCGGTCAGCCGGATCTACACACAAGCCGCATGGGAGGCGACCGCCCGGCTCCTCCAGGAGGAATTTCCCTCCGAGGCTCAGGCGGCCGCCGTCGGGCGGGGACTCCAGACTGCGATGGGGCCGGGAGACGACTTTGATCGCCGGGAGGCGATTTTCTGGCTCGGCCTTTCGGGCAAGGGCGATGCAGCCGTTGGGGACGGCCTGACGACGCTTTTCAGAAAGGCGCCGCAGCAGGAAATCGCCGAGGCAGCCGCCGAGGCCATCGGCATGCTCGGCCTCGAGGGCGCGAAAGCCGAACTCGAAGAGGTCTTGGCCGGCACCCGCAACTACCCTGACTGGGACAACCAGGACACGGAAAACGTCTGGTATCTGCTCAAGGCCCTGCATCTGCTCGGGACCCCCGAACTCCGGCGCAGGATCCCGGTATCTTCCGATCTCCACAACCGTGGCGTACTCATAGACCTGATCCGATTCCTGGAAGAGGGGACCTTTCCGGAGCTCAGTCCGCTCCAGCGTCAGGATTTCGAGAAGGGGGTCGAAAAGCTGAAGAGACCCGGCTGAGGGGCGGTCTCGAAGACCTGCGGCCGGGTCGAAACTCGATTCAATCGCGTCAATACAAAGGGTCCAGTGAACAACACAATCTGTGGTTTCGGCCGGGCGTGCCCTGCAGCTCAACGGGCCGTAGCATCAAAAGGGGGATGACATGAAACGAATCCAGATCCTCTTCAGTCTCGCGGCGATGCTGTGGGTTGCGGCAGCAACCGGTCAGACCGTCGCCACCGGCGAAAAACCCCTCTACGAAAACGAGTTTCGTTCGCCGATGGTGCTCGAGGTGCCCTTTCTGCTCACGGACCCCGCCCGGTGGAACGACACCTGGTCCTCCGAAAAGGAGTACGCCGACATCGTCAAGTACTGCTGCGAGAAGGTCTTCGTCGAGTCTCTGAAGATGCGGGCGCGTAGGGCCGGCGGCGGCGTGGTCGTGGTCACGATCAAGGCCAAGCTGAGAAATCCCAACGGGAACCACGACAAGCGCGTGTTTCTCACGGCCGAGCTTCAGAACGACGGAAACACCGTCAAGGACGTCACACCCCCGAAGCCGCAGGCCGCGCCACCCGTCGACAAAGGCATCTCGGTGGAGGAGAGCGACTCGGCGACGAAGACGACCGTCCTCAGCGTCCTGGCAGACGATCTGAAGCCCACCACGAAGCTGAAGATCACGATCGCGTTGCGGAATGACTAGGAGCGGAAGTGAAAGCCCGGACAGCCCTCATCGCGCTGATCCTCCTCCGTGCGGCGCGACGTCGAGACCGCGCTCGCCCAACTCGAGAAGCCGTGAGGCGGCGCCACAGCGCCGAAGGAGACCTCAATGCCTAACCACGGTCTCAGAAAGTCCACGCGGTCCGACAAACGCTGTCTGGTGCCGATCCTGGCGCTTCTCGCGGCGGACCTGGCCGGCGTCGCCCGCGGCCAGGTGGTCACGGAGTTTCCGGTTCCCACGGCCGGCAGCGGCCTTCAACGCGTCGCGGCCGGGTCAGACGGCGCTCTGTGGTTCACCGAAATGCAAGGCAACCGGATCGGGCGGATCACCACCGACGGCGTCGTGACCGAGTTCCCGATCCCCTCGGCCGACGGCTACCCTGTCGGCATCGCTCCGGGCCCGGACGGCAATCTCTGGTTCACCGAGCCCTTCGGCAACCGGATCGGGCGGATCACCAAGGACGGAGCCATCACCGAGTTCCCCATCCCCACGGCCTTCACTTTACCCGCGGATATCGTCGCCGGTCCGGACGACAACCTCTGGTTCACGGAAGGAGCTGGCAACCGGATCGGCCGGATCACCAGAACCGGCGTCGTCACCGAGTTCCCGGTGCCCACGCCGAGCAGCTTCCCTACCGGGATCGTGGCCGGCACGGACGGCAACCTGTGGTTTACCGAGAATTCCGCCAACAAGATAGGGCGAATCTCTACCTCCGGCGTCGTCACGGGCGAGTTCCCGGTTCCGACGGCAGACAGCGGGCCCGCGATCATCGCGGCCGACCGGGACGGCAACCTCTGGTTCACCGAAGAATATGGCGGAAAGGTCGGGCGGATCACGTCGGCCGGTGTCGTCACCGAGTTCGCCACCCCCGCCACCGGCGGCCTGTTGGGTAGCAACCCATTTGGAATCACGGCCGGCCCGGACGGCAACATGTGGTTCACCGAAACCGGCGCCAACCGGATCGGCCGGATCACGGCGGCAGGCGCCATCAGCGAGTTTCCGATCGCTACGGCAAACAGCGGCCCGGGCGGGATCGCGGCCGGCTCGGACGGAAACCTGTGGTTCACCGAACTCGCGGCCAACCAGATCGGCCAGATCACGACGACCGCCCCCGGACCATGCGTCGCCGATTCGGCCACGCTGTGCCTCAACGGCGACCGCTTCGAGCTCCGCGTCGCCTGGAGCGTGCCGCCCGAGGGACGCAGCGGCGTCGGCACCGCCATCCCGTTGACCGGCGACACGGGATACTTCTGGTTCTTCAACGGCGACAACATCGAGCTCGTCATCAAGGTCCTCGACGGCCAGGCCATCAACCATCATTTCTGGGTCTTCTACGGCGCCCTCTCAAACGTCCAGTACACGATCACCGTCAGAGACGCGGTCACGGGAGTCGTCGAGACCTACCAGAATCCATACGGCACGCTCGCGAGTGTGGCGGACACGTCGGCGTTCAGTCCGAATGGCGCGGCGCTCGAGACACCCGAGGCAGCCCCCGCGCAGGACCTCGAGATGCGCTCCTCAGAAGAGCTCCACGGCCTGTACGCGGCGCTGACGGGAACAGTTGCTCCAAAGATCGCACCCGCCGGGTGCACCCCCGGCGGCACGACGCTGTGCCTGAACCAGTCGCGCTTCCAGCTCACGGTCGACTGGGAGGCGCCGAACCAGGGCACCTCGGGCCACGGCAGGGCCGTTCCCATCACCGGGGACACGGGCTACTTCTGGTTCTTCAACGGCGACAACGTCGAGCTCGTCATCAAGGTCCTCGACGGCCGAGCCAACAACGGGCATTTCTGGGTGTTCTACGGCGCCCTCTCCGACGTCCAGTACACGATCACCGTCACCGACACGGAAACGCAGCTCTTCAAGACCTACACGAACCCGAGCGGCACGCTCGCCAGCGTCGCCGATACAGAGGCGTTCTGACGATGGTCCTGGTTGCTGGGCGTCGGTGAGCCGAAACTCGGGAGACGCCCTAATGGCTCTGGGAGAGATTGGTCGCGCCCTCTTTGGAGGCCCGAAGGATCCGAAGGTCGAGGTTCCGAGGAGCCTCGTGCCTCCGAGAAACGTCTTCGAGTACCCCAGGCGAGAGATCGCCCAAGGCGTCGTGGCGCTCGCGACAGGCCTTCTCGTCGTCGGGCTCGGAATGCTCGACGGAGAGGGCCTCTGGCCTCCCGGCCGCATCATCGCGGGCCTGTCGCTGGCGGCCCTCGGCACCTGGAAGGCGCGCGGAGTCCGGCGGATCACGATCGCGAATGGAATGCTGACCGGCGAGTTTCCCGGCGGGCGCCGCCAAACGTGGCCGCTCGCGGAGCTCTACGCGGAAGGGCGGCAGCTGCTCGTGGTGGTGCGCGAGAGGAGCTCCGGCCGCATCGCGTTCGTCGTCAGGCCGGGTACGCCCGACCAAAAAGCCCTCGCGGATTTCCTGGGTGGGAAAGATGGCCCCCGAAAGGGCACGCCGGCCTGACACCACCCCAAGAGGGGTCGCGAACCTCGTGGCGTTTGGGGTCCGCTCCGACGCTACGTGGTGCCGGTAGAATCCGCAGCGTGCCGGGCCGATCCGCTTGTCTGCTCGCTGCGGGCTGGATGGCCTTCCGAGTCGGGGCCGCGGGCGCCGGGACCGATGGCCGCGATCCGGCCACCGTCCTCTGGTACACCCATCCCGCGCAAAAGTGGGAGAACGCGCTTCCCGTGGGCAACGGGCGCCTGGGCGCGATGGTCTTCGGCAAGACGGACGAGGAGCGCATTCAGCTCAACGAGGACACGCTCTGGTCCGGGGGCCCCTATTCGTCCGTAGTGAAGGGAGGGGCCGCGGCCCTGCCCGAGATCCAGAGGCTCGTCTTCGAGGGCAAGTGGCGGCAGGCCCACAAGGCGTTTGGACGCAGCCTCATGGGCTATCCGGTCGAGCAAATGAAATACCAGTCGCTCGGCGATCTCGTTCTGGCCTTCCCCGACGCGGGGCCGACTGCGGACTATCGCCTCGAGCTCGATCTCGACGAGGCGGTCGTGGCCGTCCGCTACGTGCGGGGAGGCGTCCGATTCCGCCGCGAAGTGTTCGCGAGCCCCGTGGACCAGGTCATCGTCGTCCGGCTGACCGCGGACCGGCCCGGGAGCATTTCCTTCAAGGCACAGCTGCGGGGCGTGCGCAACGACGCCCATTCGAATTACGGCACCGAGTACTTCCGAATGGACGGATACGGGAGCGACGGCCTCGTCCTGGCCGGCAGATCCGCGGACTATCTCGGCATTACCGGTCGTCTACGCTACGAGGCGCGGCTCAAGGTCGTTCCCGAAGGCGGGCACATGCGGATCCACGAGGAGGACCTCTTCGTGGAAGGCGCCGACGCCGCAACGCTCTACGTGGCCGCGGCGACGAGCTTCGTCAACTACAGGGATGTGTCCGGCGATCCCCATGCCCGCGTGGGATCGGTCCTGGACGGCCTTTCCGCCAGGTCCTATGCGGCGATCCGCGCGGCCCACGTCCGGGAGCATCGGAAGGCCTTCCGGCGCGTCTCGATCTCCCTGCCGACGACGGCGAGCTCGCGACTTCCGACCGACGAGCGTCTCAAGGCGTTCGACGGCGACAATGACCCGGCCCTGGCGGCGCTGTGCTTCCAGTTCGCACGCTACCTGCTGATCTCCTCTTCACGGCCCGGCACGCAGCCGGCGACCCTCCAGGGCATCTGGAACCAGTACCAGAACCCGCCGTGGGACTCCAAGTACACGACCAACATCAACGTGCAGATGAACTACTGGCCCGCCGAGGTGGCGAACCTTGGCGAGTTCACGGAGCCGCTCGTCCGGATGATCAAGGAGCTGACCGATCAGGGCGGCGAGGTCGCGCGGGAGCACTACGGCGCGCGCGGCTGGGTCGAGCACCAGAACACCGATCTCTGGCGCGTCGCGGCGCCCATGGATGGCCCGTACTGGGGAGCCTTCACGACCGGAGGCGCCTGGCTGTGCACGCACCTCTGGGAGCACTACCTCTTCACGGGGGACCGGGAGTATCTGAAGGAGGTGTACCCGGTCATCAAGGGGTCCGCCGAGTTCTTCCTGGACTTCCTGGTGCGCCACCCCGAGCGCGGGTGGCTCGTCACGAATCCCTCGATGTCGCCCGAGAACTACCCGCAGCGGCCCGGCGAGGAAACCTTCTACGACGAGATCAACACCTGGGTCAGTCAGGGAACGATGATCTGCGCCGGTTCGACCATCGACATGCAGATCCTGGGCGATCTCTTCGGCTACGTGGCTTCGGCTTCCGAGATCCTCGGTGTGGACTCGGCGTTCCGGGAGCGGGTGCTCGAGGCTCGCGGCCGGCTCGCGCCCATGCAGATCGGCGCCAGCGGCAATCTCCAGGAGTGGCTCGAGGACTGGGGACAGGCGGAGAAGAGCCATCGCCACATCTCGAATCTGTACGGGCTCTATCCCGGCAACCAGGTCTCGGCTCGGAGAACGCCGAAACTCGCCGACGGGGCCCGCGTGGTCCTGGAGCAACGGGGGCTGACCGGCAACGGCTGGTCCTCGGCCTGGAAGATGGCCTCGTGGGCGCGGCTCTACGAGCCGGGCAAGGCCATGGACAACTTCACTTACGCCATCCGGAACTACACCTTCGACAACCTCTTCTCGATCTGCTCCAACGCGCTTCAGGTGGACAGCGCCTTCGGGGTCGGCGCGGCCGTCGCCGAGATGCTCCTGCAGTCCCACGAGGGCGAACTCGACCTGCTGCCGGCGCTTCCCCGGGCCTGGACGGCGGGAGAGGTCCGGGGTCTTCGCGCGCGAGGCGGTTTCGAGGTGGCCGTGGCGTGGGAAGAGGGCCGTCTCACGCGCGCCGGCATCCGTTCCGACCTCGGCGGGACCTGTCGTGTGCGGCTGAAGGCGCTTGCGACCGTTCTCAGCGAAGGCCGCGCCGTGGAGGCGAAGGCCCTGCCCGACGGCTCGCTCGAGTTTTCCACGCGAAGGGGCGGGTCCTACGAGATTCTCCCTCGCACGCGCTGAAATCCATCACAACCGGACGCCGCGGCCGCAACGACTGCTCGTCGAGCCCGAACGCACGGGGCCAGACGGCACCGGCACGCTGCCTCTCCTGTTCGCTACCTGGCAGCCTGCTCGTAGCGTCAGTTAGCCGCGCTCGCGGCCCGCGCCCGATCCGCCCTGCTGTACGCCCGTCCCGGAACCTCCGTGCTTGTCCGGCTTGGGCCGCTCTCTCTGCTGATACCGCGCCAGCCTTCGCTGCCTGGAACTCTGGTAGTCGGGCTGATTGCTTCGCACTGCTCGTCGTTGTGCGGTCGCTCCGGCTGCGGCAGGCTTCGCGATCGCCCTCGCCGCCCTGATCGCTGCGTGAACGCCCGACTGTTTCCTGATCGCCTTCACCTTCGCTTTCGCTGCCTTCGGTAGCGTTCGAATGTGTCCGAGATATCTTCCGTGGGACTTCAGGGCCGCACGTCGGGCGGAAGACATTTTCCGTTTCGCCTTCCTCTCGATCCGGGCCACCCTCCTCCCGCCTTTCTCGATGGCAGAGACCGCGCCCCGTTCGAGGGCCTCGAGCCGCTGGCGAAGTTCGTGAATCAATTCTTCCCGGCGTTTCAACGCGTCGGAGACGTGTTTCGCAGTGAGCTTGCCTTCGGCGATCAGGATATGGAGGACGTGTGCAGCACGGTCGGCGGAGATGGTCAGGGTCTTTCGGGTCTTTCGCTTCAAGGTGGTCTCCTTTGAGGGGCGCATTCTATCCGGGCCCACGCACTCGATACGTCATATCCCCCGGGCCGGATGGCAACCTCTGGTTTACCGAACCAAACGGCAACAAGATCGCACGGATCACCACGAGTGGCACCGTTACAGGTTTCCAATCCCGACGGCTGGCCACCTCTTTCCGTTCGCCTGAATCAACCGTATCTCGACAGCTGAGACCAGCCCGTCTGATAGTCATTGACATGCACCCGACCCGTCGGTCTGGTTTCTTCACGCTCGCCATCGTGCTCCTCGCCATGGCGGGCTTCGCCTGCGCGACGACGATCCCATTGCCGCCCGAGCTCAAGGATGCGGAGGTCATCGCCACCACCGGACGGACCCGGACGATCGTCATGGGTAAGGTCAAGCCACCCTCCATGAAGCCCTACGTGCTACGGGACCTTCAGACTGGCTCCGGCTCCAAGGCGCTCTCACAAACGGCCACCGTCTTCGGTGCGACCATCGGATTCGAGTGGTGGCACGTGGATGGAGGGCTTTCGTTCCGTCTCGAAAAGGAGGGTTCCGAGCCGGGCGCGCTGGGCAACGTCACCTGCGTTTGGGGTCTCGCGACGACCTCAGGGGGCTTCTCGGCAGACAAGTTCGGCGCCGAGTTCAAGATTCCGAGTGGAAGTTCTCTCATGTGCGAATTTCTTCCGACGATGGGCACGGAGGAGCCCTGGAAGCTGCTGCTCTGGACCGGTGCGCCATCCAACCCGATCGTCCCGGACTTCCCCTCGGGAGGGGTTCTCGCCCGGGGCGATGTCCGCTATGCCGCCTCCTCGACCAACGTCATCGAACCCGTAGGAATCCACGCGCCGTACATGACGGGCACGATCTTCACGCGAGACGGTCAAGCCGTGGCAGCAATCGAGCGGACGCTGCCAGGTCGCGTCCTGGCTCAATCATCGCTACAGTCCGAGGAGAAGACATTGTTCGTCGCGATAGGCGCCGCGATCTTCATCTACGACACGCAGACGGCGCCCCATCAGCACCCGTGACCTTCGGGGTGGGGCCGAGAATCCTCCCCCTCCGTCGTCCCCCCTCATTGGAAGATCGCCTGGATGCCCAGATGCGAGCCGAGGAACTCTGCCGGCAGGCGTGGCAAGGGCAATCCGGCAAAGACCCCCGTCGCAACCCGAACCGCCTATTCCCGTAAGACCAATCAGGCTCGGAGGATCCCATGACGCGCAGGATTTCCCACCGACCGCTCCTTCTTCTCGCGGCCACCGTGGCGATGACATTGCGTGCGGCGACGGCGCCCTGCGCGCCGCTCGAGACTTCGGTCGAGAAGGCCCGCGCGATGCTGATCAAGGAAGACCTGGGCGACGGCGTCTACGTGTTCCGCGCGCCGTCGGACCTGGACTACTGGACTTCCAGCAACTCGGTCGTGATCGTCAACGATCATGACGTGGTCGTCTTCGACAGCCCGACGCGAGCCGTCACCGCGCGAGCGGTCATCGCCGAGATCCGCGCCTTGACCCCGAAGCCGGTCACCGTCCTCATCAACTCGCACTGGCACCAGGACCACTGGTCGGGCAACGACGAGTACGCGAAGGCGTTCCCGGGGCTTCGCATCATCGCGACCGAGCAGACGCGCGACTTCATGTCCCGGATGCCGGCCCGCTTCTTCGTCGCGGAAGTCGAGAACTCCAGCAAGCGGCACCGCGCCGAGCTCGAGGCCGCGACGACGAGCGGCAAGCTCGCCGACGGCTCGCCGCTGACGGCGCAATCGCGCGCGAGCCTGGAGGCCGCTCTCGCCGTCTCCGAGCAGGCTGCCGTCGAAGTCGCGGCCCTGCCGCGCGTTTTGCCCAACCTGGTCTTTCGCGACGAGATGACCTTCTGGAGCGGCAAGCGCGAATTCCGCCTTCTGAGCGTCACCGGTGACGCCACCGCATCCGCGGTCCTGTTTCTGCCCGGCAGCCGGATCCTCGCCACCGGCGACGTCCTCGTCAGCCCGGAGGACGGCAATGGTCCTCCGCCCTGGACGACGAACTCCTACGCCGTTACGCCCTGGCTCGAGAGCCTGCGCCGCTTGGCCGCGCTCGACCCCGCCGTCATCGTGCCGGGCCAGGGCCCCTCGATGCACGACAGGGCGTACCTCGAGCGCACGATCGAGCTCTACGCGGCGATCGTCGGCCAGGTGCGGGCGGCGCTCGCGCGAGGCCTCGTCACCGAGGACGAAGTTCAGAAGGTCATCGACGTCGACCGCATCGGCCTCGCGTACACGCCGGGCGCGGGACTGAGCGAGTCCTTCCACTCCTGGGTCGGCAGGCTCACGAAGAAGGCGATGCAGGAAGCGCAGGACGGCGCAGCCCAGGTGAACAGGTAAGTCGGCCGGATACCGCCCTCGCTCGTCGGTCGATCCCGCGACTTACCCTCTCGCGGGCATCCGATAGCCCTGGATCTGCCGGACGAGCTTGTCTGCGCCCTGCGGCCCGAGCAGATCGTCGGTGCCCGGGTAGAGCACGTGCTCTTCCTTGAGATTGTGATCGCCGAGGACGGCGTGGAAGCGCGAGCGCAGCGGGTCGACGTCGGCCGCCGCGTGGCCGATGCCCGAGGCGATCCGCTCGAGCAGGTCCTGGATCTCGCGGTGCTCCGACCGCATCACCGCCGTGGGGCCGGCCGTCGGCGGCATTCCGCTCGCCGCCTCGAACGCCGGAAAGAGGAGATCCTCTTCGAAGCCCATGTGGCGCCGGAGCCCGACCGAGAATTCCCCGTAGAGGTCGGAAGCCGACTGGAGATCGCCGGCCTGCCGCGCGCGGAACGCCGCGTCCTCGAGCGCGTCGAGGCGGTCGTGATCCCAGGCCAGGGCCTCGAGGATGTCGCGCTGCGACTCCGCGGGCGCCTCGCGCCGCGCGACCTCGGCGCGCCAGAAGGACGGACCGGCTTCGAGCAGCGACCACTCGAAGAGCCCCCGGCGCTCGGCCTGGAGCCGGCTCAGAAGCTCGAACCCGTCGTTGGCGGCGACGAAGACGAAGCGCTCCCCCGGAGACAGCGCGTCGAACCGCAGCAGCGCCTCGGCCGTCGCCGCAGGGGCTGAAAGAGAGCGCGCGTCCAGAACGCGGTCCACGGTAGCCAGGTGCGTCATGAAACCCCTCCCTTTCGTTTCGGCCTCCAGAGCCCTCCGGACGCCAGAATCCCGTTCGGGCGGCGGCCTGCCTATGATTTTGATCATCCCCGGAGTCAGAAAACTGAGCCAAACGCATCAGGACCGTCGACGGGCCAACGCCCAGAATGCGCCAGCGACAACCAATGCCCAGGCTGCTGATCATTCAGGCGACCGGCTACCGGTCCCGTGACACCCGCGTGCCTTACAGGCTGCGCAAGCGCAAGCTCGTCGGGGCCGTCCTGCCTTACCTGGCCGCCCTGGCGCCGAAGGAATGGGACGTCACACTGCTCGATGACGCGACCGAGCCCATCGATTTCGACGCGAATGTGGATGCCGTGGCGATCACGATCAGGACCGTGACCTCCCTCCGGGGGTACGACATCGCCCGGAGATTCCGGAACCGGAACATTCCGGTGCTGATGGGCGGGCCCCACGCGACCTTTCACGTCGACGAGATCGCCAGGCACGCGGACGCCGTGTGCGTCGGCGAGGCCGAGGGAGTTTTCCCTCGAATGCTGGAAGATGCCGCGGCAGGCCGGCTCCAGAAGGTCTACCGTGCCGAGTCCCCCGCGTCGCTGGCCGGCATGCCCGCTCCCCGGTGGGATCTCCTCGATTCGTCGAAGTACGTCTTTTACCGGCCGTTCGTCATCCAGTACTCCCGCGGATGCCCCTTCACGTGCGACTTCTGCGCCGAGCGCCGGCTCAACGGGGACTTCGGATACAGGTCCAGGCCCGTGGAAGAGGTCATCGACGACGTCAAAAGGTGCGGGAGCCGGCACATCTTCTTCGCGGCCAGCCAGTTCGCCGGCGACAAGGCCCACGCGATGGCGCTGATGGAGGCGCTCATCCCGCTCAGGGTCCGCTGGTCCACGCTGATCTCGGCTCACTTCTGCCTCGACCCGAAGTTCCTGGATCTGGCGAGACAGTCCGGGCTTCTGCACGTCAACATGGGTGTGGAAAGCCTC
>Ga0326726_10001149_pt1 | contig 24580 bp, 24 predicted proteins | sample MHFenrmetagenome_2_FD_207603 | JGI IMG/M metagenome (GOLD analysis project Ga0326726, IMG submission 207603) | Lab enriched peat soil microbial communities from Michigan Hollow, Ithaca, NY, United States - MHF15MN | ecosystem: Environmental > Terrestrial > Soil > Wetlands > Peat | place: USA... | reverse complement strand
ATGGCGGGTGACATTCCGCTGATTCTGACCCTTGATAATCACGGTGTGCCGCACCGCTGGGTCACTTGGCAGCAGGCGTGCTACTACTATGCGAAGAATCTGGTCGCATGGACGCTCGGCGAGCGCGAGTTCGTTTTCCACGGCGGCATTTCCCAGGCGACCGGTCGGCGCTCCAGCATCACCGCGCGCTCGATCATCGCGATCAAGGGCAAGGCGATGGCGATGCGTGCCTTCAATCAGGTGCCCCCGCTCAACAACCGCGAGCTGTTCCGGCGGGACCGCCACATTTGCGGCTACTGCGGCGGGGGGTTCAGCTTCCTGCGGCTCACGCGCGACCATATCCGGCCGGTGTCGCGCGGCGGCACCGACACGTGGATGAACGTGGTCACGGCGTGTCGCTCGTGCAACGGCGTGAAGCGCAACCGCCTTCCGGAGGAGTCCGGGCTGCAGCTGATCTACGCGCCCTACGTTCCGAACAAGGCCGAGTACCTGATCCTCACCAACCGCAGGATTCTCGCGGACCAGATGGAGTTCCTGGTCCAGCACGTGTCCTCCCACAGCCGCGTACTGACGCCGGCGACCGCTGCGGCCTAGCCGCGCCGTGCCGATTCAACCAGCGCGGGCGGAACAGTTGTCCCCTATCGGACGTTCTACGGTCGGGGCTCTCGCGCCTTGCGAAGTGCCTCAACCCAACCCCCAGAGAGAACAAATCTGGGAAACGTAATCCACTGCTCAAAGAAAATGCGGGACACGAAATTGAGTGGTCCCGTGAAGGGTTCGGGCGGCACGGGCTCCAGACGGTGGCCGCGACCCTGAAGCGCGACCGCCACGACCACGCCCGCAATGGCCACACCGAGAACCCTGAGCGAAAGTTGCACGAAGGCCGCGACAAGGCCGACGGTCCCGACCAAGAACAGCGGTACAGCAACAATGTGAATCAGCAAATTGATCCGAGACTGATGAGACTTGGAGTAGCCTTTCCACTGCTGATTCAATAGTTGGCCGATGCCCATATTGCCACTTGCCCTGTTCTTAGACGTCGTAGTTGTCGTGGTGGCGAACCCACCGGTCTCCCTGGCCGTTTAGGTCGGGCGTTCCGCCCCAGCCTTCCTGCCGGCCGAGCGGAGTTAAGTCGAGGTAGTTGTACGTAACGCTGAGGAGATCGGTGCCACGGCCATAGGTCGAGTAGGCGTGGAAGACCCTGTTGTCGTGGCGAAGGAAGACGCTCACCCCGGCAACCTCGTTGCTGTGTTTCGTCAGCGAGCCCATCCCCGCTTGCTCCAATTCCGACTTGTCCCGGTAGTTGTATACGATGGGGGCGACGCCTTCGTCCAACGTGACATGAAAATCGTAATTGAAGTCGCTGCCGTAAGAGGAGTACCACGGGAAGGTCCAACTCATGCGCGCCTTGAACGGCTCGATCTTGGTCAGGGGCGCGCGAGAAACCGCGGCGTACGCGGTATTGCGGGCGCGCAGATGAGCAAGGTGGCCAATACTGTCGGCGTCAAATGAGCACGTGGGGCAGCCTTCGTCCCATCTCGGGTCGAACATGAAATGCTGAACGATAAGCTGGCGGCAGCCGTCAAAGAGATCGAACAAGCTTGCCTTGCCGTTTGGGCCCTCGAAAACGTAGTTCTTGTCGATCGCGACCATCGGCAGCCCGCGGCGCTCCGCATTCAATGCGTCTCGCTGACGCGTGAATTCCTTTTCCTTTTCGAGCAGCTTCTTCCGAGCGACGAGCCATTCCTCTCGTGACACGACCCGCGGAAGGTTCATCTCGTTCTCCTTTCGGAATTGGTCGGGCAGTCGCAGACATACTTACACGCGTTGCGTCGACCTCTCAGAATTCCTGTATACATTAGATGCAGCAGCCATGCGGCTCTCGGGGCCGCCATCTCGGGATGGCTATTGGAAGCCGCAAATCGCCAAGTTATTGAACTTCAGGAGAATAAAGACATTTCTTACGATTTCTGGCGCAATTCCGGCTTCCATCTGCTTGAGCGCGACGCGGAAGGGCGGCTCGCGGTCACCGACGATTTTCTGCGCGCCTACCTTCTGCGCCCGGAGATCCGGCCGGTCGACGAGTCCGGTCCCAACGAGCGCGCATTGCAGGAGGCACTCCTCGACGATCCGCGCCGCGATGTAGGGGTTTCGGACCTGGAAGGCGTCGAGGACGAGGACGCGCGCGACAACTATCGCATTCTCCTTTCGTTTCTCGGCAGGCTGAAGCGCTCTGCTTCGCTCGAATCCTGCTACCTGGAGATCTTCTCGGGCGGAAACGTGGCGATCCCGCCGCTGTTCATCGATCAGCTCGCGCAGATCATCGTTCGCAATGTCCTCGAGGGCTGCGAGGACCCGCTCGAGCCCCGCGCCGCAGAGCTTTTCTTCCGCGAGCAGAAGGCGAGCATCGACGACGGCACGGTGATGCTCGCCGATCTCGAAACGGTCGAGATGCACGCTTCGGGCGGGTCCCTCGGGAGCGTCGGCCGCCTCATCGTCGAGGCGCAGGCGCCGCTCGCCACGGTAAAGCTGGACGTGCTCGACACCGAGAACGCGCACATCTACTGGATGCGCGACCAGCGTCACGATCTGGTGATCAGCATGAACTTCGGGCGCGCGGCCAACCAGGCGTTCTGCCGCGTGATGGAGAAGTGGGTCCGTCACTTCTTCGGGGTCGCCGTGAGCGTTCGGCCCCTGCGCGCCATCGAGGACCGCGACTGGGCCTGGCACATCGGCCTTGACGCGGAGTCGACCGTGTTCCTCAACGGACTGTGGCGCGGAGAGGAGGTCGAGTCCGGAACGTTTCGGCGCGTGCTGGCTCTGTTTCGGCTCGACTTCGAAGACCCTGCGGCGATGCGCGCCGATGTCGCTGGCAAGCCCGTCTACATGGCTTTGTCGATGAACGAAAACGGCGTGGTGCGCATGAAGCCGCAGAATCTCCTGCTCAACCTGCCGCTCGCGAAGACCGTATGAATCCCCTCGCTCCGACATACTGGCTGCGGGCCAAGCGCGCTCTGGCAAAGAGCGATCCGGTGATGGCCGGCATCATCCGCTCGCATCCGCGTATTACGCTGCAATGCCGCGGCGAGCCGTTCCTAACGCTCGTGCGCGCGATCGTGGCGCAGCAGATCTCGGTCAAGGCGGCGCAGAGCATCTGGGATCGCGTGCTCGTTGTCGCGCCGGAGATGCGTCCCGAGCAGATCCTCGCCGTTACCCACAGGCGCCTCGCCGCCTGCGGGCTGTCGCAGCGCAAAGCCGAATACATCGCCGATCTCGCCCGCCATTTCGCCGACGGCCGGCTGCAGGTCGATCACTGGCCGGCGATGGGCGACGAGGCGATCATCGAAGAGCTCGTCGAGGTGCGCGGCATTGGCCGGTGGACAGCGGAGATGTTCCTGATCTTCAACCTCATGCGGCCGGACGTGCTGCCGCTCGACGATCTCGGGCTGCAGCGCGCCATCCGCCACAACTATTTCCGGGGGCGCCCGGTCTCATCGCGTACCATGCGCCGCGTCGCTCAAGTGTGGGCCCCGTGGCGGTCGGTCGCCACCTGGTATCTCTGGAGGAGCCTCGATCCTATTCCGGTCGAATATTGAGATTGAACAAGGGTACAATGGCCCGGGATTCCTCCATGAAAACAACGTTCCTTGAGTTTGAGCAGCCGATCGCCGAGATCGAGGCGAAGATCGAGGAGCTGCGCTACGCGCAGGACGACTCGGCGGTGGACATCTCCGAGGAAATCCAGCGCCTGGAGAAGAAAAGTGCAGCGCTCACCAAGGAAATCTACGGGAAGCTCACGCCCTGGCAGGTTTCGCAGGTGGCGCGACATCCGCAGCGGCCCTACACGCTCGACTATATCGCCGCGCTGTTCACCGACTTCGAGGAGCTGCACGGCGACCGTTCGTTCGCCGACGATCCCTCGATCGTCGGAGGCCTCGCCCGCTTCAACGGGCAGTCGGTGATGGTAATTGGCCACCAGAAGGGGCGCGACACCAAGGAGAAGATCCTCAGGAATTTCGGCATGCCGCGGCCCGAAGGCTACCGCAAGGCGATGCGGCTGATGCGGCTCGCGGAGAAATTCGGCGCTCCGGTGCTGACCTTCGTCGATACGCCCGGGGCCTACCCCGGGATCGGCGCGGAGGAGCGCGGCCAGGGCGAGGCGATCGGCCACAGCCTCTATGTGATGGCGGAGCTCAAAGTGCCGATCGTGAGCACCGTCATCGGCGAGGGCGGCTCAGGCGGAGCGCTCGCGATCGCTGTGGGCGACATCGTGATGATGCTCCAATACGCGACCTATTCGGTGATCTCTCCGGAGGGCTGTGCGTCGATCTTGTGGAAGAGCGTGGACAAGGCGCCCGAGGCGGCCGAGACCCTCGGCATCACCGCGAACCGGCTGAAGACCTTCGGGCTGATCGACAAGATCATCAGCGAGCCGCTCGGCGGAGCTCATCGCGAACCCGCCGCCATGGCGCAGAGCCTCAAGCGTGCGCTGACCGACGCCCTGCGCGGTCTTGCCGACAAGCGTCCCCAGGAACTCGTCGAGGAGCGCTTCGAGCGCCTGATGGGTTATGGGAAATTCAAGGAAATCGAGCTCAAGTGAATTGCCCGAAAGGGTAGCGGCGAGCATCGCGCGGGCGATTTCACCGGGTGCTCATCTGGTGCTCGGTCTCTCCGGAGGAATGGATTCCGTGGCGCTGTTGTCGGCCCTGGCCGAGCTCGCGCCGAACATGCGGTTCTCGCTCCGCGCAGTTCACGTCAATCACGGCATCAGCCCGAACGCCGGGCGCTGGGCCGCATTCTGCACCGAGCTGTGCGCCCGGCTCAGGGTCCCGCTGCAGGTGGAGGCGGTGGACACCAGCCCCTACCGCGATCTGGGTGTGGAGGGCGCCGCGCGCAAGGCTCGCTACGAGGTGTTCTCGCGGGTCGACGCCGATTTCGTGGTGCTCGCGCAGCATCGTGACGACCAGGCCGAGACCTTGCTCCTGAGACTGCTGCGCGGGGCGGGTCTGCGGGGCCTCACCGCGATGTCTCCGTCAAGACCCATCTCCGGTGCGCGTGCCAGGCTGCTGCGGCCGCTGCTCGAGGTGCCCCGCGCCGAGATCGAAGCGTACGCGCGGCAGCAGGGCCTTTCGTGGATCGAGGACGAAAGCAACTCCGACACCGCTCGCCATCGCAACTATCTCCGGCACGAGGTGTTCCCGGCGCTGCAACGGCGGTTTCCGGCGGCACACGCGGCGTTCGCACGCGCCGCGGCGAACCTTGCCGAGGCGCGCGAGCTGCTCGATTCCATGGCGCGAGGCGACCTCGAGAGCTGCAGCGACGGCGACACACTGGACATCCCGGCGTTGCAGCGACTGGGCGAGGCGCGATCCAAGAACGCGCTGCGCTATTGGTGCGACATGCACCGCATGGCGCCGCTGTCTGCCGCACGACTCGCGGAGCTGTTGCGCCAGTTGAGGGAGTCCCGGGTCGACGCTCGGTTGAATCTTGCGGCGGGAGAATGGAGGTTTCTGCGTTACCGCGATCGGCTCCATCTCCGGCCGGCAGCGCCGGCCGCCGGCGCTGACTTGCGCGAGGTCTGGAACGGAGAGAACGCCTTGCCGCTTCTCGCACTCGGTGGCGTGCTGAAGTTCAAGCCCGAGGAAGGACGAGGTCTCAGCGTCGAGAAGCTGCGCGCCGGGCGCGTCACCGTGCGATTGCGGCGGGGCGGTGAGCGCTTGCGCCTCGATCACCGCCGCCCGCGGCGCACGCTCAAGAATCTGTTCCAGGAGCGGGGCGTTCCACCATGGCAGCGCGACCGCCTGCCCCTCATCTACTGCGACGAGGATCTTGTCTCGGTTCCCGGCATCGGCGACGCTTGCGAATTTCGGGCGGAGCCGGGAGAGGCGGGACTCATCGTGACGTGGGAACTGTTCGGGTAGTGAGGGGAGGCGCCGCCTGAAGGGCCTGGGCGGCGAGCTTCGGGAAGACCGCGCGGATCAGGGTGCCGCGGCCGCCGCTCGGAACACCCAGATCGATCCTGGCGTTGTGCCTCCCGGCAATCTCCGAGACGATCGACAATCCCAGGCCGCAGCCTTCACCCCCGGTCGCCGGGACGCGGTAGAAGCGCTCGAAAACCCTCTCGCGGTCCGCCTCGGGGATGCCCGGCCCGTTGTCCTCGACCTCGAGCAGCGACTCGCCGTTGCGCACTCCGGTGCGCACGGTGACGCTGCCGCCGACTTGCGTATAGGCAAGCGCGTTGTCGAGGAGATTCGCCGCCAGCTCGCGCAGGAGCAGGGGTTCTCCCACGGTCCAGGCGTCTTCGAGCTCGAAACCGAGGTCGATGTTCTTTTCGACGGCTCGCTGCACCCAGTCGCGTACGTCGCGGCCGACGATTTCGTGCAGGTTGACTGGCTGCCCGCTCGGCGCCTCGCCCGGCTCGGCGCGCGCGAGCGTCAGCAACTGATTGACGAGGTGGCTGGTGCGCTGCGTTTCCCCCGCGATCATGTCCAGGAGCGACCTCAATTCCGAGGTGGAAGGCTCGCGGCGGGCGAGCTCGGCGTGAGTCTTGAGCCCCGCGAGCGGCGTTCGCAGCTGGTGCGCCGCGTTCGCGATGAAGCGCTGCCGCGACTCGATCGCCGCGTTCAGCCGCGCGAGCAACTGGTTGAGCGCCCCGACCAGCGAGCGCACCTCCTCCGGCTTGTCCTGCTCCGAGACCGGTCGCAGGTCGCGCGGCGAACGCGCCGCGATCTCGCCGCGCAGCCGATCCAGAGGCCGCAGTCCCTGACCGATGCCTAGCCACAGCAGGGCGACCGCCGCGAAGGCGATCAGCACCTGTGGCACCGTGGAAGCGACCAGCAGTTCCAAGACGAGCTTGTCGCGCTTGACCAGGGTCTCCGCGACCTGGACGATGGCCGTTTCTCCGTTCCCCACCGGGACCGCGCGCGCGGCGACGCGGACCCGTTCTCCCTCGAGCTTGGCGTCGTAGAAGGTATGCTCCCCGGAGCGAAGGGCCTCGGGTGGCGCTGGCAGGCGCGCGGTTCCCGCAATCAGCTGCTCCCCCCCGGGTCCCATGACTGCGTAGTAGACGCGGTCCTCGGTGTCGATGCGCAACGCCTCGATGGCGATCGACGGCAGATCGAGCTCGATCTGGGTCCCGTTGCGGCGCAGGTGGCTTGCGATCGCCAGCACCGGATCGAGAAGGGAGCTGTCGTAGGCCTTGGTCGCGGCATTGAGCGCGATACGATAGGAGACGAAGCTCCCTGCGACAACCAGCAGCAGCAGGGGGCCGAGCAGCCAGTAGGTGAGGTGCCGGCGAAGGCTAGCCTGCATCGGGATCTTCGACCATGTAGCCGAATCCGCGTACGGTCCGGATCCTGATCCCGGCATCGTGCAGCTTGGAGCGCAGCCGCGAGATGTACACTTCGATGGCGTTGTGGGTCAGCGAGTCATCCCAGCTGCACATCGCCTGCAGCATGTGCTCCTTGCTGACTACCTGTCCGATCCGCATCAACAGGTATTCGAGCACGGCCCACTCGCGCGGGGTGAGATCGAGGACCTCCGACCCAATGCTCGCGCGCCGCGCGACGGTATCGACCGTGAGACGCCCAAAGCGAAGCTTGGGGCTCTTGACGACCTGGCTGCGCCGGATCAGGGCCCGGACACGCGCTTCCAGCTCGGGGAGCGAGAACGGCTTGGTGACATAGTCGTCTGCGCCCAGGTCCAGGCCGCGCACTCGGTCCGCCTCGGCGTCGTGAGCGGTGAGGATCAGGATGCTGCCTGCATGATTGTCTCGGCGCAGCTGGCGCAGGACCTCGAAGCCGTCCACTCCCGGAAGACTGACATCGAGCACCACCAGGTCGTAGTGCTCCTCGGCGCAGGCCCTTAGCGCGAGCTCGCCCGTTTCAGCATGATCGACGGCGTAGCCCGATTGTCTGAGCGTGCGTATCAGCCCGTCCGCCAGGGCCTTGTCGTCCTCGACGATTAGAACTCGCATGACAAGTGCTTGAACTGGTTCAAACTTCAGAATAGCACGCGAGCGGGCCTCGGATTCTTGATCTGGGCGGATGGACATGCCGGGGAAAAAAGTGCGTGGGAGCGCAAACGCACTCCCACGCCACAGAGGAGGAAAGAGACTACGCGAAAGACTGTACCCGGTCAGGCTTGCAACAACCTGATGTAAGCTTACGGGACGCTGACAGGGCATGGCGGCTTTCGCTCGCTTGCATGACCCCGGCGCCCCGGCGCCGAGCACCGTGGGGCAGGCGGCCCAGGGCGACGGGACGTTCCCGCAAAAGCCTGATAAAATAAAACGTTAAGTGCGTTTCTCGCAGCCTTCCCGCATCCCATCGGAGATCCTGCATGGCAGTAGAAAGAACCTTGTCCATCGTCAAGCCCGACGCCGTGGCGAAAAACGCCATCGGAGAGATCTACTCCAGGTTTGAGCGAGCGGGCCTGACCATCGTCGCTGCCCGCATGCTATATCTCTCACAGGGGCAAGCCGAGGGCTTCTACGCCGTGCATCGCGAGCGGCCGTTCTTCCGGGATCTGGTGAGATTCATGATCTCCGGGCCGATCATGGTGCAGGTCCTGGAAGGCGAGGATGCGATCGCCAAGAACCGAGAGCTCATGGGGGCAACCGATCCGAAAAAGGCGAAAAAAGGCACGATCCGGGCCGATTTCGCCGAAAGCATCGATGCCAATGCCGTGCACGGCTCCGACGGGCCCGAGACCGCGCGCAGCGAGATCGCTTACTTTTTTCCGACATCCGAGATTTTTTCCAGGAGATGAGCGTCAACCTACTCGACCTCGATGGTGAAGCGCTCTGCGCCTTCGTCGCAGGCCTGGAAGAGAAGCCGTTTCGCGCACGCCAGCTCAAGCGCTGGATGCATCGCCAGGGCGAGGGGGACTTCGAGCGGATGAGCGACATGGCGCGCTCGCTGCGTGAGAAGCTCGCGCGGGTCGCGAGGATTTCGCCCCCGAAGATCGTGAGCGACGCCGTCGCTGGCGACGGCACGCGCAAGTGGCTGCTCGATGTCGGCGGCGGCAACGCCGTGGAAGCCGTGTTCATTCCCGAGGCCGGCCGTGGAACGCTGTGCGTCTCCACCCAGGCGGGGTGCACACTCGCCTGCGAGTTTTGCTCGACCGGAAGACAGGGATTCAACCGCAATCTGTCGACTGGGGAGATCATAGGTCAGCTATGGCTCGCGAATCGGGAGCTCGGCGCGATTCCAGGCGGCGAACGCGTGATCAGCAACGTCGTGCTCATGGGAATGGGCGAGCCGCTGCTCAACTTCGACAGCACTGTTGCCGCCCTCAAGCTCATGATCGACGAGGACGCCTACGGGCTCTCGCGCCGCCGCGTCACGCTGTCCACTTCCGGCATCGTGCCGATGATCGACCGTCTGCGCGACGAATGCCCGGTGGCGCTCGCGGTGTCGCTGCACGCGCCGAGCGACGCACTGCGTGACCGGCTCGTGCCGATCAACCGGAAGTATCCGCTCGCCGAATTGCTGGCCGCCTGCCGGCGCTACCTCGCGCGCGCACCGCGTGATTTCATCACCTTCGAGTATGTCATGCTCGACGGCGTCAACGATGGCGAGGCGCAGGCGCGCGAGCTGATCGACCTCGTCGCCGGGGTTCCCTGCAAGGTCAACCTGATACCGTTCAATCCCTTCCCGAATTCGGGCTTCGTGCGCTCGCCTCGCCGAGTGATCGAGCGCTTCAGCGAGCTGCTGAACGCCTCGGGGATCGTCACCACCACGCGCAAGACGCGCGGAGAGGACATCGATGGGGCCTGTGGTCAGCTCGTCGGCCAGATCTGGGACCGCACGCGAAAGTCGAAGCGCCTGGAGGGAGTCGGCTCTTGAAAGGCCTGGCCCGCATCGCGACCATGCTTGCCGCAGCGGCCGCGATCCTCGGCTGCGCCCCCAGCCCGCTCTCGGGTGACTTGCCGGGGGAGGCCGACACCGGCGCCATCATCGGCGAACAGGCGAGCGCGAGGGAGCGTGCGCGCATCCACACCGAGCTCGCCGGGTCGTACTACCAGCGAGGAAACCTCGGCGTGGCGCTCTCCGAGGCGCGTATCGCCGTCGCGGCCGATTCGAGCTACGCACCTGCCTACAACCTGCTCGGTCTGGTGTATAGCGATCTGCGCGAAACGCGCTTAGCCGAAGAGGCGTTCGAGCGCTCCCTGAAGATCAATCCCAGCGACCCGGACGCCAATCACAACTACGCGTGGTTCCTGTGCGAGAACAAGCGCGAGGAGGAGTCGATCCGCTATTTCCTGATGGCGGTGCGCTATCCTCTCTACACGACCCCGCAAAAGTCCTACACGATGGCGGCGACCTGTGCGCTCCGCAAGGGTAATGAGAAGGATGCCTACGAGTATCTCGAGCGGGCGCTCAAGCTCGATTCGAACTACACTCCGGCGCTGATCAATCTCGCCCAGCTCAAGTACCGCAGGGGAGAGCTCGAGGCCGCGCGCAACCTAGTGGGGCGCTACAACAAGCTCGCCGAGCCGACTTCGGAATCGCTGTGGCTTGCGGTGAGAATCGAACGCAAGCTGGGAGATTCCTCCGCTTCGACGAGCTACGCGAACCAGCTGCGCAGGCGCTTTCCCGGATCGCGGGAATACCAGGAGCTGCAGAAAGGACGGTTCGATTGAGCGAGACTGTCGAAAATTCGGCCGCGGTCGCCAAGTCGGGTCTCGGACAGACCTTGGCGCAGCTGCGCGCCGAGCGCAAGCTCTCCATCGCCGACGTCGCGCAGCGCCTCAAATACGGCACGCGCCAGATCGAGGCGCTCGAGGCAGAGGAGTTCGACCGGCTGCCCGGGGCGACTTTCGTCCGCGGGATGGTGCGCGGCTACGCCAAGCTCCTCGAAACGGATCCGGAACCCCTATTAGGTGCGCTGGACCAGAGTTACGTTCCCGGCGAAGTCGATCTCGATCTGCGCGACCGAGGTGTCCCGTTTGCAAAAAGCGGCAAACGCGGAACCTGGACCTACTCCATACTGTTGCTTCTGGTGCTGGTCGCTCTGGCCGGTGTGCTCTACGAATGGCGCCTTGGCACTCATCCTTGGGCGAGATTCGCCTCCAGCACGCCGCCGCCCTCGCAGAAGCAGACCCAGCCACAGCCGGCACCAGCTCCCGCGGTGCTGCGTGAGGAGCCCCAGCCGCCCGCGACGCCCGTCGCCGCTCCTGCTGCAGCCGCCGAGATCGCCGCCCCGCCCTCGCCGCAGCCGTCCTCGGGAGGCGAGGGCCGGATACGGCTCGAGTTCGGAGGTGAATCCTGGGTCGAGATCAAGGACGGGGACGGCAAGATGCTCATGTCGCAACTCAATCCGACGGGGAGCCGCAGGGTCGTGTCCGGGCGATCTCCCCTGTCGCTCGTGATCGGCAACGCCGCGAACGTTCGGCTCATCTACAACGACAAGCCCGTCGATCTGAAGCCCTACATCCAGATCGAAGTGGCGAGGCTGACGCTGGATTGAACTCCATGAGCGCCATCCCGAGACACAGGACGCGCCAGGTCCGCGTCGGGGACGCACTTATCGGCGGGAGCGCGCCGATACTCGTGCAGTCGATGACCAATACCGACACCGCCGATGCGCTAGGCACCGCACAGCAGGTGCTCGAGTTGGCTCGCGCCGGTTCGGAAATCGTGCGCGTCACGGTGAACACCGCCGAGGCCGCTGCGCAAGTCCCGCGCATTCGCGAGCGGCTCGACGCCATGGGGTGTCAGGTGCCTCTGGTCGGCGATTTCCATTTCAACGGGCACAAACTGCTCGCCGAGCACCCGGATTGCGCGCGGGTCCTCGCCAAGTACCGCATTAACCCCGGCAACGTGGGCCGTGGCGCCAAGCGCGACGAGCAGTTCGCGACCATGATCGAGATCGCGTGCCGCTACGACAAGCCTGTGAGAATCGGCGTCAACTGGGGCAGCCTCGATCAGGAGCTGCTCGCGCGCCTCATGGACGAGAACGCGCGGGCGGCAGATCCGCTTGATTCCGACTCGGTCACCCGCGAGGCGCTGGTTGCTTCCGCGCTCGATTCGGCGACCCGCGCCGAGGAGCTCGGCCTGCCAGGAGACCGCATTGTGCTTTCGTGCAAGGTGAGCGGGGTCCAGGATCTGATCGCTGTTTATCGCGAGCTGGCGCGGCGTTGCGACTACCCCCTGCATCTGGGCCTGACCGAGGCGGGAATGGGCACGAAAGGTATCGTGGCTTCCACTGCGGCTCTGGGCGTGCTGCTGCAGGAGGGCATAGGCGACACGATCCGCATCTCGCTCACGCCCGACCCGGGCGGGGACCGGACCCGCGAGGTCGTCGTCGCCCAGGAGTTGCTCCAGACCATGGGCCTGCGCTCGTTTTCGCCCCTGGTGATCGCGTGCCCCGGCTGCGGCCGAACGACGAGCACTTACTTCCAGGAGCTCGCCGAAAAGATCCAGCGATACTTGCGGGAGCAGATGCCGCGGTGGCGCGAGCGCTTTCCCGGCGTGGAGGAGATGCACGTCGCCGTCATGGGCTGCGTGGTCAACGGCCCTGGCGAGAGCAAGCACGCCAATATCGGCATCAGCCTGCCGGGGTCCGGAGAGCGTCCGGTCGCGCCGGTATACGTGGACGGCGAAAAGACCGTGACGCTGAAGGGCGAGCGCATCGCCGAGGAATTCCAGCAGCTGTTGGAGGAATACGTCCGCGCGGCCTACGGGGAGGGCGGGCGCTTGCGGCGCGAAGCAGCCGAACAAAAGCGAAACATTCCGATCAAAGCCGCGGTGTAACCCGCGCGGTAATCCGACATGAGCGAGCCGATCCGCGCCCTGCGCGGAATGAACGATATCCTGCCCGACGAGGCCGAGAGCTGGGAAGCTCTCGAGGAGATCCTGCGCGACTGGCTGCGCAGTTACGGCTACCGCAACGTACGTACGCCGGTGCTCGAGCATACTGCGCTGTTTCGACGCGCAATAGGCGAGGCCACCGATATCGTCGAGAAGGAGATGTACACCTTCACCGACGAGCTGAGCCGCGAGTCGCTGACCCTGCGTCCGGAGGCCACCGCTTCGATCGTGCGCGCGGCTGCCGAGCATAGCCTGCTCTACGGCGGCGCGCAGCGGCTCTACTATTTCGGCCCGATGTATCGTCACGAACGACCGCAGAAGGGCCGCTACCGCCAGTTCCATCAGGTCGGCGCCGAAGCGCTCGGCTTTCCGGGCCCGGATATCGATGCCGAGCTGCTCCTGATGTGCGCTCGGCTGTGGGGCGACTTGAAGATCGCCGGAATCCGGCTGCACCTCAACTGCCTCGGCTCGGCGAAGGAACGTGCGGCATACCGGAAGTCGCTCGTCGCCTATCTCGAGGCGCGGGAGAAGGATCTCGACGAGGACTCGAAGCGCCGGCTCCGCACCAACCCGTTGCGGGTGCTGGACAGCAAGAACCCGAAGATGCAAGCCCTGATTGCCGGAGCCCCGCGGCTGCTCGATGTGCTCGGTGAAGATTCGCTCAAGCACTTCGAAGGCGTGCAGGCGATTCTAAAGGACGCAGGTTGTCCCTGCGAGATCAACCCCCGGCTCGTGCGTGGCCTCGACTACTACAACCTCACGGTGTTCGAATGGGTGAGCGACGCCTTGGGGGCCCAGGATACGGTATGCGCCGGAGGGCGCTACGATGGGCTCCTCGAGCAGCTCGGAGGGAAGGCCGCGCCGGCCTGCGGCTTTGCGATGGGCATCGAGCGCCTGCTGACACTGGTCGAAGCGAAGAGACTTGAGAGTCGGCGCCCGGATGTCTACCTTGTAAATGAGGGCGAGCTGGCCAAGCGCTTTGCTTTCAAGGTTGCCGAAAGATTACGAGCTCGAGGCTTCGGCGTGATACACCATCTTGGATCTGGGAATTTTTCTGCCCAGATGAAAAAGGCGGATGCGAGTGGAGCGTCTGTTGCGGTAATCATAGGCGATGCAGAGGCGACGCTAGGGGAGGCAACCGTGCGGAGGATCGTTTCCAAATCAGAGGGAATTGCCGATCGCGCGAGAGGCCAACGACGCGTCGGGCTTGACCATTTGGGGGACGAAGTCGAGAAGATTCTCAGAGAGAATACGGAATCATGAGCACATACGATCTCGAAGAACAGGAACAGCTCGCTGCGCTCAAGGCGTGGTGGAAGGAGCACGGGGGCGGAGTCGCCCTGGCGGCGGTCCTGGTGGCGGCCGCCGTCGCAGCGTGGAACGGCTGGATCTGGTACCAGCGCTCGCAGGCGGCACAGGCCGCGGCGCTCTACGAAACCTTGCAGAAGGCGGCACGCGCCAACGATCTGAAGGCCACCCAGGATACGGCGGGTTCGATTCTCGAAAACTATCCGCGCAGCGCCTACGCGCCCCTCGCGGCGCTGGTCTCGGCCAAGGTCCAGTTCCAGGCGGGCGATCTGAAGACCGCGCGCGCGCAGCTGCAATGGGTGGTAGAGCACGCGGCAAGCGACGAAATACGCTCGATCGCAAGCCTGCGGCTGGCAAGCGTCCTGCTCGACGACAAGGAGCCCGATGCGGCGCTGAAGGCTCTCGAAGCGAAGCCTCATCCCGGCTTCGAGGCCCTCTATGCCGCGCAGCGCGGCGACATCCTGATGGTCCAGAAGAAGCGCGAAGAAGCGCGCGTGGCGTACCGGGCGGCGCTGGAGAAAGCGGAGCCGGGGCCCTTGCGCGAGGGACTGCGCCTCAAGCTCGAAGCGCTCGGAGAAGGTTGATGCGGGGGCTGCTCCTCACCGGGGCGCTTCTAATCGCCGGCTGCTCGGGGACCCCGGGGCCGACGATGGCCGAGCTCACGGACCTTCCGTCGTACATTCCGGTGCGTTCCCTGTGGGCGGCGAGCGTCGGCCCAGCCGGGGACGCGATCCTCTTTCCGGCGCTCGTCGGCGGCGGTGTCTACGCCGCGGCCGAGAACGGCATCGTCGCGCGCTTCGACGCTGCGACCGGGCAGGAGTCGTGGCGCGTCGATACGCACCAACTGCTGTCGGGCGGAGTGGGCTGTGACGGAGCGCTGGTCGCCGTCGGAACGCTCGAGGGCGAGGTGATCGTGCTCGACGCGGCCAAGGGCTCGTTTCGCTGGCGCGCGCGCGTGTCGAGCGAGGTGCTGTCCGCTCCGCTGGTGACTGGGGATCTGGTGATCGTGCGCACGGGCGACGGCCGTTTGTTCGCGCTCGACGCCAAGGACGGCAAGCGGCGCTGGCTGTACCAGCGCTCGAGTCCGCCTCTCTCGGTGCGCTCGCCCGTCGGCATGGTGGCCGAGGGCGGCAATCTTCTCACCGGTTTTGCCGGAGGAAAGCTCGTTTCGATCGCGCTCGCCAACGGCGGCGTGCGCTGGGAGGCGACCGTGGCGCTACCGCGCGGAGCGACCGAGCTCGAGCGGGTCACCGACGTGGTCGGTCTACCGGTCGTCGCCGGGCGCGAAGTGTGCGCGGTGGCGTACCAGGGCCGAATCGGCTGCTTCGACGGCGCGAACGGGAATCCCCTGTGGTTGCGCGAGCTGTCGAGCACCGCGGGGCTGTCGGTCGACGCGCGCTACGTCTTTGTCAGCGATGACAAGGGCGCGGTGCACGCTCTGGATCGCGCCGGAGGCGCGACGATCTGGAAGCAGGATCGCCTGTTCCTCAGGCGCCTCACGGCGCCGCTCGCCTTGGGGGATGTGGTGGCGGTGGGAGACGTGGAGGGATACGTGCATTTTCTGTCGCGAGAGAGTGGCGCCTTCGTCGGCCGCGTCGCTACCGACGGCAGCCCGATCCGATCGTCCCTTCTGCGGTTCGACCAAGGCTTCCTGATGCAGACGCAGGAGGGCAATCTCTACGCCCTGAGTTTGCGTTAGGCGTTTGCTATGAAACCCACACTGGTGATCGTCGGCAGGCCCAACGTCGGCAAATCCACCTTGTTCAATCGGCTCACCCGAACCCGCGACGCGCTGGTGGCGGACGTCCCGGGCCTGACGCGCGATCGCCATTACGGTGCCGGACGCCTCGGCGGACGCCCGTACCTGGTGGTCGATACCGGAGGGCTGGAGCCGCAAGCGGAGGGCGTGTTCGTGGAGATGGCCAAGCAGGCGAGAACCGCCATCGCGGAAGCCGATGTCGTCGTGCTCGTCACCGACGCGCGCGAGGGGCTCGCGGCCCAGGACAGGGCCATCGCCGAGGAGCTGCGGCGCAGCGGCCGGCGCGTCCTGGTCGCCGTCAACAAGGCCGAGGGCATGAATACGGAGGTCGCAAAGGCCGAGTTTCACGAGCTGGGCCTGGGCGCGCCGTACGCGATCTCTGCGGAGCACGGCGAGGGCGTGGTCGATCTGGTGGACGCGGCGCTCGCCGGTTTTCCCGCCGAGGAAGAGCGCGAAGAAGCCGATGGCGCCGTTCGAATCGCCGTCGTCGGGCGCCCCAATGCGGGAAAATCCACTCTCGTCAACGCGCTCGTGGGCGAGGAAAGAGTCGTGACGTTCGATCAGCCCGGCACGACGCGCGACGCGATCGACGTCGAGTTTGCGGTGAAGGGCCGGCGCTACGTTCTGGTCGATACGGCAGGGTTGAGGCGGCGCGGCAGGGTCTTCGAGAGCGTCGAGAAGTTCTCCGTGGTGAAGACCCTACAGGCCATCGATCGCGCCAACGTCGCCATCCTCGTGCTCGATGCGCAAAGCGAGATCTCCGACCAGGACGCCCACATCGCTGGGTTCATCCTCGAACGGGGACGCGCCGTGGTGGTCGCGGTGAACAAGTGGGACGGGCTGGACGGCTACGCGCGCGACATGGCGAAGCGTGCCGTAGCACGCAAGCTGAGGTTCCTATCGTTCGCTCATTTTCACTACATCTCCGCGCGCGAAGGCCGGGGTGTCGCACGCGTGCTCGCATCGGTGGACTCGGCGTACCGCGCGGCCATGGCCAAGCTGCCCACTCCCAGGCTCACGCGCGCGCTCCTCGCCGCGGTGGAGAAGCAGGCCCCGCCGCGCTCGGGGCTCTCGCGGCCCAAGCTCCGCTATGCGCATCAAGGTGGGAGAAATCCGCCGATCGTCGTCGTGCACGGCAGCGCGCTCGCCTCAGTGCCCGAGAGCTACCGCCGCTACCTTGAGGCCGATTTCCGGAAGGTCTTCGGTCTGGAAGGGACGCCGCTGCGGATCGAATTCAAGAGCGGCAGGAACCCTTTCGTGGGCCGATCCATCTAAGCGTTGGTGCCGGCTACTTGGTCGCGCGGAAGTCACGGATTCAAGAGGGCTTCGACGTGATTCAGTACATTGGCATTTCCTAAAAAACCCGATACAGTAGAACTCCAAATAAGGCGAATCCGGGGTAACCCATGAGCAACAAAGGACAATTGCTACAAGATCCGTTCCTGAATGCCCTCCGGAAAGAGCACGTTCCGGTATCGATCTATCTGGTCAATGGAATCAAGCTTCAGGGCCAGATCGAGTCCTTCGATCAATACGTCGTGCTCCTCAAGAACACCGTGACGCAGATGGTCTACAAGCACGCCATCTCCACCGTCGTTCCCTCACGTGCGGTCAACCTGGCGGTCGATCATTCCCCTTCCGAGAGCTGATTTCGCCGCGTTTCCGCTCCCGACCCGACTCGATGGTTGAGCGTTCGCCGGGAAGCGACGACGCTGTTCTCGTCGGGCTGGACTTCGGCGCCGGCGGCTATGCGGAGGGCCTCGAGGAACTCAGTCTGCTCGCGGCGAGCGCCGGGATCCGCACGCGCGCCGTGGTGCGGGGGCGTCGCGACCGGCCCGACCCCGCTCATTTCGCCGGCTCGGGGAAGGTCGACGAGATCAAGCGGGTCTTGACGGAGCAGGGCGCTTCGATCGCAATTTTCAATCACGCGCTGTCGCCGGTTCAGGAGCGCAATCTCGAGAAAGCGTTGGGCTGTCCGGTGGTCGATCGCACGCGCCTGATTCTCGACATCTTCGCTCAGCGCGCGAAGAGTCACGAAGGCAAGCTCCAGGTCGAACTCGCGCGGCTGGAGTACGCGGCGACGCGGCTGGTGCGCGGCTGGATGCACCTCGAGAGGCAGCGTGGCGGAAGGGGCTTTCTCTCGGGGATGGGCGAGACCCAGCTGGAAGTCGACCGGCGTCTGATCGCGACGCGAGTCAAGGTTCTGAAGGACAAGCTCGCCAAGCTCCGCCGCCGGCGCGAGGTGCAGCGGCGAGCCCGGGAGCGCGGCCGGGCGTTCACCGTTTCGCTCGTCGGCTATACCAATGCCGGCAAGTCGACGCTGTTCAATACGCTGACTCACGCTGGAGCACTCGCCGAGAACCGTCTGTTCGCGACGCTCGATACGACGACTCGCCGGCTCTATCTGCCCGAGGCCGGCAACGTCGCGATCTCCGACACCGTCGGCTTCATCCGTGATCTGCCGCACACGCTGATCGCGGCCTTCCGGGCGACGCTCGAGGAGGCGATACACGCGGAGCTGCTGCTGCACGTGGTCGACGCGGCGAGCGATGCGCGCGAAGCGCAGATCGAGGAAGTGGGCAAGGTGCTGGCCGAGATCGGCGCGGCGTCGATTCCCCGCGTTCTCGTGTGGAACAAGATCGACCGCAACGGCTTACAACCGGGAGTCGACCGCGACGAATATGATAGAATTCAGCGAGTTCGTCTAAGCGCAAAGACGGGCGACGGCGTGGATGGTCTGCGCCGGGCCCTGATCGAGGCAGCAGCCTCGAGAACATCTCCGGCGACCCCGCCAAATTCGATGGATGTGCAGCGCCAAGCGGCCGAAGCTTAGGGGCTGCCGGGGCGAGGATATGATTTGCCGCGGAGCCTAGGATTCTTATGTCACTGAATGACCCGCAATGGGGCAAGCGAGGCGGGGGCAACGAAGGGCCGCCCGACCTCGACGAGATGTGGCGGAACTTCAACCGCAAGCTGAACGCTCTGTTCAGCCGGCGCGGCGGCGGGGGCTCGGAGTCGGGCGAGCCGCCGAGCATGAAGCAGCTGGGCGGGGGAGCCGGCCTGATCGCGCTGGTCGTTCTCGTCGCGTGGCTCGCGAGCGGGTTCTACATCGTCGTCGAAGGTCAGCGCGGGGTAGTGCTGACCTTCGGAAAATTCTCGGAGGTCACGGCTTCCGGACTGCACTGGCGCGCACCGTATCCGATTCAGAGCAATGAGATTGTCGATCTGACCGGCGTGCGCACGGTCGAGGTTGGTTATCGAAACAACGTGAAGACCAAGGTGCTGCGCGAGTCGCTCATGCTCACGGACGACGAGAACATCACCGATATCCAATTCGCGGTCCAGTACATTTTGAAAGACCCCGCGGAATACCTGTTCACCAACAAAAAGCCGGAAGACACGGTGCTCCAGGCCGCGGAAAGCGCGTTTCGGGAGATCGTTGGCAAGAGCAAGATGGACTTCGTGCTCTACGAAGGTCGCGAGCAGATCGCGGTATCGGCACAGACGCTGATGCAGCAGATTCTCGACCGCTACAAGACGGGCATCTCGATCAGCAAAGTGACTATGCAAAACGCGCAACCGCCGGAGCAGGTGCAGGCGGCTTTTGACGACGCGGTGCGCGCAAAACAGGACCTTGAGCGGCAAAAGAACGAAGGGCAGGCGTATTTCAACGACGTGGTGCCGAAAGCGCGCGGTACCGCTTCACGGCTGACCGAGGAGGCCAACGGCTACCGCCAGAGCGTCATCGCCAACGCCGACGGCGAGGCCTCGCGATTCAGGCAGATCCTGGTCGAGTACAACAAGGCGCCCCAAGTGACCCGTGACCGGCTCTATCTGGACATGGTGCAGCAGATCCTGGCGAGCACCTCGAAGATCCTGATCGACGCGAAGGCCGGAAGCAATCTCCTGTACCTGCCGCTCGACAAGATCATCCAGATGTCCGCAGCCAGCGCCTTGCCCGAAGGACAGGCGCCGATGCCCTCGACCAGGGCTACCGAGCCGCCGCCCCCGCCTGACACCGGCGCCCGCTCGCGCGACGCGCTGCGCGGGCGCGAGCGAGGAGAGCGGCCGTGAGCAATCGCATCGGAATCACCCTCGTTGCGGCCATCGTTGCCGTGGCCGTGCTCTTCGGATCGATCGCGTTCACGGTGGACCAGCGACAGCGCGCCATCGTGTTCCAGCTCGGAGAGATCAAGGATCTGATCGACGAGCCCGGTCTGCACTTCAAGTTTCCATTGATCCAGAACGTGCGCTATTTCGACAAGCGAATCCTCACGCTGGATACGCCCGACACCGAGCGCTTCATCACCTCTGAGAAGAAGAACGTCCTGGTCGACTCCTTCGTCAAGTGGCGCATTCAGGACCTGCGGCAGTATTACATCAGCGTCCAAGGCGATGAACAACGCGCCCAGACGCGCTTGTCGCAAACCGTAAACGCGGCATTGCGCGAAGAGTTCGGTAAGCGCACCGTACACGACGTGGTATCGGGCGAACGCGACGACATCATGCGCATCGTGCGCGACAAGGTGGAGGACGACGTCGCCAAAATCGGGGTACAGATCGTCGATGTCCGGCTCAAGCGCATAGAGCTGCCGCAGGAGGTGAGCGAAGCCGTCTATCGACGCATGGACGCGGAGCGCAAGAGCGTCGCGGCCGATTCGCGTTCACAGGGCTTTTCCCTTGCGGAGAAAATTCGCGCGGAAGCCGACCGTACACGTCAGATCATCATCGCGGAGGCCTACCGCGACGCCCAGCGCGTCAAGGGCGAAGGCGACGCCAAGGCCGCCGCGATCTACGCCAAGGCGTTCAGCGAGAATCCCGAGTTCTACTCCTTCTACCGGAGCCTGGACGCGTACCGTGCGAGCTTCAAGAACAAGAGCGACGTTTTGGTGCTCGATCCCAATTCGGAGTTCTTCAAGTACTTCAGGAACCCGGGAAGGGGCGGCAAGTGAATGGGCACCACCTTCATCATGGCGTTCGCCCTGATGCTGATCATCGAGGGCGTTCTCCCGTTTCTTCTCCCGAAGCTGTGGCGCGATACCTTCCGCCGCATCACGGAGTTCACTGACGGGCAGATTCGCTTCTTCGGGCTGTCCTCGATGCTGGTGGGCCTGCTGATTCTCTATTTCGTTCACTAGGCGCGCCGATGCGCAACTGGCTCCTCCCGGAAAACCTCGAAGACATACTGCCTCCGCAGGCGCAGCGCATCGACGGCATGCGCGTGAAGCTGCTCGAGCTGTTTCGCGTTCACGGCTATGAGCTGGTGATCCCGCCAATGCTCGAGTACCTGGAATCACTGTTGACCGGTACCGGTCACGATCTGGATTTGCGCACCTTCAAGCTGGTCGACCAGCTTTCGGGCCGGATGATGGGAGTGCGTGCCGACATCACGCCCCAGGTGGCACGGATCGACGCGCACCTGCTGAACCGGAGGGGTGTCACGCGGCTCTGCTACGCCGGAAGCGTTCTGCTCACCCGTCCGCGGGGGCTCGATTCGACGCGCGAGCCCTTGCAGATCGGCGCCGAGATCTACGGCCACTCGGGCATTGAGAGCGATCTGGAGATCCAGCAGCTTCTCGCCGAGTCACTCGCGGCCTGCGGCGTTTCGGGAGCGCGCCTCGACATCGGCCACGTGGCCGTGTTCAGGACTATCTGCCGGCGCGGTGGAATCGGTGCCGAACTGGAATCGCAGCTCTACGAAGCATTGCAGGGTAAGGACCTGCCGGCGCTGCGCGCGGCGACGAAATCTCTTCCCAAAACGACCCGCGGCGCGCTGCTCGCCCTTCCGGAGCTTTACGGAGACGGCGCTGTACTCGAGCTCGCGCGGCGCACGCTGCCCCGGTATCCGGAAATTGCCCGGGCGCTGCGCGATCTGAAGACGCTCTCGCGCGGCGGCAGAATCCCCGTGTCGATCGATCTTGCCGACCTGCGCGGCTATCACTACCACAGCGGCGTGGTTTTCGCTGCCTACGCCCCGGGAGTGGCCAATGCAATTGCGCTCGGTGGGCGCTACGACGAGGTCGGCAAGGCCTTCGGCCGGGCGCGCCCGGCGACGGGATTCAGCGTGGATCTGCGCGATCTCGCGCGCGTGTCGCCCGAAGACAAGAACGGCGTTGCGATCCACGCTCCGCACTCGAACGATCCCGCTCTCGCCGCGGCGATCCGCAGGCTACGCGAGGCAGGGGAGATCGTCGTTGTCCGGCTGCCCGGGCACGCCGCGGAGCCTGTCGTGCCCGAATGCGATCGCGAGCTCGCGAAGCGCAGCGGCAAATGGATCGTGAGAAAGCTCAGGTAGCGGCGCGGATCGAAAACGAAAATGGGCAAGAACGTCGTAGTCATCGGCACTCAGTGGGGCGACGAGGGCAAGGGCAAGGTGGTGGATTGGCTCACCGACCATTCCCAGGGCGTGGTGCGCTTTCAGGGTGGACACAACGCCGGCCACACCCTGGTCATCGCCGGCAAGAAGACGGTGCTTCACTTGGTCCCGTCGGGCATTCTCCGGAAGGGCGTGACTTGCTATATCGGCAACGGCGTAGTGCTCTCGCCTCGGGCGCTGATCGACGAGATGGACGAGCTCGAGCGCGCCGGAGTCGAGGTCGGGGCGCGGCTGCGCGTCTCGGAGGCCTGCCCCCTGATCCTTCCGTTTCACGCGGCGATCGACGTCGCTCGCGAATCGGCTCAAGGGTCAGCCAAGATCGGGACCACCGGCCGGGGCATCGGGCCGGCTTACGAGGACAAGGTCGCACGGCGCGCGATCCGCGTACGCGACCTGATGGTGCCGGAGCGCTTCACGGCGAAGCTCGAACCGCTGCTGGATTTCCACAACTTCGTCCTGACGAAATACCTCGGAGCGAAATCCGTGGACTTCGCCAAGACGCGGGACGAAGCGCTCGCCCTCGCGCCGCGCCTCAGGCCCATGGTGACGGACGTCTCGCGTGCTCTGCACCAGGCAATCGACGCCGGAAAGAGCCTGCTCTTTGAGGGCGCGCAAGGAGCGCTCCTCGACATCGACCACGGCACCTACCCGTACGTGACTTCGAGCAACTGCGTCGCAGGGGCGGCGGCGGCCGGAGCCGGGATCGGGCCGCAGATGCTGCACTACGTGCTCGGCATCACCAAGGCGTACACGACGCGCGTCGGCTCGGGTCCCTTTCCCACAGAGCTCGGCGACAGCACCGGCGAGCTGCTGCGCACTCGCGGACAGGAATTCGGCGCAACGACGGGGCGCCCGCGCCGCTGCGGGTGGTTCGACGCCGCCGCGCTCAAACGGTCGATCCAGATCAACGGGGTGTCGGGCCTGTGCATCACCAAGCTGGACGTGCTCGACGGCATGGAGGAGGTGAGGCTTTGCACCGGCTACCGCATCGACGGGAAAGCGGAGGATCTGCTACCTCTCGGAGCCGAGGAGGCCGCGCGCTGTGAGCCTGTCTACGAAAAGCTCCGGGGCTGGAAGGAGAGCACGGTCGGCGTCAGCGCCTACGACAGGCTGCCCGCGCGGGCGCGAGAATATCTCGAGCGGCTGCAGGCCGTATGCGGCGTACCGGTGGACATGATCTCGACCGGCGCGGACCGCGACGAGACCATCGTCCGCCGGCATCCGTTCCACTGAAGGGAGAGCAGCGTGCTCAATGGGGTCGTGCCGTTCCCGCCGGAGCTTGCGAAGCGCTACCGCGACAAGGGTTACTGGCAAGACCGGTCGCTCGCCGCGGAGTTCGCGCCACTGTTCGAGCGCTATGCCGACCGAGTTGCCGTCATCGATCGCGATGCGTGCATTACCTACGCTGACATCGACCGCGTCTCCGATCGCCTCGCGTTGAACCTTCTCGACGCGGGGCTTGCCCCTCTCGACCGGGTAGTAGTGCAACTGCCCAACGTGGCCGAATTCGTTTTTCTATACTTCGCGCTCCAGAAAGTCGGCTGCATCCCGATCGCCGCGCTCGCGACGCATCGTTTTCTCGAGGTGAGCCAGTTCGCGAAGCTCTCCGGGGCGGCGGCCTGCGTTACCCCGGACCGGCACGGCGACTTCGACTTCACTGAGATGGTCCGTCGGGTTCGGGACGAAACCCCCTCGATGAGATTGGGAATTGTGCTGGGTGACGCGCCCGCCGGATTCCTGTCCGTCGCTGACCTGATCTCGCGGCGGCCGAAGAGGCGTGCCGAGGAGCTTCGCGCTCTCAGGATCGATCCCACCGATCCGGCGATATTCCAGCTCTCGGGAGGCACTACCGGGGTGCCCAAGCTGATACCGCGGACGCACAATGACTACGCCTACAACTCACGGCTCGCAGCGCAGGTGTGTGCGGTCACCGGCGACTCGGTGCTGCTGCTCGCGCTTCCGATCGCGCACAATCTGCCGCTCGCCTGCCCCGGCCTGCAGGGCTACCTGCTGCAAGGCGGAAAGGTGGTTCTCTGCGCGAGCACCAAGCCGGAGGACGTGTTGCGGCTGATCGAGCAACACCGCGTGACCCATCTGAAGGTGGTCCCGGCGCTGCTCATCCGCCTCATCAACGATCCGGCAATCGGCAGATACGATCTGTCCTCGCTGCGTGTCATCCAGAGCGGCGGGCAGCGCATGCAGCCCGAGGTGCGGATGCGTACCCAGCAGCTCATTCCGAGCGTGACCGTGCAAGAGAACTTCGGCATGTCCGAAGGCATGCTGTTTTTCGTTCGCCTGGACGATCCGGACGAAGTGCGCATG
>Ga0326726_10001148_pt1 | contig 24584 bp, 18 predicted proteins | sample MHFenrmetagenome_2_FD_207603 | JGI IMG/M metagenome (GOLD analysis project Ga0326726, IMG submission 207603) | Lab enriched peat soil microbial communities from Michigan Hollow, Ithaca, NY, United States - MHF15MN | ecosystem: Environmental > Terrestrial > Soil > Wetlands > Peat | place: USA... | reverse complement strand
CCGACTCGCCTTCTTCGCAGAAGCCTTCGTATACGCCACAATCCAAGCCCAACTCGGCCCCTCCACAGAAGTCTTCGCATACGTCGCAACCCAGACCCGACTCGCCTTCTTCGCAGAAGCCTTCGTATACGCCGCAATCCAAGCCCAACTCGGCCCCTCCACAGAAGCCTTCGCATACGTCGCAACCCAGACCCGACTCGCCTTCTTCGCAGAAGCCTTCGTATACGCCACAATCCAAGCCCAACTCGGCCCCTCCACAGAAGCCTGCATTTACCCCACATGGCAATGCTGGACACCCTCGTGGGCCCGTTACGGAGAAATATATTTCGGCACATCCTAGCGTTGCCGCACGCCAGGTCAGCATCCGAGAGCTTCACAAAAGAATGAATGCACCCGTGAGCAGGGAATGGCACGTCAGGGCCCACGACCACTATCGTCAAGTGGAATTTGTTCGCTTTAGGAATCACGCGGTTCCGGTCAGGTATGAGCGGAGACACCTGGCTGTGTTGCACGGTCTACGGATCGTGCCGTATTCATATTATCAGCGACGCGCTATCTTCTATGAAACCTACGGATATGTCTTTCCCGAATACTATTACGCTTTGAGGCCGGCGTATGGGATATGGGATACGAGTTTCCTGGGATTTATGCTGTGGCGCCTTGCCTTCGACGACCAGTACACACTTATGTATTATTATCACATGAACGACCCAGACTTTATCGCGTGGCGTCAGGAAGTGGACGGGCTAGCTGCTGACAATGCGGAATTGCGAGAACAGCTGGCTGTCGCGGACGAGAGAGTCGCGGAGCTTCAGGGGACTCCGCCTGACGACGCGTATGTTCCTGACGATGCGGGCGATGTGGCCTTATCGCCCGACGTGATCGATAGGCTGGCGTCCGCATCGGAGATACACTAATCACCCTAAAAAATGGGTGGCGTGATATCCGTTTCCTATTTTCCGAGGGGGCGAGGCGGGCCGGAAAATAGGAAACGGATATCACGCCACCCATTTTGACGGCAAGGGTCAGGCCGCGTTGATGTCGTTGATCATGAGCCGCAGGCGGCCGGCGTCCTTGCGGTTGAAGGCCAGCGTCAAGCGGGGCAGCTCGGGATACTCGGCGTCCTCCCCTTCCCCCTCGAGCGGCACGAGCGACTGCTCGATGCGGCCCTCGGTCAGGATCGACGAGTACGTGTCGTTGAGGCGCTCGAGCGTTTGGGGAGAGAGGGGCGATTCGATGCGCAGGGCGAGCAGCGGCCCGACGTAGCGCATCGAATGATAGCGGCGGTAGAACCCGGTGATCTCCTCGACGGCTTCATCGACGCTGTCGGTGAGCTTGAACAGGTTCATGTCCTGTTCCTCGATCATGCCGTTGTGGAGGAGTTCGGCCTTGAGGTAGGTCCGCCAGTGCTGCCAGTAGGTGCCGCCGGGGGCGTCGAGCATGACGACCGGGACGAGGTTGTTCTTGCCGGTCTGGATCATGGTCATGGACTCGAAGCCCTCGTCCTGGGTGCCGAAGCCGCCGGGGAACAGGGCGATGGCCGAAGCCTCCTTGAGGAAGAGGATCTTGCGGGTGAAGAAATACTTGAAGGTGATGAGCTTGGCGTCGTCTGCGATGACGACGTTGGTCTTCTGCTCGTGGGGCAGGCGGATGGCCACGCCGAACGACGCGGCCCGGCCGGCCCCGCGCTGGCCCGCGCCCATGATGCCGTCGCCGGCGCCGGTGATGATCATCCAGCGGCGCTCGCGCATGCGGCGGGCGAAGGCTACGGCTTGGAGGAAGTCGGGATGGTCGGCGGGGGTGCGGCTCGAGCCGAAGATCGAGACCTTGCGGATGCCGTGGTAGGGGGCGAAGACTTTGAAGGCGTAGCGGAGCTCCTTGAAAGAGCTGGTCAGGAGCTTGAGGTCGCCGCGGCCGGCGCCGTCGCGGGCCAAGCGGGTGATCGCGACCATGAGGTCGGCGAGGACGTCGCGGTCGGGGCAGTCGGTGGCAAAGCGGGTCAGGAAATCGTCGATGGCGGCGTCGCGGGAGACGGCCCAATCGCCGGGCGGGAGCGGACCCGGGACGGAGCAGGACTGGCCGGAAGGGCCGGTCGGAGCGGGCGGGTTAGATGGACTGGACGGGTTAGACGGGCTGGACGGGCTGGACGGGCTGGACGGGTCGGTCGTCCCAGGGGCTCTTTTGCTCATGGGGAGATTTTACCACAACGGGGTCATCAGGCCAGCGCGTCGATCTCGGCGATCTTGCGGGCCAGCCGGACGGCCGAGATGGGGAAGGCGGTCTTGATCTCGGGCGCGAACAGGGCCAGCTTGAATTCCTCGATCATCCAGCGCAGTTCCTCGATGGCCGCCCGTTTCTCCTCCGAAATGGGGGACGTGATACCCTGTCCCCTTTTTTCCGCGCGGGGCGCGCCGCCGGAATTCGGGGACACAATGCTAATTTCCGATTTTCGCAGCGAGGTTTCGAGGCGGCCGAGCTCGAAAAGATAGGGTTCGAGCTGGGCGACCTTGGCCTTGTCCTTGTCGGGCGCCAGGCGGGCCCGTTCCAGGCGGATCAGGAGGCCCTCGACGTAGCGCGGCAGGCGCACGAGGCGGGTGACGGGATAGATCTCGAGGAAAGTCTTGGGGACCAGGCGATCGAGGTCGGATGAAATGGCCTCCAGGTACTCCGGCTTGACGCGCTCGGCGAATCGGCTGAGCTCGTTGAGGCTCGTCGACCGGAGGCTTCGCGTCGCCGATCGCGGGCCGGAGCCGCCCGCGCCAGCGCCTCCGGCCTTGGCCAGCTCTGTCCGCAGCTTGGCCTGGAGCTCGACGATCTTAATGGCGGTCTGCGTCAGGGCATGGCCTTTCTCGAAGAGCGTCCGCGCCACCTCGGCTTCATAGGCCCGATATTCCGCTTCGGTGCGGATGTTCCGCTCGAATACGTCCCGGGCCAAGGCAGCTTCAATGGCCCGCTCGAGCGCTTCGCGGCCGCTGAAGTAGAGAGCCGCCCGGTCAAGCTCGGCCGGGATCTTGTGATAGCGACCGACGAAGGTCAGGTCCTTGGCGAACTTGCGCATCAGGAGGGCGCGGACGCCCTTCTTGTGGGCCGCCTCGGCTTCGGGGCGGGCCGGGAAGAGCCGGATCTCGATAGGCCCGAGCGTGCCGAAGTCCCCGGCGGGACCCTGGGACGCGGCGGATCCGGCGCGGGCCCGGTCGGGAAAATGGGAAACGGGTATCATGTCCCCCATTTTCTTCCCCTGTTCCTGGTCGGGAAAATGGGAAACGGATATCACGCCACCAATTTTAAGGGCGGGATAGGCGGTGAGAGACGAGCCGACGGCGATCTTCTCGGGCAGGTCGCCGAAGGTCCAGTCGGTCAGGCCGGACTTTTCCCAGGTCCGCCGGGCCTCCTGCCAGGCGGGCGATTCCATCTTCGACGGGGCCTGGTCGGCCGCGCCGAGCTTCTTGCGCAGGAGCTCGATGTCCCGGCCGGCGTCGATCACCCGCCCTGTCGCCGGCTCGACCACGGCCACCCGCATCCGCAGGTGCCGCGGCACGTCCGCGATGGCCCACTCGCGGGCCGGGATCTCGACCCCGAACCGCTTCTTGACGAAATCGGCCACGGCCCGGAAGAGCGGCACGTCCTCGGGGGCCCGGGGCATGTCGTGCGCGATCGTCTCGGCCTTCTCGCCGACGGGCACGAGCAGCTTGCGGTAGCGCTTCGGCAGGCCCTTGATGAGGGCCTCGATCTTGTCCCGGTACTGGCCGGCGACGCCCCACTCGAGGCGCGCGGGCGGGATCGCGGTCAGGAGCTCGGGCGGCACGGTCAGGGTCACGCCGTCGTCCTCTTCGCCCGGCGCGAACTTGTAGACGGCGCGAAACGGCCGGCCGGCGATCTCCACGTTGTCGGGGAAGCCTTGGACGGCCGCTTCGTCCGGGTGATAGTTGAGGAGCTCCTCCTCGTTGAGCCGCAGGAACGAATCGTCCCCGCCGCGGTCCCGGACGTCCCGGAGCAGTTTCCGCAGGGTCCTGACGTCCGCGATCCCGGGCAGCTTCTCGGAGTAGAATTTGGCGATCTCGCCCTCGGCGACCAAGATGTCGCGGCGGCGGAGCTTCTCCTCCATGCCCTCGACGCGGCGCTGAAGCTCCAGGTTGTGGACGAGGAACGGCGGCGGGTCGTCGATCTCGCCTTCGACGAGGCCGTTCATGACGAAGATCTCGTGGGCCTCGGCCGGGTTGACGCGGCCGTACGAGACACGGCGCTCGCGGACGATCTCGAGCCCGAAGAGCGTCACTCGCTCCTTGGCCGTGACCTCGCCGCGGGCCCGGTCCCAGACGGCGTCGGAGTAGGCCCGCTTGCAGAGCGTCCCGCCCAGCCGCTCGAGCCAGGCCGGGTCGATGCGGGCCACGGTCCGGGCGAAGAGGCGCGACGTCCGGACGACCTCGGTCGAAACGATCCAGCCGGCGCCCTTGCTGAAGAGCACCGAGCCCGGCCAGAGCGTGACCTCGCGGTTCTTGGCCGCCGCGTAGACGTTCTTCTCCTTGTGCGCGGCGATGTTCGAGAGATAGCCGCTGAGGATGGACCGGTGGATGGCCGCATAAAGCGCCGGCGAAACATCCGTATGTAAAATCGGTGGCGTGATATCCGTTTCCCTATTTTCGTGGTCCGCGGGGCCGCGCCCTCTCCTCCTGCCCCTCCCCTGCCCCGGTCCGGTCTGCGACCTTGCCTCCATCTCCCTGAGCGCGCCCTCGATCTCGGCGTAAAGATAGGCCCACTCGCGCATCCGCGGGAACGACAGGAAGTTCTCGTGGCAGAACCGCCGCTTCTGGACGAGCGAGCCGAGCTTCTCGAAATCGCCGTGATAGCGGTTCCAGATGTTGAGCAGGACGAGGAAGTCCGAGTCCGGGTGCTTGAAGGCGGCGTGGACCGCGTCGGCCTGCTGGGCCTTGTCCGGCGGCCGCTCGCGCGGGTCGCGGGTGCTCAGCGCCGCGGCCAGCACACCGACCTCGGGCAGGCAGTTCTCCGCGCGGGCCTCGATCAACATTCGCGACAGGCGCGGGTCGATCTGCATCCGGGCCATGGCCCGACCCGTGTCCGTCAGCTCCCAGCGGGACGCGGCCTCCGGCGGTAAATTCGGAAAATAGTATTGTGTCCCCGATCTAATTTTGCGGACGGCGCCGAGCTCGACCAGGGTATCGTAGCCGTCGTGGACCGCCTTCGACGCGGGTCGGTCGATGAACGGGAACTGGAGCGGGTCGCCGAGGCCGAGATCGGTCATGCGCAAAATGACTTCGGCCAGGTCCGACCGCAGGATCTCGGGCGACGTGAACTCGTCGCGCGACTCGTAATCGACCTGGCTGTAAAGGCGGACGCAAAACCCCGCCTTGACCCGGCCGCAGCGGCCCTTGCGCTGATCGGCCGAAGCCCGCGAGACCGGCGCGATCGGCAGGCTGTTGATGCGCGTCCCCGGCTGGTACTGGGCGATCCGGGCGACGCCGGTGTCGACGACGTAGCGGATGCCGGGGATGGTCAGCGAGGTCTCGGCGACGTTAGTGGCCACAACGATCTTGGGCAGCGTCACGGTATAGACGAGCCGCTGTTGCCCCGCCGGCAGGCGCGAGAAGAGCGGCAGCACCTTGACCGCCGGCCACTTGCGGCCCTCGAGCATGCGGCACGTTTCCAGGATGTCCTGCTCGGTCGGCATGAAGACCAGCACGTCGCCGGGCGGCTTCTCGCGCCTCAGGTACTCGACCGCTTCGACGGCCTGGTCGACGTAGTCCTTGTCCTCGGCTTCCTCGCGATCGGGCACGCGGTACTCGACCTCGACCGGATACATCCGGCCGCTGACCTGGATGACCGGGGCGTTCTTGAAGGCCTTGGAGAATTTCTCGGTGTCAAGGGTCGCCGAGGTGATGACGAGCTTGAGGTCGGGCCGCTCATCGAGGAGGCGGCGCATGATGCCGAGCAGGAAATCGATATTGAGCGAGCGCTCGTGGGCCTCGTCGATGATGAGGGTGTCGTACTCGTGGAGTCCGTGGTCGCCCTGGGTCTCGGCGAGCAGGATGCCGTCGGTCATGACTTTGATGTAGCCGTCGCGCGAGGTCCGGTCCTGGAAGCGGATCTTGTAGCCGACCGACCGGCCGACGGGCTCGCCCAGCTCCTCGGCGATGCGGGCGGCGATGGTCATGGCGGCGAGCCGGCGCGGCTGAGTGACGCCGATGCGGCCGGCGATGCCGCGGCCGGCCTCGAGGCACATCTTCGGGATCTGAGTGCTCTTGCCGCAGCCCGTCTCCCCCGAGATGATGACGACGCGGCGGCGCGGCGAGCGCAGCGCGGCCACGATCTCTTCGGCCCGCGGCGTGATGGGCAGCTCCGGCGGGTAGGAGACGCGCGGCGCGCGGCGGGCCCGGTCGGCCAGCCAGGCCTCGAACCTCGCCCGGGCATCGGAGGTCTTGTTCATCGGGGGTATTTTACCCGACCTGGACCGTCGACGGGAAATCTCGATCGGAGCGTGCGCGTTGGCAGGCCGAGTGGTCCCGCTGGGAAGATGGCGTTCCCCCGCTCGGCAGAAAATAGGAAACGGGTATCATGTCCCCCATTTTCGTCCCCCATTTTCGAAAATGGGAAACGGATATCACGCCACCATTTGACAGGCGCGCCGGCGCCAGCCTATATTGCGGGCGCATGAGCCCGATGACGGACCGCGAGCGCGTCCTGACCCTGCTTGCGGGCGGCCGGCCCGACCGCGTCCCCTGGTTCGGCGACCTCGACTACTTGGCCACGGCGCTCATCGGGCGCGGCCAGCGGCCGGCGGACTTCAAGCCGAGCGATGCCTACATCGCATGGCACAGGGACCTCCGGGTCGGCTTCTATCTGCAAGGCTACTTCCCCTTCCGCACGATCATCGACGAAGGGCACGTGACCGAGTGGCGCGAGGGGACGGCCCGGCGCCGCCGCATCGAGACGCCGCGCGGCGCGTTGACCGAGACCTGGACCTGGCTCCCCGAGTCGTTCGCGGAGGCTCCGACCGAGCATCTGGTCAAATCGGCCGCGGACCTCGCCGCCTACCGGTGGCTCTTCGAGCACACGCGCTACGAGCCCGACTACGACTTCGCCGGGCGACGCGCCCGCCAGGTCGGCGACATCGGCCTGGTCCTGTGCTACCTGCCAAAAAGCCCGTTCATGCAGATGGTCACCCTCGACGCGGGGATCGCCGCGGTGGCTGAGATCGCCGCCGACCGGCCCGAGGAGCTGGCCGAAACGTTGGCCGTGGTCCGCGCCGCGCACGATCAGGCCGCGCTCCTGGCCGTCGCCAGCCCGGCCGAGGTCCTGATGATCCCCGAGAACCTCTCGTCCGAGGTCGTCGGGCCGAGGCTCTTCGAGCTCTACATGCGCGATTACAACGAGCACTGGTGCCGGAGGATCGCCGCGGCCGGCAAATATTCGTGCGTCCACCTGGACGGCACGCTCAAGGGGCTGCTCCGGCAGGTGGCCAGCGCGGGCTTCACCTTCATCGACGCCATGACGCCGGCCCCGGTCGGCGACCTCGAGGTCGAGCGCTGGGCGTCATTCTGCCCCGACTCGCCGCGGACGGTGTTCTGGGGCGGCCTGCCCGGGGTCTATTTTACGGACCATGTCCCCGAAGCCGAGTTCGAGCGGCACACGCGGGCGGTCCTGGAGGTCATGCGCTCGGTGCCCCGCTATGTCCTCGGCGTCGCCGACCAGGTCCCGCCCGACGGAGTCGAGCGCCGCATCCGCCGCGTCGCCGAGCTCGCCGACGAGTTCGGCCGCTACTGAAGAGGGACAGTCCCCCGCGGGGACAGTCCCTTCGCTGGATCCGTCCGGTTCAGCCGGCGAGCTTCTTCAGCGAATCGAGCGCCGTCTCGACGTCCTCGTCCCGGTTGTTGAGATAGAACGAAGTGCGGATCGAGTTGAGTCCGCCCTCCCCCACCGGCCGGGCCTTGATCCGGTCCTTGGCCAGCTGCTCCATGATCTCCGTGTGCTTGTGGTCCTTCATCCTGAAGCCGATCATGAGCGTCCGGTAGGCCTCCTCCTCCGGCGAGAGCCGCTCGACGCCGGGGATCTCGCCGAGGCCCCGATAGAAGCGCTCGGCCAGCCCGCGGCAACGGGCGTTGATGCGGCCGACCCCGATCGTGTCGACGAGATCGAGGGCCGTGCCCAGCGAATAGAACAGGGCGTCGTTCTGGGTGCCGGACTCGAACCGCTCGGCCGTCTCCTTGAGCACGAACTCGCCCTTGGCGGCGTCGTAACGCGTCGAGGAGCCGCCGCCGACCGTGAGCGGCCGCAGCGCGTCGACCACCCCCGGCCGGACGTAGATGAACCCGGTGCGCTTGGGGCCCATGACCCACTTGTGCGTGCTGCAGGTGTAGAAATCGACGCCCGTCTCGGCGATGTCGAAGGGGGCGCAAACCGGGGCCTGGGCCCCGTCGAGGGCGAACCAGATGTTCTTGGCCCGGGCCAGGGCCGCGATATCGTGGACCGGGAAGAGCTGGCCCGTCGTGCACGTGACGTGGCTGAACATGATGAGCCGCGTCTTGGGCGTGATGAGCCGAGCGATGCGGTCGACGTTGCCCGCGGCCCGGGCGATGTCGGGCTCGAACAGGCGGATGGCGATGCCGTCGCGCTGCATGCGGTAGAGCAGGGCGGAGTGGACGGCCACGTGCTCGTGGGTCGAGGTGATGACCTCGTCGCCGCGCTTGAGCGCCAGGCCGTTGACGATGACGTTGACGCCCTCGGTGGCGCCGCCGATGAGGCCGACGTCCTCCTTGCGGCAGGTCGGGCCGAGGAGCCGGGCCAGCTTGGTCTTGACGTCCTGCCACGGCTTCTCGTCATGGCCGGCGCTCGGAGCGCGCTCCTCGGCCTGGGTGAACTCGACGAGCGCGTTCAACACCGGCGCGGGCGACGAGCCAAGGCCGCCGAAGTTGAGGTAGATCCAGCCGGGGTCGAGGATGAACTGGCCGCGGATGAGCTTCCAGAAGGCCTCGTCGTCGCCGGCGACGGCCGCGGCCTGTCCGGCCAGGTCGGCCACGGACGACGCGGCCTTTGACGGAAGGCCCGCGGCGGCCGGCGTCACGGGAAGCGCGGGCTCAGGCGAGGCCGCTCCGGCCAGCGTCTTCATCAACGGCAGGCCGGCCAACCCGCCGGCCAGGCCCGCGGACATCTTGAGGAATTCTTTCCTGTTCATGAGGGTCCCTCCGATCATAAGGAGGGATTATTCCGGCGGGCGGGGATAAAGTCAATCGCGGCGGCCGGGTTTATTTCGACCGCTGGGGCCCGGCCGCGGCGTGGACCCGGATGGGCACGCCAACCGGCACGGAGACCCGGACCGGCAGGGGCATGATAAAGCCGGCCACGGACATCCTTTCGGCGCGCGTCCGATCGCGCTTCATCAACGCCGAGGCCAGCTGGGTGATCGTCGACGCTCCGGGTCTCAGCGAGATCCGGAGCGTCTCTATCCTCGAAGCTGCGGGCCTTTTGTCGCTCATCTTCAGTCTCCATCACTATAGACGGAACAGGGGGATAAAAAGTTGCAGGTCAGGCCCGGGGTCCCCGGCGGGACATCACGGACCGGACGGCATAGAACACGCCGCCGGCCGCGATGGCGACGGCCCCCACGAGCCAGGACAGCTTGGGCAGGCTGAACATCAGGGCCAGGCACGACACGAACCCCAGCCCGGTGACCAGGCGCATGCCGCCCCGGAGCACCTTGAGGCCGCTGACATTCAGGGCCGCGTAATAAAGGAGGATGGAGAAGCTGCTGATATAGGCGATGTGAGGCAGGTCCGAGGTGAACGCCAGGCCCAGCATGGCCGCGCCGCCGAGCAGGATGGCGTTCCGCGGCACGTCCGCCCGCCGGCCGGGCCGCCCGACGAAGGCCGGCAGGTCCCCCGCCCGGGCCATGACCTGGGCCAGCCGGGAGATGCCCCAGATCGAGGCCAGGAGCACCGAGCTCGTCGCGGCCAGGCCGCCGAAGCCGACCAGGCCGGCGCCGAAACGGAGGCCCATGCCTCTGATCGCGTCGGCCAGGGGCGAGCCCGACCTGGCCAGGAGCGGCGCGCCCGCCCCGCCGACCGCCGCCAGGGCCACGACGAAGTAGATCGCCGTCGAGATCAGGATGGACAGGATGGTCGCCCGCGGCACGTTCCGGCGCGGGTCCTTGATCTCGTCGGCAACGACGGCCACTCGGGCGAAGCCCGCATAGGCGAAGAACATGGCCGCCGCGCCGGCCCACATGCCCTTGACGCCGAACGGCAGGACGGGTTGGAAGTTGGCGGCCCGGAAGTGGCGGAAGGCCTCGACCGCGAAAAAGAGCAGCACGGCGATCTTGACGACATCGAGGACATTGTTGAACCGGCTCGACTCCTTGGCCCCCAGGAGCTGGATCAGGACCGTGAGGACGATCACGGTGACGATGCCGGCCGCGGTGGGCAGCCGGGGAAAGAAAAACGACAGGTAGTGCCCGAAGCCGACGGCCACCGTCGACCCGCCGATGACGTTCGAGAACAGCCAGGCCCAGCCGACCAGGAAGCCGGCCAGGTCGGAGATGGTCTCGCGGGTGAAGATGTAGACGCCGCCGCTGCGGGGATAGAGGCGGCTCAGCGAGGCCGTGGTGAGGCCGGTCAGGAGCGAGACGGCGGCGGCGAGCAGGACGGAGCCGACCAGGGCCGGGCCGGAGAGCGCCGCGGCCGCGCCGAGCACGACGAAGATGCCGGCGCCGATGATGGACCCGAGCGAGATGTTGACGGCGTCGAAAAGGGTCAGCGTCCCCGCGGGCACAGCACGGGGCTGCCCGCGCTCCTCGCCCGGCCTGACCGCTTCAGCGCCCATCCTCCTTTAAATATACGCCGGCGGAAGGGATTTCAAAAATGGGGCCGGTCCGGGGCTTACGGGCCAACGGCGGCGGGATCAGATCCAGAGGACCCGGTCGGCCCGGTCGGCGGGCCTCGCGGAGCGGCGGCCGCCCGCGCCCCGGGACGAGGCCCCGAAGACCGAAGCCAGGACGAGCAGGAAAGACACCAGACCGATGATCGTTCTTTTCATGACTAGAACCTGTAAAGATAGCTGACCTTGAAGAAGAAGCCGCGCTCCATCTCGTGCAGCCGGCTGCTCGGGACGAAGCCGTTCAGGCCCTCGTCCCATTCCTGTCTCTCGAAGGCCGAGCCGTAGCCGAGATAGATGACCGTGCCCGGGATATAGGTGAACGAGACGAGCCCGTCGAGGGTCATGCGCTTGTAGAAGTCGTTGTATTCGACGATGCCCCGGACGAACAGGTACTTGTTGAGTTGGAAGGTGTTGCGGCTCCGCAGGATCAGGTAGTCGTAGACCATGGTCCGGTCGAGCGACTTGTAGAAATCGACATAGCTCAGGCTGAGGGTGAAATCGAGCTGGGTGACGGGCTGGTAGGTCAGGCCGCCTTGCACGCTGATCCCATATCCCTGATACGGAGCGGCGGGATCATAATACGTCTTGCGGGACTGCCGGACGCGGGAAGAGATGTACAGCGATTTCGCCAGCTGCGACTCGAACTGGAAGCCATACCCGCTCTGGTCGAACCTTTGGCCGAGATAGACTTCGTTGGCGAGGAGCCCGTCGAACCGGACCATGGTGCTGCGGGGCAGGCGGAAGCGCAGCGTCACGAGGTTGACGGTCTCCCACGTGTGGTAGATCGTGTCATAGAGATGATAGCTCCAGTAGAAGGGCTCGATCCTCTGGAAGAACTTCGACTTGGGGAAGATGTTGTACATGGCGAAGGCCGAGACGCGCCGCAGCCCGGTCCTGAGAACGAAGCCGGAGTCGGCCTGGAAGCCCGGAGAGATGTCCTGGTAGCCGAGATCGACGACCCACTTCCGGTTGGAGAAGTTGTAATCCAGGCCCAAGGCGTGGTCGGCGCTGGCCGATTCGGCGCCGGGCGCCTTGGTCAGTGAGCCGAACAGGTGGAACGACGCGACCTGGCTCTGGCTCAGCCGGAAGCGGCCGTCGAAGCCCCCGACCTGGTTGTAAGAGGAGCCGGCCATACGGGAGGTGTAGAACGCGCCGATATACGCGTCGTCCCTGAGCGAGTGCTTGTAGCGGGCGATGGCGAAGTCCGGGTGGACGTCGGCCGTGTCTCCGGGCAGGTCGTCGTGGGCGTAGATCGCGGCCACGGTGTCGCGGGGCGAGACCTTGCCCGTCAGCCGGAAGCCGTAGTCCGGGTTGACGATGGAGCGGGTGTAGACGATCGACTGGAGCGGGCCCTCCTCGACGTTCCCCGCGAACCTCCACAGATCGCTCCCTTCGAGGAAGAAGGGCCTCTTCTCCTCGTAATAGAGCGAGTAGCGCTGGTTGAAATCGATCTGCCCGGCATCGGCCTCGACCTGGCTGAAGTCCGGGTTGTAGGCGCCGTCGAGGGTCAGGTCCGAGGTCAGGCCGAACTTCCCGGTCAGGCTGGGGACCTCCTTGAGGGGGGTCCGCTCGGTCCGGACGATGTCGGGCCCGGTCCGTTCGTAGCGCCAATTGGTCGTGGCGGCCGGGATGAGCTCGATCAGGCGCTTGGAATGCAGCCCCGAGACCTCGAACCGCTGGGCCTGGCCCATGATCGAGCCGTAGTTCGGGTCGAGCGGCGGGTAGGTCGCCTGCTCGGACGTCCGGGTGAAGAAGCGGACGAACATGATCCGCCAAGTCTGGACCTTGCGGCCGGGGAAGCGGAGGCTCTGGAGCGGCACCCGGGCCTCGACGGTCCAGCCCTGATCGTCGATGCGGCCCTTGCTGTACCAGACGGCGTCGAAGCTGGTGTCCAAGTTGCCGTTGACGTCGATCATGCCGTCGCCCTGGATGCCGAGCGGGTTGACGATGAAGCTGAAGCCGCTCTGGGCGTCGTTGAAGGTGTCGAGCATGATGAAGACGACGTCGTCCTGGAAGATGGAATCCCGCTTGCTCATGACGGCCTTGATCTTGGACGGCTCGCTGTCGTAGCAGCGGAAGGCAAAATAGAAGTTCTCGGGATCGTAGGTGACGTAGGCTTCGGTCTTCTGGCTGGCCTCCTTGCCGAAGTCCGGCTTGAAGGTCTTGAAAGCGTCGTACTTGAGGGCCGACGCCCAGGCCGGATCGTCGAGGACGCCGTCGATGACGGGAGCCGCCTCGGCCTTGCCCAGGACGAGCGGCGCGGCCGCCGGCCGGCTGGAGGCGGACGAGGAAGAGGGCTTGGCCGGTGCGGCAGCCAAAGCCGGGATCAGGATCACGGCCACCAGGAAAGCGGCCGCCAGTCCAATGTGTTTCGCATACCTCGTCATCGCGATCTCCGCAAACGCCCAGGATAGTCGGGTTTCATCAAACAGGAATACGGCGCAGGCCCCCGAAAAGTTCCACCTATTTTCGCCTTTCTGGGCAGGAAAAGCTCCCCTCCCCGTCTAAAGAAGCAGAGGAGAAGGATCATGGCCCATCTGAAAGCCCGTCCGATGGTCATTCTCATGTCCGCCGCGCTGGTCGCGGCCGGAGCCCTGGGGGGCTGCAAGTCCAAGCCGCCGGCCGACGTCCCAGGCGAGTTCACCTATCACGGCGCGGCCATCCATCCGGCCGCGGTCAGCGCCCTTTACCATTCCTCGACCGGGCAGCTCGACCTGGCCGCCTTCAAGACCGATCTTCAGGCCCGCCAATGGGAGGACCAACCCGATTGGTGGGTGACCGACTACGCGGAAGACCCGGTCTCCGGGCGCTCGCCCTTTTTCGCCTACACCGCGTTCGCCGGTCCGGTCACGGGCGGGACCGAGCTCTATGTCCTCTCGGTCACGTTCAACTCGGAACAGCCCGCGGACGTCGACAACATCGTGCTGCTTCAGAAGAAGGGCAGCTGGCTGAGCCTGGTCCGGGTCTGGGGCGAGGGCAGCGCCTGCAACGGCGGCATCCTCAACCAGCGCCTGGAGAACGACAATTTCTTCTACTCGCGGGAGCTGACGCCGATCGACCTGCTCGACCTGGCCCGCGACACCCATTTCGACCTCACGGCCAACCAGGACCTCGAAGCGACGAGCGAAAGCTGTTTCGCGACGGCCAACTATGTTTACAGCCTGACCCAGGACTCCGAGACCCTGAGCTCGGTCCGGCTCTACGGGGAGCCGGTCCAGGATGAGAAGGGCGTGACCGAGAGATACAAATCCCAGTCCTGCTTCAACCGCATCTTCAACGACTACGTCGCGCGCGGGCAGACCGTCCTGACGGCCAAGGACGTCGAGGATTTCGCCGCCAGGTTCAAATCGGATTGCCTGACGCCTGGCGCGAGAGAGAAGCCGGCCGCGCCCGCGCCGACGATCGACAAGTGAGGGGACTGTCCCTCCGGTGAGTTAGGGACTGTCCCCGAACGGGGACTGTCCCTCTGGGATGTCCTGCCTAAGGCATCCGTTCGGACAGCAGGTCGGCGGCCGAAGCGTTCTCCTCGACCTGCTCGGGGCTTTTGGCGCCGGGGATGACCGCCGTCACGACCGGGTCCCGGAGACACCAGGCCAGGGCCCAGCGCGCCCGTGAAACCCCCATGGGGAGCTCCTGCTCGGCCAATTGCCCGGCCAACAGCACCCGCCGACTGATCTCGCCGGGTCCCAAGGTTGACCGGTAGTCGTCCGGCCCGAATTTCGCGTCGGGCTCGTGCTTGCCGGTGAGAAGACCGCTGGCCAGCGGGACCCGGGCCAGAATGCCCAGGTTGTAGCGCCGGGCCGTAGGGAAGACGGCCGATTCGGCCCTGGCATCGAGGCGGTTGTAGAGGACCTGGAGGACGCCGAAGCCGCGGCCGAACGCTTCGCGGGTCTGGATCTCGCTTCCCGCGCCGCGGATGGAAACCCCGAGGTCGCGGACCATGCCGGCACGGCGGGCCTCTTCCAGGAACTCCCTCAGCCCGTCGTCGAGGAAGGCCTCGTCCGGGCCCGAATGGAACTGGTAGAGGTCGATGCGGTCGGTCCGCAGGGCCCGCAGCGAGGCCACGAGCTGGGCCCGCACGGCGTTGGCCGCAAACCCGTCCGTCCGGCCCATGAAGCCGGTGAACTGGTGGCCGAACTTGGTGGCCACGATCCAGCGGTCCCGGCCGCGGCGCGAGAGATAGTCGCCGATCAGGCGCTCGGACAGGTGGTCCCCGTAGCACTCGGCCGTGTCGATGAGGTTGATGCCGGCCTCGGCGGCCCGGTCGAGGATGGCGTCGACCTCGGGCTGGGTGAAGCTCCGGCCCCATTCCCCGCCGAACTGCCAGCCGCCGAGCCCGACGACTGAGACCTTGAGACCCGTACGCCCTAGAGTACGATATTTCATGACAGCCCGCTTCCTTTTACCCTAGATATTAGTCGGAGGAAGGGATGGGCGTCAAGAAACCAAAATGATCTCCCGATGCAACCCTCGGCCCGGCTCCTCGGTTTAGAAGAACGTGGATGTTAAAAAAATAGCAGAACCCCTTGACAGCGTGCGTCAAAGGTGCTAATAATTTAGCATGCTAATTTTTTGGCACATCGGGGCCGACCTGAGGCCGAGGAGCCGCGCATGAGGACCGACAAGAGCCTGAGCCGCCGGGAGCGGCAGATCATGGACATCGTCTACGAGATGAAAGAGGCCTCGGCCCAGCAGGTCCTGGAACGCCTGCCCGCGCCGCCGAGCTATTCGGCGGTCCGGGCGCTCCTGCGCGTCCTCGAGCAGAAAGGCCATCTGGTCCACCGTCAGGACGGCCCCCGGTACGTCTATGTCCCCCGCCTGCCCAAGGACAAGGCCCGCCGGAGCGCCCTGGCCCATCTCAGACAAACGTTCTTCGACGGCTCCACGACCGACGTGGTCGCCGCGCTCCTGGACATCTCCGAGGCCGACCTTTCGGAGGAGGACTATGCGCGGTTGACCGAGCTCATCGACAAGGCCCGCAGGGAAGGACGCTGATATGCCCGACGCGGCGGCGATCGTCCCCCGTCTCATGGCCGGGTACGGGATCAAGACGGCCATCGTCCTGGCCCTGGTCCTGATCGCCTTCCTGGCGGCGAAGAGGCGGTCCGCCGCTTTCCGCCATCTCCTGCTGTCGTCCGGGCTGATCGGGCTCCTGCTGCTGCCCCTGCTGAGTTGGAGCCCTCTCGGCTGGCGAACGTCGCTCGTCCCGGCCTGGATGTCGGACGGGACGGCCTCTCTCCAGGCCGTGCCGGACGCCAGGGTCAGGCTCGCAAAAACCGGGCCTGTCCCCTCCTCCGTGACCCAAGATGCCGGAACGATGGGACGTGGGCCCGCTCAGTCGACGGCCGGGACCGTCGCCGGCTCCCACGCCGCCGAGCCGGCCCAGGTCCTGATCGCCAGGCTCGCGCTCCAGAGGCCCGATGCGTCCGCGCCGTCAAGACCCAGCGACGGCCAGGCCGCCCCGGGCAAAACGAGAGCGGAAGGGCGAGCCGCCGGGCTCGGCCGGGTCCTCGCGGCCGTCTGGGCGATCGGCCTTCTGGCGCTGCTCGTCCGGCTGGCCGCCGGGCTGGCCGGAGCGGTCCGGCTGACCACCCAGGGGATGCCGCTCGAAGGCCCGGCCTGGCGGGCGCTCCTGGACCAATTCCTGGCCCTGGTGCCTCTCCGGCGCCCGATCCGCCTCCGCAGCCACCCGGTCGTTTCCGTCCCCATGACCTGGGGGTGGCGCAGGCCGGTGGTCCTTTTCCCCGAGGGGGCGGACGAGTGGTCCGCGGACGAGCGGTCCTCGGCCCTGTATCACGAGCTGTCCCACATCAAGCGGGCGGACTTCCTGATCATGCTGCTCGTCCGGACGAGCCTGGCCTTTTTCTGGTGGAACCCGCTCTGCTGGATCGTCTATCGCGAGCTTCGCAAGGAACAAGAGATCGCCTGTGACGAGCTGGCCCTCCGGGCCGGCCTCCGTCCGTCGACCTACGCCGCCAGCCTGCTGGCCTTCCGGCGCTCGGCCCGGCTCCGTTGGAACCCCTCGGCCGCGCTGCTCGGAATGCTGGGACGGACCTCGCTCGAGGACCGCCTGGCGGCCATCCTCAAACAAAAGCTGACATTCATGGAGGTCACAATGAGAACCAAGATCATGATCGCGCTGACCCTTGTCGCCGCCGTGGCGTTCATCGGGACCGCGCGTCCGGCCGACGGACGCGAGACCGGGGCGGCCCGGACGGTCCTCGCCGAGACGGCCCTGCCAGGGGCCGGGTCCGCGGCCGCGGCGCTCGAGGCCCAGGCCCCCGCCAAGACCGCGACGGAGGCGAAGCAGGAAAAGGTCAAGGAAAAGGAGAAGGTTAAGGAGGCCGAAAAGGCCGCATCGGAGAAGACCGCTGTCGAGAAGAAGATCGTGGTCGTCGGCAAGGACGGCGGCTCGTCGCCGATCGAGATCACCATCACCGAGGGCGACCAGGTCAAGAAGCTCCGCCTCGACAAGACGGTCACCCTCTCCAAAGACGCCGACGGCAACGTGGTCATCGTGACGGCCGATGGGAAGGAGCCGATCGTCGTGAAGGGCGAGCCGCTCCGCATTGAGATCCAAGGCGGCCGGCTGGAGCGCATCGATGAGGACGAGGACCTCGAGTCCGGCGAGCCGGCCCATTTCAAGATCATCACGGACGGCGGTGAGAAGGGCGACCAGGTCATCAATTACATCGGGCCCGACGGCAAGGCCCACACGGTCCTTATCCGGCCGCGGCCCAAGGTGGCGACCGGATTCAGCCTGACCGAAGACGCCGAACCCGAGAAGGGCGTGGCCATCGTGCGTGAGAAACGGATGGAAGGCGAGCCGGCCGGCGAGTGGAAGATCAAGGAGGGTCGGCCCGCCAAGACCTTCGCCTTCTCGTCGGAGACGGCCGAGGATATGCTGGCGAAGGTCCAGGAGCTGCAGAAACAGGTCGAGGCCATCAAGGCCAAGAAGATGGACCTCACGGCCCTCGAGGAATCGCTGAAGAAGCTCGAGGCCGAGCTCAAGGACCAGGAAATGAAGTTTAAAACGTTCGAATACAAATTTGATCAGGAGCCCGGTGCGATCGTCCTCGGCAAGGAGGTCGGCGAGGAGCAGGGCAAATCGGTTACCGTTCATGTCTATGGAAAAGAAGGAAAAGAGAACCGCGAGTTCCGGACCGTCAAGGACAAGGCCACCTTCGAAGCCCGGGTCGACGGCGAGGGCCCTATCTCGATCGTCTTCGTCCGGAGCGGCCTGACCCGCCCGGATTTCGACCGGGCCACGGCCGAGCTGAAGAAGGCCTTGCCCGAAGGCGCCAAGATCTCGGACTCCGATTTCAACGAACACGACGGCACGATGAAGTTCACCATCGCCACGCCCGAAGGGAAGAAGATCGACAAGGACCTGGTCCAGAAGCTGGTCGAGATAATCGGCGCGGCGGCCAAACAGAAATAAGAGGGACAGTCCCCTGCGGGGACAGTCCCGTTCCCGCCCGATCTCGACGGAGAGCGAAACGAGGACCGCGCGAGCGTTGACCGGCCCATGGCGTTTCGATTAAGATGTCGAAAACGCCATGGCCGGGACGCCGCGCGATTTTTATGAGATCCAGAAGCGGGAGCGCCGCCGCAGCCTCCTTCTCTTCGCCGCCGTCCTCCTCTTCCACTTCGCGGCCCTGGGCCTGATCGGCCTGGCGCTCCTGGCCACCTTCGGCCTGCTCTTCGCTCCGGGCCTCCTCCTGTCGCCGGGCTTCTGGCCCCGCTTCCTCCTCTGCGACCTGGGCGTCGCGGCGGTGGCCGCCTTTTTCCATTTCCAGGACGCCCGCCGGAACGGCCCCCGCTTCATCCTGCGCCGTCTCCAGGCCGCCACTCCCGATGTGGCCGACCGCTACCACGTCCAGTTCCTCAACATCGTCGAGGAGATGCGCATCGCCGCCGGCCTGCCGCGCGTCAACTCCTACGTGCTGCCCTCCTTCGCCGTCAACTCGCTGGCCGTCATCGAAGAGGACGGCACGGCGGCCGTGGCCGTCACCGAAGGACTCCTGGCCGAGGGCACGCGCGACGAGCTCCAGGCGGTCGTGGCCCACGAGCTGGCCCACATCGCCCGGGGCGACGCGTTCTACCTGACCCTCGTCTGTTCGCTGGCCAACCTGTTCGAGCGGTTCAAGGAGGCCCTCGGCTCGGCCGCCGACGACGGCGCCTCCGGGGACGGGAGCCGCCGGAGCGCCGGCTTTCCTCCCATCCTCTTTTATGCGGCCGTGACCATCTCCGCGCTGGTCATGCGCCTCCTCAGCATGCTCGTCAGCCGCGAGCGGGAGCTCCTGGCCGACGGCGCCGCCGTCGAGCTCTGCCGCTCGCCCGAGGCCCTGGCCCGGATCATCTACAAGGCCCACATCAAGAATTCCTTCGTCGGGGACTTCACGCTCAGCTACGCCCCCCTCTTCATCGTCCGGCCCGACGCCCGGGACACCCCGGACACCCTGGCCGGCCGCATCTTCAGCTCGCATCCGCCGCTCATGACGCGGCTCGGGGCGCTGGGCGCGATGGTCCACAAGAAGCCGGAGGCGATCGTCGAGATGGTCGAGGCCGAGGAAAGGGAGCGCGAGGCGGCTCGCGGCGTCCTCCACTCCTACGAGGAGCTGCGGAAGGAACAGATGGAGCTGTTTCCCGCGGCCGCACCGGGGGCCGATGCGCCCCCTCCGGGGGACGTGCCCCGCGTCTGGATGCTGGCCGGCGCCGCCGGGAGGACCTGGGACGGGCCCTTCTCCATGGCTGAGCTCCTCTCCCAGCCGCGCTTCTCGGCCATCATGCGGGTCAAGAACACCCAGGAAGGCGTCGAGGCCCTGGCCCGCGAGTTCCCCCAGATCCGCCTGGCCCTGCACAACCTGGCCAGCCGAAAGCCGCTCGAGCCGGGGCGCCAGAACCTCTGCCCCCGCTGCCGCGTCCCGCTCGGCGAGACGTTCTATGAAGGGGTCAAGGTCGGGGTGTGCGGGCGCTGCGGCGGCCGGCTGGTCGACGCCGCGGGGGTGGACAAGATCGTGGCCCGGCGCGAAGTGGCGTTCTCCGAGGCGCTGCGGGACAAGGCCCGGCGCTTCCGCGAGTCGGCGACCCGGAACCCCCTGCGGCGCCAGAAGATCGAATCGGCGCTGGCGGCCGGCATCCCCTGCCCGTGCTGCGGCTACCGCCTGGCCGCGCGTCCGTACAACTACCAGTATTTCGTGCCCGTCGACAAATGCCTGTCGTGCGGCCAGATCTGGTTCGACGCCGACGAGCTCGAGGTCCTGCAGATCCTGATCGAAGAGCGGGCCTCGAAATAGCCCGGGCCTCAGTCGAAGATCTTCTCCAGCTCCTGATATTGCCGGTGGAGTTTCTGGACCGCCGGCTCGAGGGCCGCGCCGTCGGCCTTGGCGCCAAGCCCGGCCAGGGCCTCGGCGGCCTTGACGAGCTCCGCGGACGCCTTGGCGAAGGCCTCGGCCTTCGGCTGGAGGCGGGTTGGCAGCTTGGCCGCGGCCACGGCCTCGGCCTTGGCCTTGAGGTCGGGGGCGGCGGCCCGGACCGCGGCCCAGTCCTTGGCCGGAAGGTCCTTGTGGTAGACAACGTAGAGGGACTTGTGGAACTCGTCCATCTCCTTGAGCACGGGCCGGAGGATGCGGACGAGCATCTCGTACCTGGCGTGAAGGGCCTCGGCCGCGTCGAGCAGGGCCTTGTCGTCGGCGCCCTTGGCCGCGGCGTCATAGGCCTCGACGGCGGCGCGGAACTGACTCATGCCGGCGTCGTACTTGGCCTGCTTGTCGCGCAGGATGCCGGGCAGCTTGGCGGCGAAGACCTTGGCCGCGAGCTCGTTCACTTCGGGGACCAGGCTCTTGAGCATGGCGATATCTTTTTCGGGATAGGCCGTGTGCCAGATGGGATAGATGACTTCGTGAAAGGCGGCCAGCTCGGGCACCGTGCTCTCGGTCTCCTGGGCCGGCGCGAAGGCGGCGGCGGCGATGAGAACGAGCCCGATCGCGAGGGACAAGCGGAGCTTCATGACATCCTCCTGAGGTGATGGTCGAAGGGCGATTATAACCGAACGGCCTCAGATTTTGAACTCGCCGGTGTCGATCCATTCTTTCCTGAGCACCGACCAGAAGTCCTCGGCCAGGCCCTTGTCCACGTAAGCGTAAGGCAGCCAGCCGTAGCCCTGCTCGCCCCACGACCGGCCCCACGAGTTGCGGATGAGCAGGGCGCCGCGGGCCGGGCCCCCGCCGGAGGCGTTGGCGATGGTCATGGCGTCGTCGAAGCCAACGGCCACGACGGCGTGCCCGCCCTCGATCCGCTCGCGGCCGTGCGGCAGGGGGATGCGGCCGGTCGTCTCCGCCTGGTCGATCGAGCTGTAGACCGTGAACCCGAACATGGCCGGGTGCCCGGCCGCGAGATAGGTCTTGAGCCGCTCGAGAACCGAGGCGCGGGGCGCGCCGGCCGGGTCGTGACGAAAATAGAGCAGCGTCCGGTAGCTCTGGGCGAAGGCGTAGCAGAAGGCCGGCGGCTCCCGGTCGAACTTGTCCTCGGCGTCGGTGTACGGCCAGTACGGCTCGGGCGGCACGCCGAAGATGACCATGGCCCCCATGGTCGTCCGCAGGTAGGCCCCGGAATCGCCTTTCGACTTCATCAGGCCGCGGGTCGCTTTATAAAGGAAGAGGCGCGAGGCCTCGACATGGCGGCCGAAGGCCTTGCGCTCGTAGTACTCGATCAGCCCGGCCCCGGCCTGGGCCGTGCACGAGCCCAGCTGGCCCTGGTCCTCGACCGGCGAGGCCCAGCGCCGCAGGTCGACGGCGGCCGGCAGCCCCGGCCCGCTCCGGCGGCCGGCGCCGGACAGGGTCACGCCGGTCGGGCCCAGGATGGCGTGGATGCCCGTCGTCTCCTCGGTGTAATCCCGGACATCCGGCAGGTCCGGGATCCAGCCCAATCCGCGTCTCTGCGTCTCGCTCATTTTTCCCTCCTTCAAAAGGTCTCTTTATGTGCGATTACGGAGATCTCGCCTTTCCGTTCGCCCGTCCCCCAGCGGGCAAGGCTGTGAGTTTAGGCGCCCGGAACGGCGAAATGACCCTCCGAGCCGGTCTTTTGGCCCCGGTACCCCTGGACGGGGGGGAAATCCTCCCCGGAATCACCGGAAGGGGTGATTGACCCTGTCGGGGGGTGAGAAAAAAATGGGTCCATGCGATACGGTTCGCCGGCCGAACGTGTGTCCGGAGGCGGAATGCCGTAGGAAGCAGGCATGAAAAAGATCCTGATCATCGATTACGACCAGAACTCGCTGACCTCTCTGCAGGGGACCTTCTCCGCGCAGGGCTACCAGGTCGTCACGGCGGCCGACGGCCAGACGGGCTGGGACAAGTACAACAAGGAATCCCCGGACCTCGTCCTGATGGAAGCCATGCTGCCCAAGGTGCACGGCTTCGAGCTCTGCCAGCGGATCACCTCCGAGCGGAACTCCCAGGCGACGGTCTTCATCATGACCGGCGTTTACAAGGACCGCGTTTACAGGACCGAGGCCCTGAGGACCTACGGCGCCTCGGAATATTTCGAAAAGCCGCTCAAGATGACCGAGCTTCTGGCCTCGGTCGAAGCCGTCCTCGGCAAGCCCGAGCCCAGGCCCGCGGAGGCCCGGCCGGCCCCGCAGCCGCAGGCCCCGTCGCCGGCCCCCGTGCCGGTCGCGGTCCAGACGGCCCACGCGCTCCGGGGGGAGACGGGCCCGGCGGAAACGCGCCGGCCGAAGAGCAAGTCCGACGACAGCATCTTCGACCTCCCCGAGGACCTCGACCGCCTGAGCCGGGAGATCCCCAAGACCCGCAGGCCCACGGCTCCCCGCCCCGATCCGGCCGCCGAACAACGGTTCGACGCCATCGCGGACCAGCTGCTCAAGACCGTCATCGTCGAATCGTCGGCGGCCAAGACGGTCCAGCCCAAGCCGTCCGGCGGCAACGGCAACGGCAACGGCGGCGGCGCCGAGATCGATCAGTTCCTGAAATCGGCCCTGGCCGGTTTCGATCTGAACAAGGAAAAGGTCAAGACGGCCAGGCCCGCGCCCCAGCCGCCGGCGCCGGCGCCGGTCAAGGAAAAACCGGCCGCCCCGCCGGTCCGGACGGCGGCCCCGGAGCCGAAACCGACGCCGCCCCCGGCGCCGCGGATGCCGGAAAAGCCGTTCACGCCCCCGCCGGCGCCGAAGGCCCCCGAAAGAGCGTTCACGCCGCCGCCGTCGTCGACCGATATGAAGAGGACCCTGACGCCGGGCGACCCCGGATCGGATGTCTCGCCCTTCTTCACGCCGGGCCCGGCCAGGCCGGTCGAGAAGGCGGAGAAAAGGGCCGCCCCCGCGCCGGCCCACCGGGAGGCCCCCCGGCCGGAACCGGTCCGGCCCGAACCCGAAAAGCGCCCGGTCGAGCGGCCTCAGCCGGCCCCGGCCGTGACCAGCGCCGAAGAGACCCGCGTTCTTGCCGCCTCGACGATCTTCCAGGACGCCGTCGAGCCGAGAGAGAAGAAGGGCTTCCCGGCGCTCGCCGCCGTCGGCATCACCGTCGTCGCGATCGCGGCGGTCGGGTTCATCTTCCTGCGGCCCAAGCGACACGCTCCCGCCCCGCCCGCGCCGCAGCAGCAGACGGCGGAGACGACGACGGCCGTGAACACTCCCACCCAGCCGGTCGAACCGCCCCCCGCTCCCGTCACCAAGCCCGCGCCGGCGAAGCAGAGGCCCCAGCCGCAGGCCAAGCCCGCCGAGCAGCCCGGGGCTTCGGCCATCATGCCGGCCCAGGAAACGGCCCCGGCGTTGCCGTTGCCCGGCGGCCGGGCCGACAACGGCGCGGCCTCCCCGAAGACGAACCCGGGGACGAATCCCGCGGGCCCCGGCCCGTCGTCCTCCAAGACGGAGGAGGCGGTCCCGCCGGCGGTCAAGTCCGAGGCGCCGCCGCCCCAGACCCAGGCCGCCGGCACGGCGCCGGCGACGGAAGCGGCGGCTCCTTTGGTCAGCGGGCCCGCGCCGACCCCCGCCCATGAGGGCGACCTGGTCGAGCTCGGGGCCGTGTCCGAGCTGCCGAAGGTCCTCAAAAAGGTCGACCCGGCCTACCCGCCGGCCGCCCAGCGCGTCGGCCGCGAGGGCAACATCACCGTGAACGCGCTCATCGACGAAAAGGGCAACGTCATCGATACCGGCATCCTCAAGGGCATCCAGGACGACAAGGGCCTGGGCAAGGCCGCCGAGACCGCCCTGAGGAAATGGAAGTTCCAGCCGGCCGTTAAGGACGGCGTGGCCGTCAAGGTCTGGAAGCCGTTCGTCATCGCATTCAAGGCCGACGTGAACCCGGCCAAGTGAGGCATAAGGAGCTGCAAAATGGGTCTCAGCAAGGAACAAGAAGAGCTCTATAAGAAGACGATGGCCGAGGTGAAGCACCAGCTGGAGCATCTCGACGAGGAAGTCGAGAAGGAGCTCCAGAAGGTCCGCAAGCGCCTGGCCGAGCTCCAGGAGTCGAAGAAGTCGCTCAAGATGGTCTATGAAGGCACGGCCAAGCTCCTCGGGCTCGAGCTCGAGTCCGAGGAGGAAGCGAGCGACGAGACGGCCACCCTGGCCAAGATGTGAGGCCGGCGCGGCCTTTCCCCTCCTTCGTCCCCCCTCGGAGATTGACGCCCCCCCCGGGTCCTGGTATAAAATTGTAAAACGATGTTCGTTCTTCTTGGGATCTTTT
>Ga0326726_10001147_pt1 | contig 24597 bp, 20 predicted proteins | sample MHFenrmetagenome_2_FD_207603 | JGI IMG/M metagenome (GOLD analysis project Ga0326726, IMG submission 207603) | Lab enriched peat soil microbial communities from Michigan Hollow, Ithaca, NY, United States - MHF15MN | ecosystem: Environmental > Terrestrial > Soil > Wetlands > Peat | place: USA... | reverse complement strand
TTGAGCTTCTGGCCGTTCGCGGTGACCTTGAGATTGTCACGCCCGACGACCGCGACCACCGAGAAGATTGCGCCTTGCGGCTTCCAGCACTTGCTGCAACCGCAGGCGTGATTGTGCGCGACATTGCCCGCGAGCGTCACCGTCACCGGGTCCTTGGCGCACTTGCAGGTGAGCGTTCCGCCTTTGAAATCCTTCGCGCCCGGCGTGACGCCGTCATCGACCGACGGATGAATCTTGACCTTAGCCATGAGCTTCTCCTTGTTTTTAAAAAGTGACGACCGCGCGGATCGACTCGCCCGCGTGCATCAAGTCGAAAGACCTGTTGATGTCGTTGAGCGGCAGAATGTGGGTGATGAGATCGTCGATGTTGATCTTCTTGTCCATGTACCAATCGACGATCTTCGGCACATCGGTGCGGCCGCGCGCGCCCCCGAATGCCGTGCCCTTCCACACGCGGCCCGTGACCAGCTGAAAGGGGCGCGTCTTGATTTCCTGGCCGGCGCCGGCAACGCCAATGATGACCGACACGCCCCAGCCGCGATGGCAGCACTCGAGCGCCTGGCGCATGACATCGACATTGCCGATGCACTCGAAGCTGTAGTCCGCGCCGCCGTCGGTGAGATTCACGAGATACGCGACGAGATCCCCGCCGGCCTCCTTCGGATTCACGAAGTGCGTCATGCCGAACTTCTCGCCGAGCGCCTTGCGCTTCGGATTGAGATCGACACCGATGATCTTGTTCGCGCCCGCGAGCCGCGCGCCCTGGATCACGTTAAGGCCGATGCCGCCGAGGCCAAACACCACGACGTTCGCGCCGGGTTCGACTTTCGCCGTGTTGATGACCGCGCCGATGCCCGTCGTCACGCCGCAGCCGATGTAGCAGACTTTCTCGAACGGCGCGTCCTCGCGAATCTTCGCGACCGCGATTTCGGGCAGCACCGTGAAATTCGAGAACGTCGAGCAGCCCATGTAGTGATGAATCTTCTCGCCGCCGATCGAGAAGCGGCTCGTGCCATCCGGCATCACGCCCTTGCCCTGCGTCGCGCGAATGGCGGTGCAGAGATTGGTCTTGCGCGAGAGGCAGGACTTGCACTGCCGGCATTCCGGTGTGTAGAGCGGAATGACGTGGTCCCCCTTCTTCACTGAAGTCACGCCTGGCCCCACGTCCACGACAATGCCGGCGCCTTCGTGGCCGAAGATCACGGGAAAGAGCCCTTCCGGATCCGCGCCCGAGCGCGTGAACTCGTCCGTGTGGCAAATGCCAGTCGCCTTGATCTCAACCAGCACTTCCCCGGCGCGCGGACCCTCCAGGTCCACCGTCTGCACTTCCAGCGGCTTGCCCGCCGCGTACCCGACTGCTGCTTTGGTCTTCATCTTTTTTTATTTCCCCGAGTCTGTCACGGCCGCAGCGACGAGATTACCGCTGTCATCAATCATAGGAATCCGGTAGCTCACGAGGATCTCGTCGATCTCACGGCGATGACCGGCGATCCAGGCGTCGAGCGTATCCTTCCACTCTTTCTCGCCGAAGCGTACGCCCATCGAAATCTCGTAATCGAATCTGATGCCCGGCTCGGACTTGAACGGCACGGCACGCCACGCGCCCTGGCCGGTGTGCCGTCCCACAAGATAACCCGCGACGGGTCCCCAAACGATCGCGACGTCGAACGTCCCCGCGTCGAGACCGCGGTCGACGATCACTTCGGGATTCTCGTGCAGATCACCGCTCTGCTTTGCGAAGGACACCGCTTGGGCGAGCAAGCCGTGGCGCAGCAGCCAGTCCGCCCCCGGGGACCCGCCGAAGATCCCGATCCGCAGCGCTTCACGTTGCTTCGTTGGCAGGTTCAACAGGTCGTCGGGGTTTCGAATCTTCTCCAGGGCTCCCTGCGGGCGAAAGACCATGGCGTACGTCGAATGCAGGTAGGGCTGCGTCGTAGCCGTGAGCTCATAGCCCGTCGGCACGCCAATAATCACGTCGCACGCGTACTGCTGGGCCTCATTCATTTTCTTGAGGGTATTGCGCACGAAGCCCATGCGCTGCGGGAAGAAGGTGTATTGCACCTGCCGGCCGAGATCACGCGCCAGATGCGCCGCGATCTGGTTCTCGTAGCCCTCGCCGCGCTCATTCGATTGGGGAAGGCTGTCAGGGTCCGCGCACACCCGCAGCGCGCTGGCCTCCATGCCCTTCTGCGCCGGCGCGGCGAGCGCCCCGGCGCAAATGCCGATGAGAGCCATCGCGAAGAGGCGTGGTACATGAGTGCGCATGCAGCAGGCTCGAGCGTCTATTTCTGCTCAATGGCCGTCAGACGGCCAGGCAGGATCTGGCCATCGGAGCGGCCCTTCAAATAGGCGTAAAGGCCTTCCCAGTTCTTCGTCACCGTCTCGACGCCGCCGAACGGCGGCATGCCCTTCTCGGCCCGGCCCTTGGTGATCGTTTCATAGAATTGCTGCTTCGTCAGGCGCTTCAGGGATTCGACCAGTGCCGGTCCGACAAGGCCTTCTTGCGCGGGGCCGTGGCACCGTTCGCATGCCATCGCGCGCCAGGTCTTCCAACCCTGCAGCGTGACTGGGTCGACCTTATTGCCGTCCTCGACTTGGTAAAACCGTGCCGGTGACTCAGCCGTCTTCACGGCCGGTGCGGACGGGACCGCAGCCGCCGCCGCTGTCTTCTGCGCCGTCGGGTCGGACGCGAGCGCAACGGCCGTCAGCAGTACGGCCGAAAGAAGTACCAGACTGCTGGACCTCGCTAGCGAGGCTCCACTAAGACTGCGGCATGCCGCCCCTGTTAAGGGGCGGCATGCCGCACCGCGTACCATCATCGATAGCAACTCCGCCTGCTATTAGGAGCCGGGAAGCGCGAACACGAACAACGTGCCACCGAGAGTCGTGTACTTGGCGAGGTCCTTGTATCCGCCGACGGCACCCAGGCCTTCCGTCGGTTTCGTCAGTCCTGCAGCCAAGCCGATGCCCGCCCAGCCACCGATGCCGGAGTAGACGCCAACGTACTGCTTGCCCTCGAACTGGTACGTGAACATGTTGCCGATGATTCCGGAGGGAGTCTTGAACTTCCACAGCTCCTTGCCATCGGCAGTGCTGACTGCCTTCACGTAGCCTTCCAGCGTGCCGTAGAACACGATGTCGCCGGCCGTTGTGAGCGCACCCGACCATACGGAGAAGCGCTCTGGCTTCGACCAGACGATCTTGCCCTTGGCCGGATCCCACGCGATGAAGTTACCCATGCCGCCATGGCTGCCAGGCGTCGGGAACATCGTCAATGTCGCGCCGACATACGGCTGTCCCGCGGTGTATTCCACCTGGAACGGTTCGTAGGTCATGCACACGTGGTTGGTCGGAACCATCATGTAGCCGGTCTTCCGGTCATAGCTGGACGGTTGCTCGTCCTTCGACCCAAGCGCCGCCGGACAGATGCCCTTCACATCGACATCCGGACCCGTCGTCCCCGGCGAGTAGCGCTTGTCGACTTCCGGACGCCCGGTCTTCATGTCTACATGCGTCGCCCAGTTCACCTGCGGATCGAACTTCTCGGCCACGAGCAGTTCGCCCGTCGCGCGGTTCAGCGTGTAGCCGAAGCCGTTGCGGTCGAAATGAACCACTGCCGGGACTTTCTTGCCATTGAAGTTGACATCGATCAGCGGCATTTCGTTGATGCCGTCATAGTCCCACTCGTCGTGGGGAGTCATCTGGTAGACCCACTTGGCCATGCCGGTGTCGAGATCGCGCGCCCAGATCGTCATCGACCACTTGTTGTCGCCGGGACGCTGGTTAGGATTCCAGGTGCTCGGATTGCCCGAACCGTAATAGACAAGGTTCAGCGCCGGATCATAGGAGTACCAGCCCCACGTGGTGCCGCCGCCGATTTTCCATTGATCGCCTTGCCATGACTTGAGCGATGAGTCCTTGCCGACCGGCGCCATCTTGCCGTTCGTCCAGGTCATCGTCTTCGCGGGATCAATCAACATTTCGGCATCCGGGCCGGTGCTGTACCCGATCCAGACTCTCTTGCCTGTCTTGATGTCGTAAGCCACCACGCGACCGCGCACGCCGAACTCGCCGCCGGAAATACCGGTGAGCACTTTGTCCTTGAAGACATGCGGAGCGTTGGTATTGGTCTCGCCCTTCTTGGGATCGCCATTCTTGACGGTCCAGACGACAGTGCCCGTGTTGGCATCCAGCGCAACCAGGGTCGTGTCGGCCTGTTGCAGAAAGATCTTGCCGTCGCCGAAAGCGAGGCCGCGATTAACGGTATCGCAACACATGACCGGAACCACATCGGCGTCCTGCTTCGGCTCATATTTCCACTTGAACGTCTGATCCTTCAGGTTCACGGCAAACACGTTGTTCGGAAACGGTGTGTGCACGTACATCGTGTCGCCGATCACCAGCGGCGAACCTTCATGACCACGCAGCACGCCGGTGGACATGGTCCACGCAACCTGCAGGTTGGCGACGTTGCCGCGGTTGATCTGATTCAATTCGCTGTAGCGGTGATTTGCGTAATCGCCGGCTTGCGAGGCCCAGTTGGACGATGAGCCCATGGCCTGCTCCAGATCGGTCGAAGCGGATCCGGCACTCGAACACGCAGTCGCGGCAAGTATCGCAGCACTAAACATCAAGGAACTATTCTTGAATCTCATAAGCCCCCCTCAAGGCCGTCAAAACAATCGGACACGCGATTTGTACCGCTGTTGCACTGATTATCGTACCGCCATTCTGGCGGGTGTCTTTTCAAGAGTGCAAGTTCACAGGCCATGGAGTGAGCTCGCGCATGCTCCTACCGTTGCATCCGGTCCCTCCACTACTCGTACATAATTACACCTGATGCGCCCTCATAACAACACGAAAAGATGCAGACCCCATCCGGCAGGGCGTACGATCGCGGCGTCAGGCATGCAGGCGGGATTGGGGTTTCTAATGACCAGGCAAAAGCTATATGGGAGCCGTACTGCGGTAGTGATGCTCATCGGAGCCGCCGTTTTGTGTCGGGCAGACACGGCCCCGGCCGACCCGGCCTCCACCCACGACTACCCCACTTCGGCGCGCGTCGAATACGTCGAAGAGTGCATGTTGAAGAACGGAACCGAGCTCGCGTACCTCTATAAGTGCTCGTGCGTGATCGACCGGATCGCAAAGGAGCTGACCTACGACGATTTCGTCGAATGGTCGACCTTCTCGCGCAATTTCTCCATGGCCGGTGAAAATGCCGGCATCTTCAGGGATTCCGACGAGGCCAAGGACAAAGTAAAGCGCTATCGGGCTCTTGAGTCGCAGGGCTACGGATCCTGCGGTCTGCAGGTCAAGAAGTAACAGGTCACTTGCCGGCCGCTGTTGGCGTCGGGCCGAGCGCAATGCCCCACGGTGAGCGCCCCACCGGGATTTTCGCAATGACTTCAAGGCTCTGAGTGTCGACGACACTCACGTCGTTCGACGGGCCATTGGCCGTATAAAGCCGCCGCCCATCCGTGGACAAGGCCATTCCCCACGGGCGCGCGCCAACGGGAATGTCCGCGATGACTTTCGCCTTCGATCCGGTGATCGCGACGACGGCGACCGTGCCGCCACGACCTGTACTGATATACAGCCGGCCTTTGGAGGCGTCGAGCGCCACGGACATCGGCCGGGCTTCCTTGCGTAGCTCGAGCAGCCGCTCGACGGGCTCTCCGCCTGGGATGGCCATCCGGTACAGGGAAGCATCGAATTCGCCGGACACGTAAGCCAGGCGACCGTCGGGTGTGAATGCGACGTCGCGCGGACGTTTGCCGACGGATACCGAACGCAGGACCTTGAATGTGCGGGCGTCGATCACCGAAACCGCATTGTCGGACTCGTTCGTGACCAGCACCCATTTCCCATTCGGCGAGATCCGTACACCTTCGGGCTCATGCCCGACGGGAATCCTCGCCTTGATGGCGCCACTGCGCACGTCAAGAACCGAAACCTGGGCGGCATCTTCGTTCGAAATGAAAAGCAGCCGGCCGTCGGCGCTGAGGTCGAACTGCTCCGGGTCCGAGTCGGCCTTCAGCAGCGCCAGTACCTTCAGCGATGCGGTGTCGATGACGGCGATGCCGTCGGCTTGCAGATCGCGCTCGAGCTTCGCGCACTCCTCGTCGGGAGTGGAAGGCGGACACTTTGGGAGGCCGCTCACCGCCGCATAGAGCCGTAAGCCATCATGGCTGAGCTTGAGGCCCCGCGGACGCTTGCCGACCGCAATGGTCGCTATCACCTTCGCTTTGGCCTTGGCCGTCCCCGTGTCGATTACGGTGACCGATTGGCCGTCCTCGTTGGAAACATAGGCGCGCCCGGCATCCGCGGAGGGCGGAAGCGCCGTCAGGCACGCAAGCCAGAACACGCGCATCACGAGCCGGGTGCGATGGATGGCGAACCACCGGAGAATCCGAGCGCGATCGGCGCCGTCGGTGTGTCTGGCGAGCATCGTGAGATTTTCCGTGGGCGAGTGGTCGGCGGCGAGGCGGAACTTCCTGCTGGAATCTACCAGCGCCGACGGCGGGTCGCTAGTCGCTAGATCGAGGTAATCCAACCGGGCCGACTTCAGCCCGCTGCAGACGCGATCGCCAGCCTCCTCTGTTGCAGGTCCTGGCCCAGACATACGGGACTGGCGGCTCCCGGTGGACGTAGTGCTACACTCTTCGATGCGGGAAGTGGCTTCGCCATTAGGGGCGCGGGTTACTTTGTCGTAACAGAACAACTTAATAAATGGAGCAGCAGAGGGGAACTCATCATGAACGTTTGCACGCGGCTGGTCGCGTGCGCAGGTGTATTGGGACTGACGTTGGTGTCCCAGGGCGCAAGCGCATTAGGCATGATGGACGTCGGGGATTGGAAGATTCAATTTAGTGGCAACGTTAACGGATACCTCAGTAACGTTGACTGCAAGTCTCCTGCGAACACTGGAGGGGGAGTGCCGACGGTTGACGGAGGACTCGCCTGCGGATCGCTTTCCGGAGGAGACTACAAACAGGCGAACGTACGCACGGGCTTGCTCCCGTCGTGGCTCGGCTTCCATGCCGAGAGAACCGAAGGGAGCACCAAGTACGGGGTCACCGTCGGCTTTCAGCCCGGCATTGATGGGAATTCGGGGATCACGGGCGGGCCGCTTGACGGGGGGCTCGGCCTCAACGCCGCAAATTTCCGCCAGGTCTTCCTCGAGTGGTCCGGCGACTGGGGCGGCATCAAGATAGGCCGCGACCTCGGCATCTTCGGCTCGGACGCCATTTTGTCCGACATGACCCTGTTCGGCGTCGGCACGGTGTCCGACCTCACTGCCGCTGGCGGCAACACGTCGTTGGGCCGCATCGGTGTCGGCTACATGTACGCTGACTGGAAAGGCCAGGTGCAGTACTCCTCGCCGAAGTGGGGCGGATTCACCTTCAATGTAGCGATCGTCGACCCGTGGGGTCTCGTCGATCTGAGCGGCGACAGCCTTAATGCCGGAAGCTTTGCTCAGGAAGGCAAGACCTACGGATTGGAAGGCAAGGTGACTTACGCCTGGGAAGGCAACGTCGGCGGGAAGGTCTGGGCGAGCTTCATCAATCAAAAGCTCGACAGCACTGTCTTGAGTAGCAAGACCGCGACGGGATTCGACGTTGGTGCGAAGGTCAGTTTCAGCGGCCTTGAGGCCGTTGGGTACTACTACAACGGTAAGGGCATCGGCACGACCGACTTTCTGTTTGACGCCGTGGACTTGGCGGGCAACACGCGTAAGTCGGACGGAGAATACGTGCAGGTCACGTATAAGTTCCCCGGCCCGGGCACCAAGGTCGGCGCGAGTTGGGGCCAGAGCAATCTCGATCTCGCGACAGGCGAAGCGGCCTCGTCGCTGGTGAAGAAGAACGAATCCTTCGTGATCGGTATCTATCATCCGCTCACCTCCGCGTTGAATCTGGTGCTCGAGTACACGGACACGGAGTCGACCTCGCACATCGGAGACAAAGCCAAAGAACAGGCTCTCGCGATCGGCGCGATTCTGTTCTTTTGAGCTGGATGGATTGCCGACTGGAAGAAATCGAGACGCTGAACGTGGCGGCGCTTGCGAAGCGCCGCCACCTTTCTCGAGGCCTGTGCAACCCGTCATGCAGTTAGAACGATGAGCGTGTGCAAAGCTGCCCTGGTAAGCGGTCTGCTCACATTGGTGTGCAGCGGCACCGCATGGGCCGCGGTCCAAGCGCCCCGCGGTGTCGTCGCGCTTTGGACGGGCGATGACCAGTGGGTAAGGCTCGAGCGGCAGGATGATCCTGTCGCGTTACCGAACGATCACCCTGCCCCGCTAGAGACTGCAGCCGTCGCGAGAGCCCTCGGGGCACTGAGAATCCGCATAGTCGATCAGGACAACGGCACCGAAACGCAGCGGGCCGTCTTCACGCAGGAAGAGCTTGGCAATCTCGCCGCGCCCGTGGCAGCGGGGCTCGCCAAGGCCGGTCCGAAACAGGACGTAACTTTCAGCACGCTCGGCAATCATCCACGGGCTGCCGGCAGTTTCATGAAGGATATCTTCGTCAACGCCGGGCGCATCTTCTACGCAGGCGGCAAGCTCAACGTGATCTTTGGCGAGCTGCAGACAGACTATCGCAAGAAGAACATTTACGGCCGCGCCGACGAGGACTTCGAGGCGCGCCGGCAGGGAATGCGCAGGCAGGCTAGCAAGCTTCGCAGTACCCTCGCCACGCTTCCCGGAATTGCGCTGCATACAACGAGCGATGGCAGCGTCCGCAACGATTGGGTGATGATCGATCCGGCGGTCGCCGGCTCGCAGACCCCTGCAGCAACGCAGGCCGCCGAGGCCGCGCCCGAACCGCGGTCGTCGCCGCCACCCGCAAGAGTTGCTGCACCAGCGCCTGTCGTGGAAAGTGCGACAGGGGCTGCGGCCGCAACGGCGCCGGCGCCGGCGCCCGCAACCGCGAAATCGGCCGCGGACCTCGAGCGCCGCCTGCGGACTCTCAAAGACCTGAGAGACAAGGGTCTGATCAGCGAAGAGGTTTACAACGCCAAGGTGAAAGAGCTGCTCGCCGAGCTTTAGGGTCATTCGTCGACTATTGTTCTTCGGCTAACTCAAACAATTCGCGTCCTGATTCAAGGGGACGCAAGGGGACGATTCCATGCAGCGGCTACCCTCGAGTATTAACGCGCTGGCTGCCGGCGCTTGCATCGGCCTGCTACTTGCCACCGCACCTGTCATCGGCGCAGACACGCAGCACGGCGGTGCCAGTCCGGTCACTCAACAGATGCTCGACGGCGCGGCCAGTGACGCGGGCAATTTCCTGCACACGAACGGGAACTACGCTCAGACACGCTACTACCCGGCCAAGCAGATCACCCGCAACAACGTCAAGAATCTCCGTCCCGCCTGGATTTTCCAGACCGAGATCGTGGAATCGATGGAGACGACGCCGATCGTGGTCGACGGCGTGATGTACGTGACCACGTCGTTCGATCACGTCTATGCGCTCGATGCAGCGACCGGCGCACAGCTCTGGCACTTCAAGCACAATATGGGCCCCGTCACAACCTATTGCTGCGGCCCCAACAATCGCGGGGTCTTCGCCTACGGCGGCAAGCTTTATCTCGGCACGCTCGATGCCAAGCTCGTCGCGCTGAACGCGAAGACCGGCGAGTTGGTGTGGGAGAAGCAGATAGCCGATCCCGAGCTCGGCTACAGCGAGACGATGGCGCCCACGGCCGTCGACGGCAAGATTCTCATCGGCACGAACGGCGGCGAGTACGGTATCCGCGGCTTTGTGAAAGCCTATGACGCGGATTCGGGCAAGCTCTTGTGGACCTTCAATACCATTCCCGAAAATTCGGTCGGCGTGTGGGCCACGAAGGACGCAACCGGGCGCGACATGCATCGGGATATCGCCGCCGAGAAGGCGGCGCTCAAGAAGCTCGGGGATCCGTACAAGACGCTCGGGGGCGGTGTGTGGCAGAACATGGCCGTCGACCGCGAGACCGGCACCGTTTATTTCGCCGTCGGCAATCCATCACCGGATCTGTACGGCGCGATCCGCCCCGGCGACAACCTCTACACCAACTCTCTGGTCGCCGTCGACCTCGCGACCGGAAAGTACAAGTGTCATTTCCAGTACATCGCCCACGACGTCTGGGATCTTGATGCGGTAAGCCCGGTCATCATCACGAGCGTCAACGACCAGAGCGGCAAGCCGGTCAAGGGCCTGCTCCATGGCGGGAAGACCGGCTACGTCTATGTCCACCGCGCGAGCGATTGCAGCCTGATCCGCGTCTCGGAGCCGATGGTTTCGCAAGAGAATCGCTGGGTGCTGCCGACGCCGGAAGGCGCACGCATGCTGCCCGGCGCGAACGGCGGAGTCGAATGGTCGCCGATGGCGATCGATCCTACCCAGAACACCGCCTACGCGATCAATCTGCATCAGCCGATGACCTATCACGTCGAAGCCACACCGTATCCGGGCGGCAAGCTCTGGCTCGGCGGCGCGTTCAAGGTCATTCCAAGCGAACAGCAGTCCGGCAACGTTTCGGCCGTCGACTACAACACCGGTAAGATCCGCTGGCAGGTCAAGACCGCAGAGCCCATGATCGGCGGAATTCTTGCAACCGCGGGCGGCTTGGTGTTCACGGGTGAAGGCAACGGCTGGTTCAAGGCCTACAACTCCGCAAATGGCAGCGAGCTGTGGCGCTTCCACCTGGGAGCCGGCGTCAATGCACCGCCGGCCTCGTACACGCTTGCCGGCAAGCAGTACATCGTGGTCGCCGCGGGCGGCAACGGGCAGCTCAATTTCAAGCGCGGCAATGACATTGTCGCCTTCGCCCTGTCCAACTGACATCGAATGGACGAATAAGCGCGGGCCGTCTTCTGACGGCCCGCGCTTGTTGCGCTTGAGCCATGCCGGGCGCGGAGTTCTGGAAACGCTGCATGAGGCGCGCACCGATGAGAACGGCTCGCATTGCAATGGCACTGACGCTGTGGAGTCTGTCGCTGCCGGCGCTCCCGGCGGCCGATGACGAGTTCGCGCCCGTGCGCGAAATGATCCGGATCTGCACTTCCTGCCACAGCAACAGCGGGACTTCGCAGACACCGCAGTACCCGATCCTGAGCGGCCAGGAGTACTACTACCTCTATGTACAGCTCAAGGATTTCAAGAGCGGCCTGCGCAAGAGCGCGATCATGGGGCCGATCGTCCAAGCCCTTGCGCCCGAGGAGCTGAAGCTGATCGCGCACTTCTTTTCGCTGCAGACGTGGCCGGCGATCGGACACGCATCAGATCGCGCGACGGTCGAAGCCGCGAAACGTTCAATAGCGGCAGGCGAATGTTTCGCGTGCCACTTGGGTGACTTCCGTGGCAATAGCCGGGTGCCGCGACTAGCGGGCCAGCATCCCGAGTACCTGCTGCAGACGATGCTCGACCTCAAGAACCGCGTACGCGACAACATGCCGGCCATGAGCGCGCTGCTCGCAACTTTCGGCGAGCAGGACATCGCGAGCCTCGCCGACTACCTCGCGTCGCTCACGATCTACGAAAGCTCGCAGGCTGGGGAGATCCGGTGAACACCCGCAGGCTGCCGGCACTGGCGCTCGCGATCGCGCCGGTGATGGGCTTCGCCCAAGATGCCGCCGATCGATCCGGCGGATCGTCCGAGGCGGCACCGCTTGGCGAGATAACGGTGATCGCCATCACGCCGTATCACGGGCTCAACCTGCCGGCCGACAAGGTTCCCGGCGATATTCAGCGAGCCACCGCCGCGGAAATCGAGCAAGCGCATGGCGCCGACCTCACTGAGTTCATGAACCGTCGGCTTGGCAGCGTCTTCGTCAATGAAGCGCAAGGCAACCCGCTGCAGCCCGATGTGCAGTTTCGTGGCTTCGTCGCTTCGCCCCTCCTCGGCCAGGCGCAGGGCATCTCGGTGTACCAGAACGGCGTGCGCATCAACGATCCGTTCGGCGATACGGTCAACTGGGCGCTCGTGCCGGAATCTGCCATTGCGAGCATCGATCTGATTCCCGGCTCCAATCCCCTGTTCGGGCTGAATACGCTCGGGGGCGCCCTGTCCATCCGGACCAAGAACGGCTTTACCGCGTCTGGCACGGATGGAGAGCTGCAAGGCGGCTCGTTCGGGCGCACCGTCGCCGAGATTGAATCGGGCGCGAGCGTCGACGACCGCCTGAGTTACTACGTAAGCGCGCACTATCTGGACGAGAACGGCTGGCGGCAATTCTCACCTTCGAACGCGGTGCAGCTGTTCGGCGACCTCGGCTGGCGCGGCGGGTCGAGCTCCGTGAGCGCGAATGTGACGTGGGTCGAGACGGACCTCATTGGCAACGGCCCCCTCCCGGTGGACCTGCTCCAGATTGATCGCAGCACCTTTTTCACGCGCCCGGATCGGACCAGGAACGCACTCGCGCTCGCGAGTGTGACTGGCACGTGGCGCTGGACGAAGAACACTTCGCTCGATGGCGTGACCTACTTTCGCCGCAGCGATATCCGGACGCTCAACGGCGATGACTCGGCCTTCAAAGCCTGCGATACGCAACCGCTGTTCGTGTGCGCGGAGGTCGCGCAAGGCCAACAGGAGCAGGTCGCGCTCGATGACAACGGGAATCCCATCCTCTTCAGCAACGCCGTCGACGGCGCGACCGTGAATCGCAGCGCGACCGGTCAGGATGGCTACGGCGCGTCGCTGCTACTGAACGTTTCCAGGGAGGTCGCCGACCGCCCCAACTGGCTCGTCGTGGGCGGCACATTCGACGTGAGCGACGTCACCTTCGACTCAAGTACCGAGCTCGGCAGCCTGGACGACACCCGCCTGGCCGTGTCGAGCGGTATTTTTGTCGGGGATTCCTTCGTTCGCCTGGATACCGAAACGCGCAACCGCAGTGTCTTTTTCAGCGACACGCTCGCCGTCACGCCCGCACTCGGGCTCACGCTGTCCGGGCGTTTCAACAGTGCAAGCGTCGAGCTGCGCGATCGAATCGGAACCGCGTTGAACGGCGCGCACGACTTTCGCCGTTTCAACGGGTCTGCCGGGGTGACCTGGCAGGTCGCGCCGGCGCTCGGACTCTACGCGACCTACGGTGAGTCGAATCGCGCGCCCTCGCCGGTGGAGCTGACCTGCGCCAACCCGCATGATCCGTGCCGGCTGCCGAATGCCTTTCTCTCCGATCCGCCGCTCGCTCAGGTCGTTGCCAAGACCATCGAGGCGGGCGCACGTGGACGAGCGCGCAATGTGAGCTGGCACGCGGGGCTCTTCCAGACGACGAATGAGCACGACATTCTGTTCATCAGTGCGGGCGCGCTAACCAACCAGGGATTCTTCGGCAACGTCGGTGAGACCCGCCGCCGAGGCGCGGAATTTCGCATGACCGGGCGCTCCTTCGGCGAGCGCCTGCAGTGGACATTGCACTACACGCGTCTCGATGCGACGTTTCGCGAAAGCTTCAGCGTGACGAGCCCGAACAATCCGGCGGCAATCGACGGGGAGATTCCTGTGCGCGCGGGGAGCCGCATTCCCGGCGTACCCGAAGAACTGCTCAAGCTGGGTGCCAGCTACGCATTCACGCCGCGACTTACCGTCAGTGCAGACCTGTTGCATGAATCGAATCAGTTTCTGCGCGGCGACGAAGGCAATCTTCTCGCGCCGCTCGCGGGTTACACAGTCGTCAATGTCGGTGCGGAGTACCGCTTGAATCGAAATTTCCTGGCTTTCGTAAAAATCGACAACCTGTTCGATACCAACTACGAGACTTTCGGTCTGCTCGGATCAGCGCAAGGCGTTCTCGGGAGTGAGTTCGCGAATCCACGCTTCTTTTCGCCCGGTGCGCCGTTAAGCGGCTGGGTTGGCGTGAAGTGGACGTTGTGACGAGCTCCCGACCGTGCGCTCGAGCCGCACGATCCGGCACGCGCTCTCACGGATCGAAAACGGCCTGGTCCTTTCCTTCTGTCTTCTCGAGCCCACGCACGGAGGCGAGGCCTTTGGCGCCCTTGAAGTTCGCGTTTTGAATCTCGGCTCCGGCCAACGTGGCCCGATCGAGATGTGCGCCGGTGAGAACCGCACCGACAAGTTTCGCGTTTGTCAGATTCGCGTCGCTCAGGTCGGCCTCGCGCAGATCCGCATAGCTCAGATCGGCGTTCGAGAGATCCGCGCGCTCGAGCCGCGCTCCCTTGAGCCGTGCGTGCGTGAGCACGAGTCGAAACAGCCCCATCGGCTGGTTGCGCATGTCGGAGCCGCCCTTCACGTCCGACAGGTCCGCGCCTTCAAGATTGGCGCGCTCCGCATTGCCCATCAGCCGCGCGCTGCGCAGATTTGCGCCGCTTAAATCTGCATTCGCAAGGACGCTCGCGAACAGGCTCGCCCCGCTCAGGTCAGCCTGGACCAGGATGGCGTTGCGCAGAATCGCCACGTCAAGATTACAGCCGCGCAGCTGCGCCTTGCTGAGATTCGCGCCTTTGAGACTTGCGCCATGGAGTGTTGCGCCTTTGAAGTCGAGGCCGGAAAGATCCGCGCCTGGCGCTTCGAGATTGCTCAGATCCGCCGCTGCAGATGTGACGCGCGCGCTCACCTCCTCGCGCGACAACGGTGCCGCGAAGACCTGACTCATCGCCGCCGCCGCAGTGATACCGAAACACAGGCTCCCGAGTTTCGAGCCGATCATGCTGCCCCGCATCCATCAAGACGTCGCAAGTGTGACGCGATCCACACCGGAGGAATTGTATAGGACATATCGGTACAGTTCACAGACGGCCGAGGCATCACCCGTAGTATCTCTATAAAGGTGAAGTTCACGGCAACTATATTGCGCTGAGACCGGACATACAGAAACGCCACGATTCAGGCGATTCATCATGAACCCGCTCCGCTTGCCGCACGCGCTGATGCTTGTCCTCACAGGCATGGCATCGAGCGTGTCAGCGTCGACAGAGGACTTCGCGCATCTGCAGGTGCGAATTGAGGGCCACGGGGTGCGAACCGTCGTCCTCGCAGCAGGCCTCGGCGACACGCTGGATGTCTGGAACACCATTCAGCCGCTGATCGCCACCCACTGTACGCGCACGCTCGCCTACACTCGGGCCGGTTACCCAGGAAGCGAACCCGCAATCGGCACTCGTGACGCGGCGACTATTGTGGCCGAGCTGCGCTCGGAGCTGAAGCGCAGAGGCGTTGCGCCGCCTTACGTGCTCGTTGGCCATTCATTGGGCGGTCTGTACATGCAGTACTTCGCGCGCCAATACCCCGGTGAGATCCAGGGGCTCCTGCTCGTCGACTCGACGCATTGGAATCAACAACTGCAATTGAGCCTGCAAGTGGAGCACGCCGACGACAGATTTCGCACGGTACTATTTCTGCCATGGATTGTGCGTCGCGAGTTGATCGACAGCGAGGCTGCCGGCCAACAGGTCCATGAGAGTCCGCACGCCGGCAACGTCCCGACGATCGTCCTCGCGCGCGCCCGCGCGTTGATCGGCGAGACTGCGGAGTCTCGCGCATTGGAAGCTCGCCTTCAGGGCGACATCGCGGCCGACTTCCCGGCAGCCCGGTATCTACGGATCGATGACAGCGGCCATTACATCCAGCGCGATCATCCCGACGCGGTCGTCGCCGCCGCGCGCGAGCTGGCGGGCTGTGCCCCGCTGGTCGCGAAGGCCGAGCATCGGGTTCGGCAAGTTGCACGATGAGGTCATAAGGCAGAGCGAAAGGCTGCCGCCAGGCTCGTCGCCGAAGCGCTGCGCAGCGTTTCGTTGACCCGAAGCCAGAATCCGCCGCCGTCCGGGGGCGGAACGGTGATTCCCATCATGCCGAGGCGCTCGCGAAAAGACGCCGGATCGACCCCTCGCGGCGTCAGGTGAAATAAACTGGTGCCATTGGCAACACGCTCGAGCACAAAGCGTTGATCCCCTGAAAGCTGCTCGAGAAATTCCTCGCCGACGCGCACGGCAACCGTGAGCCGCTCGAGATAGCCGCGTGCGTAATGACTGGCTATCGCGGCATACGGCCAAGCCTGCCAAAGCGCGCCGCCGAACATGCGCCGCACGTCGAACAGATCCGCGAGCAGTTCTCTCGAACCGGCGAGTACAGCACCACCGGCCGCGTTGAAGCACTTCCACAGCGAGACGTAGACCGTGTCGAACAGCGCGGCATATTCCTCTGGCTGGCGCTTGCTATAGGCGCATGCGACGAACAGCCGCGCGCCGTCCAGATGCATCCCGATGCCGCGGCGGCGAGCTTCGGTCGAAATACGCTGCATTTCGGCGAAATCGAAGGTCTCACCGTGCAGTCGTCGCACGGGAGATTCGATGGAGATCGCGCCGACCTCAATCGCGGCCCGTCCGGAGGCGGAGCGATCGAGCACGCGCACGACGTCGTCCCACGCGAAAGTGGCCTTGCCCGGTGCAAGCGGGATGAGGTTCAGCTGCGAGAGCTGCTGCGCGCAGTCTCCCGAATCGTTGTACAGGTGGCACATCTCCTGCACGATGACCCGTCTTCGAGAGCCGGCCAGAGTCCGCACCGCGAGATGATTTGCCAGCGTGCCCGATGGCATGAACACGGCGACTTCTTTCCCGAGCAGTGCCGCGAATTGCGCCTCCAGGACCGCGACCGCGCCGCCCAGCAGGTATTCGTCAGCCGCGATGTTGCTCCCAGCCGCGAGCCGCGTCAGCAGGTCGGCATACTCGGCCGGCATGAGCGGAATGCCGTCTACGGCGAAATCGATTTTTGTTTTCGATTGGGCCGCCGCCGCGAACGGCTGTGTTGCGGTCGCTGCGCCGGCGAGAGCAGCCAAGCCAACGAACGTGCGCCGCGTGATGTCATTCATTGTCCGCGATCGAAGTCTTCAATCGAGCCGCGCGCCAGCCTTCCATGCCGTCGGGATACCAGTGGACGCGGCGATAGCCTAAGCGGATTGCGCGCTTCGCCGCGTTCCAGCTGAGCCAGCAGCGTTCATGGCAATAGATGACGATCGGACGGTTGATGTCGTTGCCGGTCGCGCTCGCCAATCGATCGCGGAACATGGCTTCTACGTCCGGCGCAATTGCGCCCATGCCTGGGCCCGGGATCCACAGGCTGCCCGGAATCACGGGATGCGGTATCGGCAGCCACGGCGCACCGGGCGCAAGATTCTCCGGACGGCGCGGCATGTTCGACACGTCCACCAGAATGACGCCGTTTTTCTTCAGCAGCGCCCTCAGCTCCGTCGTGTGAATCACCGTGCCGCCTGTGAGCGTTGCCGGCACGGGCCCGTTGATCGGCCCGGTCCAGTAGTCGACAGGTTCGTCCGGAGCAACCGCTGTGTCCGCGGGCACTGCGGCGCCAGCCCATGCTGCTGCGGCCAGCAGAGCCAGCGCGTACGTGCGAGCGCAAGCAGGGACCCAACGAGCTGACATCGCTGCGGAGTTCACCGCGCGTGCTCAGGTCGCGGGCTCGGGCACGTCGAAGCTGTGATCGAACGTCGCGTCTTCGCTGTCGCGGACGGCGACTTTCAGCTTGCCCTTCGCCTGCGGCACGAAGCCGAAGATGATCACCGGGTCCGTGCTGAGCGAGATGTCGGACTCGAGGTGAAACACCTCGCCCCCTTCGTAGGTCACTTCGACGCTCTTGATGAATCGCGCGGGCGTGTAGTACCGCGTGATCTGGTTCATCTGCATTCCATTGAAATTCGGATGCCGGATCATCAGCTGCGCCTGGATCGGCTTTCCGGCCGCGATGTCGCCGAGCAGCCGCAGCTTCATGCGACCGATATCCTGCAGCGCTTGCTGGTCGTCCGAACCCGCGGGCGCAGAGCAGCCGCCGGCGGCTTTCACGAACTTCTGCGTGGCATACAGTTTGCCGTCCTGCGTTTCCGCGATGGCGTGCACAAACGTGTACTCATTCACGCGCACGCGCAGCTTGATGCTGCGCGGATCCGCCTTCGGCCCGAAGGTGATGTGAGCCGCAAGCGGTGAGGGGTTGTTGTCGATGACGAGGTACACGGCTTTGATTGGCTCGTTGCCGGTCAGCTGCAAGCCGATGGGAACGAGCGCCGCGTCGAGCGCGCGCGGTGGCGCGTCGAGCTCGATAACGCCGCTGCCATCGTGCACTTTGCGATCGCCGAGGATGGCTGTCTGCAACGCTTTCCACCGCTCGGCGCGAGCGGCGGCATCATCATCTGCGGCACGCGCCGGGGACATTTCGGCGAACGACCCGAGCGCGCAGATCGCCGCCAACAACATCGGACCTGTCCGAATCGCCATATCGCATTCCCTGAGCCGGTATATTCTTAGCATACTGCCAAAGGGCTACTCCCATTCGAGCTCTTTGAAAGCCTTCGTGACGTTGTGCCCGTGGTATTCGTCGAACAGCGCCCACTTGCCGCGCTCGGATTGCGCAACGGTTTGCACGGCCTCGCCGATTTCCATGCCTTTCGCCACGGCTTGCCGGGTCTCGCGCAGTAAGACATCGAGATAACGCTCCAGGTCAGCGGCCCCGGACGGCCAGCTCACTTGCGCGGGCCCGTGGCCGGGAACAGCCCGCTTCGCGGGTAGCGCCTTGAGCGCCGCGAGCTCCTTCAGCCATCCGGTGATGCTGCCGTCCAGCGAAGGAACGCGACGCACGAACAGCAAGTCAGCAGGCAGCAGCGTGCCGGTCTGGCGATCGAACACGCTGAGGTCGCAATCGGTGTGCGCGGTGGGATGTGCCGTGAGCGAGAGGGTTCGACGGCCGAGATCGATTTCAGCGCGGTCGCTCACGAGCATCGTCGGGGCAACGACTGCGCCAGCTTTGCCTTCGCCGAGGATCTGATCGAGCCGGCCGCGGTAGTACTCGCCACGCTGAGCGAGCGCATGCGCAAGGCGGGCATGTCCGACGTACGTCGGCTGGTCCCGCTCGAAGGCGCCCGCGCCGAAAATGTGATCCGGGTGCACGTGCGAGAGGATCACGTAACGAATCGGCAGCTTCGTCACGTTGCGAATGCGCTCGCGCAGGCGCGCTCCGTCGTTCTGGCTTCCGCCGGGGTCCGCGACCGCTACCGCCTCGCGTCCAAGGATGAAGCCGATGTTTGCTATCGCGCCGGCGTTGCGCGCTGTCGCGACTTCGTCTGCGCCGCGGCGAATGTGAATGCCCGGTGCGACCTCCTCCGTCGCGAACGCGCCTGTGCTCGAGTCCGCGCTCACGGCAAGACTGGGAAGAGAGCAGAGGCACGCGCCGCCGAGCAGAACATCGCGTCGCGAGAGAAGCGGGGCACCGACCATGAATTACTTCTATGGAATGAAGCGCATCGAGACTGAGCTATCTGTCAATTATATCGGACATGCGTCTTGCAGCTCGCGTTCACCAAGCAGGAAGACTGGCACGGCGCCGATGCTCGTCCCCCCGCCCGTCACCATGCCCATCACTTCCCGCACCCTTTTCTAGACCCAGGCCTCCGATGACGGCTCAGTGTCCATATATAAGAGTGTGTTTCTCGGACGGCTGCCATTCAGCTTGGCGGATATGTCAAATGCGCGGCCGTCCGAAGCGGTGCGACCCTGCACACGAGCGTGTGTGACATGGGCATTCGGGTGGGACGATCGATATGATTGTGGCCACCCGTCGGGCAAGCGACTACCCAACTTTGCTCCGGCTCCGACGAGGCGCGAGAAGACATGGGAATTAGACACGCCACCACCGAGTTCACTCTGCTGACCCGCGTTGTTGTGGTCGCTGTTGCGATCGCTGCACTTGCGACCTCAGCTCTCGCCGTTGACACCACGCCCACCACGCGTGCACTTGAAGCCGTAAGGAAGGCGTGGGTCGACGAACTTGACGAGCTTACGGCGTCGGTGCGCGCGCTCGCGGTCGCCGATGACACATATGAGTTTGTAGCGCGGCCCAACATTCCTTATGTGCGTGAGCGTTACACGCGGACGCGGCTAGCTGCCGAACGCATCGACACGGTGTTGATCATCAGCGGCAAGGGCAAGCCGCTGTTCTGGCGACGCGTGAACGACCGCCAAAATGGCGGCTTTGCGGACGCGGACGTATTCCTGGCCGAGCTGCCGGGCCTGAGCGCGCCGAGTGCGCCCGGCGAGCCCGCGCTTGCCGGAGCCGCGCGCCTCGCGGGCGGGCCATCGCTCGTGGTCGCAATGCCGATCTACCCGGCCTCGCGCACAGGCCCAGCGCGCGGCTGGATTATCGCTGCGCGCGCGCTCGACGACGCGCAGTGGCGGCGTTACGCGGATCGCGCCCATGCTGATGTCGAGGCGCTCGATCCACGCACCTCCGAATGGCCAGCGGACGCCAGGAATGTGCCGGGCAAGCCGCCAGTGCCGGTGGTTCGAGTGGAGCCCAACGGGATCCGCGGTTGGCTGCCGGTGTACGACGTCAAGGGGCAGCGACTGCAGTTGCTTAGCGTCGCGGCCGCCAGACGAGCCGCGCCGGTCGAGCCAATTGCGCCGCCCAAGGCTCGCGGCCATTCGCTCTGGCTTTGGTCCGCCGCGCTGCTCGCCGGTCTGATCGGCGCGTTGCTGCTCAGCGTCCGCCGTCGGCGTGGAGCCGATCGGTCTCACGCGAGTGCGCCTCGGCCGATCATCACGACCCAGCGACCCGTAGCCTCGGTCACTCCCCCGGCACCCGCGCCGGCGAGCGGCGCGCCGGGCGGCGTCTCGCCATCTACGCCCGCCCTGAGCGCGACGCCTGTGCTCGAAAGGCTTGTCGCGCCCGATCTTGAGGTGACTTTTGACTCAGACGACCTGGACTCCTCCACGCCGGCGATAAGCATGGAGCAAACCGGGGCCGCGAGCGCTTCGGCACCACCACCACCCGCAGCGCTCGCGCCGGAACAATTTAGTACGCCCGATCTAGAAGCGATTCTTGGCACCGGCGACTTGGCTTCCCCCGCGCCGGCGACAAGCATGCAGCAAACCGGGGCCGCGAGCGCCCTGGTACCCGCGACCGCGACCGCCGCGGTGGGGGACAACGCCAATTGGCGGCAGGCACGCCTACGTGAGCGGCTCGCGGCAGCCACGTGGGTGCACCGGTATCAGCTTCAGGTAGATGTCCGATCCGACCGAATCGAAGGGGTGGAGGCGCTCGTCTGCATTGCCGAGGGTGGCAAGGAGCGGCCCGTGACCGAAATTGTCGCGGAGGCAGAGGTTGCCGGCCTTGAGCTAGAGATCACCGAACGCTGGCTCCGCGAAGCCTGCCGCGAACGCCATGCGTGGTCGCGCGAGGTCGATTGTGAATTCCCGGTGGCCGTACCCGTTCCACTGCGCGCGCTTGAGGACGTCGCATTCATGCCGGCCCTTCGACAGATTCTCGAGGACTGCGAGCTTGCGCCGCGGCACCTCGAGCTCGAGGTGCCGGAAGCTGCGCTCACGAACAGCGCAGTTGCGCTGCGCGCGCTCCGGGAAGCCCGTCGTGCCGGGGTTTTGATTTGCATCGACGACCTCGGCAAGGGGTCGTCGAGTCTGCGCTCACTGTCGGTCGTGCAGATCGCAAAGGTGCGGATAGATGCTGCGCTGATTCGGGAGGCCGCTCACGACCCGACCGCATCGGGGTTCGTGCGAGCGATCATTGGCGCAGCCAGCGCGCTGCACATCGCCGTCTGTGCGATCGGCGTCGACTCGGCCGAACAGGCAGTTGCACTCGCAGGATACGGGCGTCCGCTCGCGCAGGGCGTCGCCTTCGGGCCGCCCATGACTGGCGAACGGTTCCTCGCATCATTGCGAAGTCGCGATGTAGACACAGCGAAGTTACCGATACTTCAGGTCAGCGACTTGGCTCGGATCGAGTCTCGGGGCACCGGCTCGTCTCAACGGTAGCGCACGCGAGCACCTCTTCACCGAACCCTTAACGATCGATTCCCCAAGACGTGGACGAGTACGAGCCTGACAATTCCGTGAAGCATGGCGCGGAAATGTGCCCGGCAGATTGATCTGCGTCCATCTAATAATCGCGCAGATGCGGCACCCTAGAAAAATCTTGGGCGTCGCGCCGCCTTGTGACGCTGCCGGCCCTTGAGGGCAGACTACCGACAGAATGAAATCGCACTCCCTCATCGTCCTCTGCGCACTGGCACTCGTCGGCAACCTGGCCGATGCCAGCTCGCACACTAGTTCTCATTCAAGCCAGCGGGCCAGCTCCTACGCGCCACGGACACATTCCGCCAGTCATGTGTATGGTTCACCGATCAGCCACCCGCTCGTATCGCGCTCACCGTCGCACCACTCCACCGGACACTCATCGAGCCACCGCCCGAGTGCATCGCATGCCTCAAGCCATCGAGCGGTCGGCGTCACCCGCGATAGGCACGGACGCATCGAGCGCAGCGGCAAGGCAAGAGACGAATTCCGCAAGAAGCGTCCCTGCCCATCAACCGGCAAGACGAGCGGCGCCTGCAAAGGCTACGTGATCGACCACGTGCAAGCATTGAAGCACGGCGGCGCGGACGATCCGTCAAACATGCAGTGGCAGACCAAAGAGGCGGCGAAGGCGAAGGACAAAGTCGAATAACACGCCGTAGCCAAGATGAGCTCGTGCGGTGCTGGCTGTATTAGCCGGGGTAGCTGCACGGTCGTAGACTCCCCTCTGAAACATAGATACGTATTCACCCCAATGGACGGGACTTTGGCTGCGGCTTTCACCTATATATCCGCCAACCCCGCCTTTGGGACCATGTAGTTGCATGTGCAAGTTCGTAACTTGAGGTTCCCATGAGCGATATGACCGACCAGGAAAAGCAACTCGTCGAATGGCTGGCGGACATGCGCGAGGAGGAGGCGCTGCCACTCGCAAACAAAATGCTCCTCGAGGAGCACGTCGACCCGATGCGCGTGCTCGAGCTCTGCCGTAACGCGATGGATATCGTCGGCAAGCGCTTTCAGGCGGGCGAGTATTTTCTTCCAGAACTGGTCCTCGCCGGGGAAATGCTCGACAAGATCGGCGCGATCGCGAAGCCTCTCATCAAGCAGGCGCCCGGGGCCGCCCCGAGCAAGCTCGGCAGGGTGCTCATCGGAACGGTGCACGGAGATCTGCACGACATCGGCAAGAACATCGTCACCTTCATGCTCGACATCAACGGGTTCGAGGTGCGTGATATCGGCATCGACGTACCCGTGCAGACCTTCATCGACGAGGTCAAGAGCTTCAAGCCGGCGGTGCTGGGGCTGTCCGGGTTCCTCACGCTTGCCTTCGATTCGATGAAGGAGACGATCGAGGCAATCGAAGCCGCGGGTTTGAGGAAGGACCTCAAGATCATGGTCGGCGGGGGCCAGATCGACGACGCCGTGCGCAGCTACACTGGAGCTGACGCTTTCGGGACGACAGCCATCACGGCGGTCTCGCTCTGCAAGGACTGGCTGGGGGTCGCCGCGTGAATGCCCCCGCCGCCGAAGGCGCGAGCGCCGCTTACGACGCCCGCTGGCAGCGGATCCTCGACTCGGTAGCGCTGCGCCAGCCCGACCGCATGCCGGTTATGCTGTACGCGACCTTCTGGCTGGCGCGCTACGGCGGCATCACGTGTCGCCAGCTGATGTACGACTACGAGAAATGTGCCGAGCTCTCCGAGCGCGCCATCCTTGAATTCGAACCCGACGCCTACACCCCGATGCTGTTTGCGTCGGCCTGCGGCCAGGCACTCGAGACCATCGGTTTCAAGCAGCTGCAGTGGCCGGGGCACGGTGTCGGCGACAACCAGCCCTATCAGTACCTCGATCGCGAATACATGAAGGCGGAGGAGTACGACGAGTTCATCTTCGATCCGACTGGCTTCTATCTGCGCACCTACCTGCCGCGGGTTGCATCGGCCTTCGAGGGCTTCGAGGACCTGCCCTACTTTCCCGGGCTGCACTACATGCGCCTCGTCGCCGGCATTCGCCCGTTTGCGAAGCCAAAGGTGCGTGAGGCGCTTGAGAAGGTGATCAAAGCAGCCGAGGAGATCGGGCGCTTCGGCAAGCACAACGCGATTTTCAACCAACGCATGGCGGGCCTCGGCTATCCGCTCACGAACGGCATCACATCGGTCGCGCCTTACGATTTCATTGCGGACTATTTCCGCGGCGCGCGCGGCATGATGACGGATCTGTTTCGCCACAAGGACAAGCTCCTCGCGGCGCTCGAGAAATCGTCGATCTTCCTCCTGCGCCAGACGGTGGCCCAGGCGCAGGCTTCGCGTAATCCCATTGTCTTTATCCCAATCCACTGGGCGCCCGACAACTTCATGTCGGACCAGCAATTCCGCACGTTCTGGTGGCCGACGTTTCGCAAGATGATGATCGGTTTGATCGACGCCGGGCTCATTCCGATGCCGCTCTGGGAAGCGGACTGCACCAAGCGTCTCGAGATCATCCGTGACATCCCCGCCGGCAAATGCATCTACTGGTTCGAGCGCACCGACATGGTGAAGGCGTTCGAGGTCCTGGGCGATGTCGTCGCTCTGCGCGGCAATCTGTCCTCCTCCCTCATGACGACCGGCAAGCCCGCTGAAGTGGACGCCGAAGTACGCCGCCTCGTCGAGCAGGTCTTTCACAAGGGCGGCAAGCTCATTCTCGACGCGTCATTCGGCGTCCCGGACGAAACTCCGGTTGAGAACGTACGCGCGATGTTCCAGGCCGCGCGTAAGTACGCCGGCTGATCAGGTCCACG
>Ga0326726_10001146_pt1 | contig 24602 bp, 23 predicted proteins | sample MHFenrmetagenome_2_FD_207603 | JGI IMG/M metagenome (GOLD analysis project Ga0326726, IMG submission 207603) | Lab enriched peat soil microbial communities from Michigan Hollow, Ithaca, NY, United States - MHF15MN | ecosystem: Environmental > Terrestrial > Soil > Wetlands > Peat | place: USA... | reverse complement strand
AATCCTTGAGATACTGGTGGTCACTCACATGTTCGATATCCGCTTTGAGATAAAAATCGTACGGAAGCTTCTGTTGGTGTTCGATGAAGAAGGCATACCGATTCTTAGGAACGATGAAGGGGAGATCCGCCTGGACATCCTGGTCATAGATGTAGTAAAAATGCGCCTCTCCCTTTGTCTCTCGGGCGAAGGCGTAGCGAAATTCCAGGCCTTCCTTAAATCCCCGTTCCCCCAGATAATCGAGAAATAAAGTCGCATCCATATTCTTTGTGGGAGCCCAGTAAAACCCGGCCTTGACCGTAGGACCAAAGTCGCTGTCATACCCTACCCGGGGGATGAGAAAACCGGTCTGCCTTTCCTGTCTCACGGGAAAGGCACCCCACGGGAAATAGAGAACAGGGATATCTTCGAGATACAAGAGGGGCCCTTTGGCAATCCCCCACCCTCCCAGAGCCATCTCCTTCACCTCGATTTCCTTGACCGTGAATTTCCAGGGTGGCCGTTCCCCATCGCAGGTCGTCATGGAACCATCTCGTACCCGATAGTGATTTTCTCCTAACTTCTCTATCTCTCGGCCGGTGATATGAAAATTCTGGTCCTTCAGATAGAGTTTGGCCTGGTAAATTTTCCCTGCCCGGTTCTCGATGTTCACCTCCAGACGTTGACATTCGACCACATCCTCTCCCTCTCTCAATAGAACATTTCCCCACGCCGTCAAGTCTTTGGTCGCCATATTCAACCGAGCATGATCCGCCTTCAGAGAAAGGTCTCCCCGGCTCACCTCCACCTGTCCATGGGCCTCATAGGTCTGCGTCTCCCTATCGTAGGTGAGCTCATCGGCCTCAATGTCCACAGGTCCTTCTGCTATCATCTCTTTCGGTACACTCAGCTCCCCTATCTTCGCATGGGTAGGAGGAGAATACCCGACGATGAAGAGGAGAAAGAAGGAGCTCAGAATGAACGACCGGTATTTCATCATCCTCTCTTGGGACGGAAATAGGCTCTGGCTTCTCCAACCGTATAAAGGGATCCAGTAATGCAGAGGAGATCCTCCTTTTTGATGAGGGAAAGACCTCTCTCAAGAGCTTCATTCAGATCTTCTACGATCTCTGCTTTTTTCCCACCCCGTCCCAACATTCTTTTGAGCAAGAGGGGAGGAGTGGCGCGATTCGTATGAGGTCGGGTGAGAATGATATGATCTGCCAGGGGACCCAGAAGATGAAGCATGGACTGGATGTCTTTGTCCCTCATGATTCCGATGAGAAGGATGAGATGTTGAAATTGGAATTCCTTCTCCAATGACTCCTTCAGGACAAGGGCTCCGGCTGGATTGTGGGCGCCGTCGAGGATCACCCTCGGAGAGGAAGAAACCATCTCCAATCTTCCTGGCCATTCCACCTCTCTCACTCCATCGATCATCGCATCGGTGGAGACCCGATACCCCAAATCTTCAAGAACCTCCATCGCACCGAATGCCGTGGCTGCGTTAATGACCTGATGAAATCCCTTGAGATTGACATGAACGCTCCACAACTTTCGGTGGAGACCTTCATAAGTGAAATCCCCATCTTCTCCGCGGGCATATCGAAACTCTTTGCCGACCCGAAAAAGGGGGGTTCCGTTCTCCTGACAGACTCTTGAAAAGAGGCGAAGGACATGAGGCTGCGTGACAGCGGTGATTAAGGGCCTTCCCTTCTTAATAATGCCCGCCTTCTCCCTGGCAATCTTCAAGATCGTTTTGCCCAGATGTTCCTCATGATCTTTCGCGACATTGGTAATGACGGAAACCAAGGGATCGACCACATTCGTCGAATCGAGCCTTCCCCCCAGTCCGACCTCCAAAACGGCGAGATCCACCAACTTCTGTTTAAAATAGTGAAGGGCCATGGCAGTGGTAAAATCGAAGAAGGTAAAGGGAGGAGCAATGCCCGCCGTCTCGATCTCCTTTCTCATCCATTCGGTGAGGGCGGCCACCTCTTCTTCAGCGATCTCCTTCCCGTTCACCTTGATTCTTTCGGTAAAGCGGATGAGATGGGGAGACGTATACAGCCCTACCCGATAGCCTTCTTTCTGCAGGATCGAACTCATCATCGCTGCGGTGGAACCTTTGCCATTCGTCCCTCCGATGTGGATGGACTGAATTTCTTTGTGGGGATTTCCCGTGGCGCTGAGAATCCTCTCTACCTGTGTCAGTCCGAAGATCATTCCAAACTTTTCAAGGCTGTACAGATAGTCCAGCGACTTTTGATAAGCGTTTTGTCCCATGGATCGATTCTCTCTTCTAGGCTTCTGCTCTAAGCATTTCTAATAGGGAGGCGAGCGTGTGCTGGAGGTCCCGGCGTTCCACAATCAGGTCGACCATCCCGTGTTGAAAGAGATATTCTGCTCGCTGGAATCCCTCCGGTAGCTCTGCCCGAATCGTCTCTCGGATCACCCTAGGGCCTGCAAACCCGATCATCGCCTTCGGTTCAGCAATGATGACATCGCCCAACATGGCAATGCTTGCCGAAACCCCACCCGTGGTGGGATCGGTCAACACCGAGAGATAAGGAATTCTCGCCTCATGAAGTTTCGCCAAGGCGGCACTGGTTTTGGCCATCTGCATGAGGGAAAGGATACCCTCCTGCATTCTTGCCCCACCCGAGGCGCAGAAAATAATGACACCGATTCTCTTTTCGATGGCTCGTTCGATCAAGCGAGTGATCTTCTCTCCCACGACCGATCCCAGACTTCCTCCCATGAAATTGAACTCGAAGATTCCGATCAACGCTGGCTGGCCCTTAATCGTCGCCTCTCCGCAGATGACGGCATCCTTCTGTCCCGTCTTGTCCTGAGATTCTCTGACCCGCAAAGGATATCGCTTCGAATCCTTGAATTCTAAAGGATCAGCAGAGATGAGGTCGGCATCATATTCGATGAAGGTTCCAGGGTCCGCGACGCATTCGATTCTCCTGCGGGCAGGAATCTGGAAATGGTAGTTGCACTTGGGGCATACTTGAAGATTTTGTTCGATGACCTTCCGGTAGATGATCTCGTTGCAGGAATTGCATTTCACCCAAAGCTGGCCTGACGCCTTCAGCTCTTCTCGTTTCTCCTTTCCTTCTTTCTCCTCTTCACCTTTCTTAAACCAGGTCATCCTCTTTGGTCATCCTCTCTATTGAGGTGACTAAAATTAACAAAATCATGACAAGATGTCAAATTCCATCCGTCTTCCTACGCCTTGAATTCATTGAATCTCTTTCCCCTCCATGCTATCTTAAATCATATGAGAAAAGTTCAAGTCCTGATCGAGGCGGTCGCATTTAGAGGATACGGAGTAGGGCGGGTCAGCGGTAAAGTGGTTTTCGTCCCTTATACGGTTACCGGTGACAGGGCGTGGATCAAGATTATAGAGGAAAAGAAAAAATACTCGACGGGGAGGTTAATCCAGATCGTCGATCCTTCTCCCTGGAGAGGGAATCCTCCCTGCCCCTACTTTGGCACCTGTGGCGGCTGTCAGTGGCAGCACATCGACTATCGATTCCACGGAGAATTGAAGGAGACCATTTTAAGAGAAACGCTCGAGAGAATAGGGAAAATAAGGGATCTTCCGCCGATGGACGTCACGCTCTCAACCAAACCCTATGGCTACCGGGTGAGGGTTCAATTGAAAGTGAGCGGGCAGACGCTGGGCTACTATCGAGAAAGATCGCACGAGATCGTGGATATCGATCATTGTCCCATCTCGGATCCTTTGGTCAATCAGATGATTCGACAACTTCGAGGCGAATGGGCTGCCTTCTCAAAGATGGAAGGGATTGAGATCAATGTGTCGCGGGACGAAGAAAAAGGTTTCTTCATCCTTCGTCCTCTCGCATGGAATCGAGACTCGGAGGATTTTGTCAAAAAGTTTCTTCAGAATCATCCCACCCTGAAAGGGATCGCCATCATGGCACGAAACGGATTGAAACGATTGGGGGATCCCTCTCTTAATTTTATGGTATCCCTTCATCGATCAGGGGAGAAAAGAATCTTAGGACTTCGGGCCTCGGCGCTCAGTTTCTTCCAGGTCAATCCGGAACAGAATCGAAGATTGATCGAGACCGTTCTCGAATTCTCAGAAATGAGAGAAAATGAAATTCTTCTGGACCTCTACGCGGGCATTGGAAACTTCACGCTCCCTTTGGCGCCTGAAGCATCGAAGGTGACCGGCGTCGAAGAAAACAGGACAGCGATTGAGGATGCTCGATTCAATGCGCAAAAGAATGGGATTAAAAATTGCGACTTTGTCCAAGGAAAAGCAGAACAGGTTTTAAAGAATCTAAGCAAGAGGCCGGATGAGGTCATTCTCGACCCTCCCCGGACAGGGTGCAAGACGATCTTGGGTCAGGTGATCGGAATGAAACCCAAAAGAATTATTTATGTCTCTTGTGAGCCCACCACCTTTTCAAGGGACATCCGCCTCTTCGCCGAGAACGGATATTCCCTCCAACGGCTCAGCCTCATCGATATGTTCCCCCAGACCTATCACATGGAAGTGGTGGGACTGCTCACGCGTTAAAAAGGGCAGGAGGATGGAGGAGCGGTCAAAACATCCAAAGATTTAGATCACTTTATTGAGTGAATACTCAATGATTCCTACGGCTCCCCGCTTGAGCAACTGTGGGATGAGTTCTCTGACTACCTTTTCTGAAACCATCACTTCCAAGGCAAACCAATCGCTTTCAAATAGATGGGAAATCGTAGGGGCGGTGATGCTGGGGAGGATTTCCATCACACTCTTCAGGTCATTGGCCGATACGTTCATCTTGAGCCCCACCATTCCCTCCGCCCGGAGAGCGGCCTGAAGAAGAAGAGAGATCTGCTCAATCTTTTCCCGTTTCCATGGATCTTCGTAAGATACCCGATTTGCAATCAATTGGGTATTGGTTTGCAGGATCTCTTCGATGATGCGTAGCTTATTGGCCCGCAAGGTGCTCCCGGTCTCCGTCACCTCAACGATGGCATCGCACAGTCCCTCAATCACCTTTCCTTCTGTCGCTCCCCATGAAAACTCGACATCCACCTTGATGTTCCGCTCGGCAAAGTATCTTCTGGTAAAACTGACGAGTTCAGTGAAGATCTTTTTCCCTTCCAGGTCTTTCAATTGACCGATGGCAGAATTCTCGGCCACGACCAACACCCAGCGAGCAGGAGCAGCGCTGGTTTTCGAATAAATCAGATCCTGAACCACCACCACGTCAGAACCATTCTCCAGAATCCAATCTTTCCCCGTAAGTCCCACGTCCAAGGTCCCCGTTTCAACAAACCTCGACATCTCCTGGGCCCTGACCAAGGTGCAGCGGATCTCATCATCATCCACCATAGGAAAATAACTTCGGGAGCTCACCGTAATCTTCCAGCCAGACTTTTTAAAGAGCTCGATGGTGGCATTCTCCAGACTCCCTTTCGGAATTCCAACCTTCAGCATCTTCACTTTCCGTACACCTCCTTCGGGTCAAAGACTTTCTCCCCCGAGACTTTCCATTCCCCTTTTTCGAATCGTTGATGAAAGCAACTTCGAAATCCTGTATGACAGGCCGCCCCTCCTCTCTGATCTACTTTCAGCAGAAGGGTATCCCCATCACAATCGAGATAGATCTCCCTCACCTCCTGGAAATTCCCCGAGGTTTCTCCCTTGATCCAGATCTTCTGGCGAGACCTCGACCAGAAGGACGTCCTTTTTGTTGCAAGCGTCTTTTCCCACGATTCTCGATTCATGTAACCCAACATCAAGACTTCATTGGTTGAGGCGTCCTGGACGATCACTGGGATGAGCCCATCCCCTTTCTTAAAATCGATCTCGATCACCTTTTTCCCCTTCCGTCGAATTTCGGAGTAGGGAACGGTTTGAAACCGTTCCCTACATACCTCATGACCGTTGCTCCATGAGCAGCCGTGCCATCTGGGCAGCGTTTTTCGCTGCAGAGCCGGAGTAACAGTTATTAAAAAAAATGAGCGTCTTTGCCGTCTTTTGGGAAATATCCTTAATATCCGGGATAAACTCTCTCAGCTCTCCCTCCGTATAGAGGTAGTCATATCGGACTTTCACGGGCACATTGAACCATCTTGGATTTCTGCCATGAAATCTAAAATAACCGGTGTCAGAAGTCGCCCTTGGAAGGTAAGGCATCAATTGGGGCAGTCTGGGCTCATCGACAATGCAAAACCCAACTCCCTTTCTTTCCAAAAACTGGACGGTCTGGTCCTTCAGCCACATTTGATTTCGAAACTCATAAACAAGGGGAATGTCTTCCATCTCTTCCTTAAATCTTTCCAGATAACTCCAATTCCCTCGATTGGGGAAGAACCCATAAGGAAACTGCGCCAGGACACAAGCCAGTTTCCTATCCTCCACCAGGGGGGCAAGACCATATTTGAACTTCTTAAAGACCTCGTGATTATCAATCCTTTCACCGGTCTCTTTATTCCAAATTTCATGGGTCATTCCCCTGAAAGATTTCACCACAAATTCAAAATCCTCCGATGTCTTTTGGGACATCCCCGCCAGACTTTTCTGAGAGGGAAGCGTATAATAGGTGAAATTGACTTCGAGCACATGAAAGCCCAGTTCTTTTTCGTAGAAAGATAACATGTCCTTTTCGCGAATGCTTGCCGGATAAATCGTTCCCTTCCAATCCGGAAAGGAAAAACCGCTTGTACCGATCTTGATCACGCAATCTCCTACTCTATCCTCGCCCATTTCGGAGACCTAATCTTTAAACGAGGGCGGAAAAAGGGACGTTGGTACGTCCAGTCCCATTCACAATCACAATTGCGACAGAGGTATTCCTCTTTTCTCCAATAACCTTCTTCCCCACTTTCATTGGTGAGTTCAACTTTATGGCCATGACAAACCGGGCAGGTCACATCGACTCTCTTTTTTCTCTTTCTCAATCTTAAAAGAGTCGTCATGGAGATCTCGAAATAGCGGTTATTTCAATTCACAAATGGATCGTTCGGTTGATAATAAACAATTTCTCTTCTTTCAGAAGGAAACCAAAGAGAAATGGACAGTCCTGCCTGCTTTTCATTCTTCTTTAGTTTCATGATGCCTTGATTCTTCTGAACGAGCTCATCGAGCAGCCGTAAAAGCATGACGTCCAATGGATCTTCTTGAAAAATCGAATTTTCCGAAAATCGTTCACCCTGTTTCTCGCCACCCTTAAAAAACAATTCAATCTCGATATACCGATCGTCCTTTCTTAACAGTCGTTGCCGGACACTTACCTCTTTCTCGAGCCTGGAGGATTTCGTTGAGAACTCCATCTCCCCTCCGGGAGTGACCGCCCGTATTCCATATTGGAGAACAGAATCTAAGATATAGCTCAACAGGCCGTCGGGAACGATCGCCTCAGGAAGATCCTTTTCATACTTCTTGGATAATCTTACCCCCTTTTCATCCAATTGAACTTGGTGCTTCTTCAATACTTCTTCCATCAGTCTATGCACGGTGCCCCTCTTTTTCAGAGGAGTACTGACAGAGAGGAACTGAACAAAGCAATCCAGTAAAAGATCGGCCTCCTCAATATCCTTTGAGACAGATCGATAAAAGAATCTACCGAACTCTTCGTCGCTAAATCTTGATCGAGCCACCTCTGTCAGGTTCTTAATGGAATTGAGGCCACTTTTCGTATTGAGAAACACTCCGATGATGAAGGACTGTTCAATCAGAGACTCTCGATCCCACCATTCGACGGAGGGAGAGGGGACGTGAATTTGAACACTCCCTGGGACACGAAAGGGTCGCTTTGGTTCCCCGCGTCGTCTTGGGAGGTTATTCCAATATAGTAAGTCCCCGGTTCTTTAGGAAACTCAGACCACTCGTCCGGAATGATCAAATCCGTCTTTCCATTGACTACCTTAGAAATGATTCCAGGGGTAGCCTGCCAGGAAAAGTTGGAGGGTTCAAAAACGTTCCTGTCCCTGCTGACATACATCACATACCCTGTCGCTTCAGGGACACGTTCCCACCAAATGCGTCGTTTCTTAATCAATGGCATAATGCTCTCCTCTCTTCAACAGGGATAATTTAATTGCTCCCAGGGAAAAAATTGTACTCCATTTCATCCTGCTTCACAAGGATATTGTTACCGGATATTGTTACCCCGGTAAGCATCTTTTTTCCCGTGACGAAGATGGACTGGTCGAGAAAGTTTTAGACCTGCCTGCGCGAAGCCGCTTCGGCGAAGGCAGGGCGGAACCTTTGAGAAATTGGATTCAAACGTTCCAAATCCATTCTAACCTGGCGATTTGTGGGCGACGAAAATGACCCATCACGTTCGAATGCCCCACGATTCCAAGACTTTCGAAAGCGGTCCCTCTTCCTCATTTTCACGGATTTGGGGGTACTTCCGTTATCCCATGACCAATCCAGAAAATCCATAATTTCTCTTGAGTCCACCGGGGGAATGGCCTATATTTGACTTTATGAAACATCAGAAGAATACGCCTGTCATGGAATTTCATATCTCTCGGAAAGCGAGAGACTTGTACCAATTTGACGAATCCCTCTTTTCCCTGGCCGGAAATGTCATCTTCCCCAACTTCCATGCCGTAAGGTTATTCGCCCAGAAAATGAACGAAAGAAAGGACTTGGTCAAGTTTCCTGGGCAAGCCGTCCACGCCGGACAGATCAATGCAATGGGACTGATTGATGAAATCCTCCATTATGTCTTTGGCCTGTATCGCGACCAAAAAAATTCAGGGGTCTTGCAACAAGCTCTCCACGGGCTCTATGAAAAATTGGGAAGGCAAGGAGTTGACGATACGCTGCGGAGATTTGCGGTTGAATTCCCGCCGCTGGCCGTCTATCGAAAGGAGATGGACCTTGACACCTATTTGGAAGGGGAGACGTCAGGAATTCCCAACCGACAAATCGTTCTGGAAGAGATGTTAATGCTCTGGCTCGCCAATAAAAACCCGGCCTCTTCCGTCTTTATTGAGCTCTTTGATGACAGCACATTGGAAATGGATACGTCTTACCTGGAAATCATGGAATTTCTTCACTCCTTCTTTGACAACCAGCCCCGGTTCGGCCCTGACCATCAAAATCTGGTGGACATGCTTCGCACCCCTGCCCTGGTCGTTCCCCACTCGCTTACCGAACAACTCCAATACATCCGTGAGAAATGGGGTTACCTGCTGGGCCCCTATCTCCTGAGACTCCTTAACAGTCTCGACCTCATTAAAGAGGACGAAATTGCAGAATTGCGGAGAATGACGTTCTGGGGTCGTGCCCCTGCCGAGGTTTATGAATATCTCGGAATCGAAGAAGAACCGGAGCGCTTCAGCTTTGATCTTGAATGGATGCCCAGGCTGGTCCTCATGGCGAAAAACGTCTATGTGTGGCTTCATCAACTCTCCAGGAAATATCGGCGCTCCGTCTACCGGCTTGATCAAATTCCCGATGAAGAACTGAACCTCTTAGCTCGCTGGGGATTCACAGGCCTGTGGCTCATTGGCGTATGGGAGAGAAGCCTTGCCTCAAAAAGAATCAAAGAGCTGCTGGGCGATCCCGATGCAGTGGCTTCGGCTTATTCCCTGTTCGACTACCAGATTGCGAGCGACCTCGGGGGTGAAGAAGCCTTTCAGAACTTGAAAGACCGGGCCTGGAGGCGAGGCATCCGCGTGGCAAGCGATATGGTACCCAACCACGTGGGAATCGATTCCAAGTGGGTCATCGAGCATCCGGATTGGTTTATTTCTCTCGATGATAGCCCTTTCCCTTCTTATCGTTTCAATGGTCCAGACCTCTCGTGGCATGCAGACGTAGGCATCTATCTTGAAGATCACTATTACGACCGGAGTGACGCCGCCGTCGTTTTTAAAAGGGTGGACCGCAGAAGCGGGAACGAAAAGTTTATCTATCATGGCAACGATGGGACTCGAATGCCCTGGAATGATACGGCCCAGCTCAACTACCTTAACCCCGAGGCAAGAGAGGCCGTGATTCAAACCATCCTTAACGTCGCTCGAAAATTTCCCATCATCCGCTTCGACGCCGCCATGACTTTGACGAAGCGCCATTATCAGCGCCTGTGGTTCCCGGAACCGGGCACAGGAGGAGCCATTCCTTCACGGGCTGAACATGGCACAACCCGAGAGCAATTCCATCGTCTCATGCCTGAAGAATTTTGGCGCCAGGTCGTGGATCGCGTCGCTCAAGAAGCCCCTGACACGTTACTGCTCGCTGAAGCTTTTTGGCTGTTGGAGGGATACTTTGTCCGAACCTTGGGAATGCACCGTGTTTACAACAGCGCGTTCATGAATATGCTGAAAGATGAAGAAAACTCTAAATACCGCTTGGTCATGAAGAATACTCTCGAATTCAATCCTGAGGTTCTCAAACGTTTTGTCAACTTTATGAGCAACCCGGATGAGGAGACGGCCCTGACCCAATTTGGCAAGGGGGATAAGTATTTTGGAGTGTGCACGATGATGGTGACCATGCCCGGCCTCCCTATGTTTGCCCACGGGCAGATTGAAGGATTCAACGAAAAATACGGGATGGAATACCGTCATGCAAAATGGGACGAACAGCCCGACCAGGAATTGATCGATAGACATGAACGGGAGATTTCCCCGTTGATGAAGCGTCGCCATCTCTTCTCTGATGTGAAAAATTTTCTGCTCTACGACTTTTTCGCTCCGGAAGGGTATGTCAATGAAAACGTATTCGCCTATTCCAATCGCGCTGGAGACGAGCCATCTTTGGTCATTTTTCATAACAAATATGAGTCTGCTCAGGGATGGGTTCGGTCTTCGGTCGCCTATTCGTTCAAGACGGGCGAAGGGGATGAACGCACATTAATTCAGAGAGATCTAGGAGAAGGCCTTGGATTGCACGATGATCCTGACTATTTCTCCATTTTCAGAGATCATGTGAGTGGCCTGGAGTACATCCGGAACAGTAAGGAATTGTGCGAGAAAGGGTTGTATGTGGAACTGGGTGCTTATAAGTATCACGTATTCATCGACTTTAGAGAAGTTCAGGATAACCAATGGCATCATTATTCACAGATTGCCCGTCATTTGAATGGTCGTGGTGTACCCAGTATTGAGGACTCCCTGAGAGGAATGATATTGCAACCTCTTCAGGATGCGTTTAGGGGAGCAGCGAATGCGAGCACGTTCCGCCGTTTGATGGAGGCACGCATCACTCAGCCGCAGGCCCCACTCGATCAGAAATTCATGGATGAGACAGAAAAGAAAATGATTAACCTTCTCCAAGAGGCCAAGCAACTCAGCGGGGGGAGAGAAGATGTGGCGACGGTTGCTCGAGAGGTAAGACAGAAACTAGAAGCCATCCTCTACCTCCCCATCCTTACCAGCCGTTACGCACGGCTTCGGCCAAGAAGAGTCAAGGCGGCGGCAGAATACCTGCACAAGAGACTGAATGATTCACCCTACACCTGGGCGACGCTCTTTAGCTGGTTATTTGTTCATGCTCTGGGTGAGGTGGTAAATCAAAGGGACTTTGCACGAAGGAGTCGTACCTGGATTGATGAATGGCGGCTTGGCGAGACGATCCTTAATACCCAGAGAGATTTCGGGCTTGACGAAGCTGCCGCCTGGAGTTCATTGACAGTGATCAAATTGCTCACAGGTCATCAAAGATGGTTCGAGGTGAAGCCATCCGAGCAAAAACAAGCTTATACCATATTGGAATCGCTGTTGAAGGAGAACGAGGTTCAACAACTCTTGCAGGTGAATCAGCACAATAATACCTGGTGGTTCAACAAAGAGGCCTTTGAAGAGATGCTGTGGTGGTTGATGATGGTGGCAGCACTGGCCATCGGCTCCGACCCTCTCCGTCCTGTCAATGACGTGGTTGAAGAATTGGAAAAGGTTTACTCAATCATTCAAACATGGCAGGAAGCTGAGGAAAAATCTGAATATCAAGTCGAAAAATTACTCTCCATCCTCCAAGAATAAGCATTTGAGATCACCCCCAGGCTGAGAGATATAGTGAAGCAAACAGTTCCTCCTTGAAAGAGTGATTTCTGAATTAGGCCCTCTGCTACGCTCTTCCAAATGGCAATCGATAAATCTTGTGTTAAGAGATTTTATTGACAAAATTGATGAGAACCTTTAATCTGGGGTATCGATCGTCGCCCTTGCAATGAAGTTGCATGATTAATAATAGGAGGATCAAAAGATGTTAAAGAAGAATTGCAGAGGGGGGTTCTCGCTCATTGAGTTGCTATTTGTTATAGCGATCATCAGCATCTTAGCGGCGATCGCCATCCCTATGTATAAAGCACAAGTGATAAGTGCCAGATTAACGGAAGTCACGAATGCGATGAGTCATATATCCACCGCTCTTGTCAATTACAGGAGGGAGGTTACGAATGCTTGGCCTAATTGTGGAAGTGTCGCTGAGATTCAAACGAGCCTAGGTCTTGCGCTTTCGGCTCTAAATAGAATCAGCTCAGCTTCGGTAAACCAGGGCACAGGGGCCATTTCGGTTACGGTGATAAATATAGGAGACAGCACCCTGGATGGCAGCACCATAACGTTGGTGCCCTCAACAGGTGCCGATGGATCCATTATATGGAATTGGGGCGGCACCTTGCCAACCAAATTAATTCCAAAAAGGTAGTCATAGGTTGAGAATCTTGAAATATTGCCTTGGTCAATATCTGAGTACGGCTCGAAAATAATGGAGTCTATCATGGATGAAACGAATGAGAAAACACAACAGACTGTTCAGAAATACCTCCTCCTACTGAAGATGATTTCTATTATGGAAAACCGTTTCGTCCGTTCTGAAATTGTATATTTAATTATCAATATTTTTATTTTCTTTAGCTCGACGATGTCCCTCAATCGGGAGGGATTTTTCGGCAACTCTTTTCTCCTGTTTTGGTTTGCCTTGGGCATGTTCGTATGTGTACTCTGGATTACAAGCAGCATGAGGTTGCAACTCAAGTTGAAGCTTCGTTATTTCCAAGCCAGGTATCTTGAACGAAAGATGGATTCAGCAGGTGAGAATTTTTGTTCTGATGAGGGTATCTTTTTCAATCCCAAAATACGGAAAATAGAGAGTCCTGATAAGAAAGAGCTCCTGCAATATCCAGTGAAGGGTCTCGGTCGGATGGACGGATTCATAGGCGCTGCTAAATCACGTTATCTAAACTGGATTCTCCCGAGTATTTTTTTCTTTTTCTATTTGGTCACTTGGATCTATTTCCTGCTTGGCTATTTAAAATGAAACGAAGGCTCTTTCTTTTACTCTTCTATTCCAACTAACAAATCTTTGGGCTTTTGCCTAAGTGATCAAAGCTTTGAGCTTTGAGCCTTGAACCTTGACATTAATAAAGTCCGGCCCAGGTTAAGGTCCAGTCTCCAAACCTTTCATTCACTCGGTCCATTGCTTTGAGCAGGTTATCCTTTTTATCCTTCTTTTCAAAAAGATCCAGTTGGCACCCTTCTTTTTTCAATTGAGACATCCCTACTCCGAGAAGACGAATCGGTTTAGGATGGGGGATCGACTCAAAGATCTCAACGGCGTGCCGAAATATCTCATTACCGCTGTTCATCCATTTGGAAAATGTCTTTTGCTTTGAGAAAGTAAAAAAGTCTGAATAACGGACGGTAACGGCTATCCTCTTTCCATAGAATCCGTCCCTCCTCACCCTTCTGGAAACCCTTTCAGAAAGTTGAAGCATCACCTTTCTCAGCATCTTCGGGTCAGAGGTATCCTCTTCCAAAGTCACGCTATGGCTGATGGATTTGGCATCTTCCTCTTCATCAAAAGGAACGACCGGGCTATCATCCAATCCCAAACCCATCTCGTGAAGTCTCTCGCCGATGACCCCAAACCTCTTTGATAAAACATCGACCGGAAATCTTCCCAATTGGCCACAGGCAAAAATGCCTACCGAATTTAAAGCCTCCGCGAGTTTTGGACCAATCCCATAAAGTTTGGATACTGGAAGATCTTCAAGGATTTCCCTAACATCGTCTTTCCGGATGACCACCAGGCCATCAGGCTTTTTTAGGCCGCTTCCTAACTTTGAAAGGAGTTTATTCGGAGCCACTCCAATGGAGCAGGTCAATTGCTCAATTTGTCGAATTTTATCTTTGATCGATTTGGAGATGTGAAAAGCAGATTGGAAGAGAAGCAGGGACTGCGTGATGTCCAGATAAGCTTCGTCGATTGAAGCCACTTCGACGAGAGGGGTAAATTCTTTCAGAATAGAAAAAATTCGGGCAGACGTCTCTGTATATTTTGAATGGTTCCCTTCCACAAGGATCAATTGGGGACAACGTCTTTTTGCTTCCTGAGTCGACATCCCTGCCCGAATTCCAAAAGGCCTCGCCTCATAAGTAGCTGAGGTGACCACACTTCTGGAAAGAGAGCCGCAGACCGCTGCCGGTTTTCCCATCAGTGCAGGGTTATCCCTCTGCTCAACTGAAATAAAAAAAGCATCCATGTCAATGTGAAGAATAATACGATCCATGGAAGTTCTGAGTTCGGAGCCACGAGTTCGGAGTTTAAAAACCCTCCACTACGAACTAATTACACCGAACTATCTTAGATTTTCCTAAAAATCCCTACCACCTTTCCAACAATAGTAACCTTTTTCTCTCCTTTTTTAACGACAATGGGTTCCATTTTGGGATTGGCTGGTTCAAGACGGATCAAATCCCTCTTTTGAAAGATCCTTTTGATCGTGGCTTCATCTTCGATTAAGGCTACTACGATTTCCCCATTCTCGGCATTGGGCTGGGGCTTTACCAGAGCAAAATCTCCGTCCTGAATGTGGGCATCGATCATGCTATCACCCACAACTCGGAGGAGGAAGACATCTCTGGAAGAGACCAGGCTCCGATCGAGGTTGATGTAACCTTCGATATTCTCGACTGCGAGAATCGGTTCTCCTGCTTTTACTCTTCCCACAATTGGAACGGAAAGGATATGGGTCAGACTAAACTGTGGGTAGTCTAAAATTTCTATTGCCCTCGAAACTCCTGGGACTTTACGGATGTAACCTTTTCTCTCCAGGATAGTTAAGGTTTTTTGAGGAGCCTTCGGTCCTCTCAACCCGAAGTGAGCAGCAATTTCACGGAGCGTCGGCGGAAAACCCTTCTCAAGAAGATAATCTTTCAGAAAATTCAAAACCTTTTCTTGGGTTGGTGTCAGTTCATTTCTGCTTTCCAATTTGTTTTCCCCTTTATGCTTTGAGCCTTTTCTGCTTTCCCCTTTGAGCTTTGAACCTTAAACTTTGAGCTCTATTGATAGGGTCTACATCTGTAGACTATTTATATCCCTACCCCTTTTTAATGTCAAGAAAAAACTTTTTTTAATTTGAAATTTCTTTTAACTCCTGTAAAATCCAATAGTAATGCTTTGAGACGCCGGAGCCACCATGAAATCCGATCAGAGACGATGGGATAAGAGATTCGGGAAAAAAGAATTTGCTCTTGGAAAAAAGCCCAACCCTTTCTTAAAAAAATATATTCATCTCCTTCCAAGAGGAAAAGCTCTTGATATCGCTAGCGGGGAAGGCAAGAACGCAGTCTTTCTGGCTCAACACGGATTTGAGGTGGACGCCGTCGATATCTCTGAGGAGGGGTTGAGGAAAGCGCGACAATTCGCCCGAGAAAAGGGAGTCAAGATTAACACCTTCGCAGTCGATCTCGACCGCTTTCAGATTGAAAAAGAACGATATGACCTTATCGCCAACTTCTACTTTCTCAAACGTCGTCTCATCCCAAGAATGAAGAAGGGACTTAAAAGAGAAGGAAGGGTGATTTTCGAGACTTACATTCTGGATCATAGGAAACTCGGGACAGGAGGACCTAAACAGGCGAAGTATTTCTTAAAATCAAACGAACTGATCAGGTTCTTTAATAACTTCAGGATCCTTTTCTATCGCGAAGGGATCTTCAGGGAAGGCGGAAAAAGGAAAGCAGTGGCAAGCCTTATTGCGGAAAAAATCTGATCAGATTGGTCTCCACAAGCGGAAACTTATTTATAGAAGTTCTTTTTGATGCGGTTGAAATAACCGAATCGGAGGGATGGAAATTCTTTCTTGAGAACCTCGATCATCTGAGAAATGCCCATCCCCTCGCCTCTTCCCATGGCTTTGAGATAAAGGTCCGGGTCGATGTTCAGGTTTCGCATCTGGATAAGATCGAGGTTCGTCTTTCTGATCAGTTCTATCAACCCCTTCACTTCTTCATCCCTGTCTGTAAACCCCGGGAAGACCAGGAGGTTGATCGAAGTATAAATCCCCTTTCCCTTGGCTTTGATCAGGGAATCTGCCACTTTTCTAAAGGTATATCCCTTCGGCCTATGGTAACGGTTGTAATATTGCCGATGAGGGCTGTTCAACGTCACCCGAACGCTATCAAGACCGGCCTCGCAAAGCTTTTCTACCCGATCTGGAAAGCTGCCATTGGTGTTAAGATTAATCGTTCCGCGATCTGTCTTCGCTCTAAGCTCGAAGATCGATCTCTCCAAAAGTCGCCACTGCATCAACGGCTCCCCCTCGCAGCCCTGACCAAAACTGACGATCGCATCCTTTGCCTCTTCCAAATGGGGTAAGGCGATCTCCAGGACCTCATCCACCGTCGGCACAAACCGAATCCTTTCCATTGAAGCCGGGCAACATTCAGACGGCTGTAACGAGATGCATCCGATGCACGACGCGTTGCATGAAGGGGATGTAGGCAAGGGGCATTCCCATCTTCGAAAGAAAACATTCTTTGCTGCAAAGCAGTGATATTCCAAAGCACATCTGGATAGTTGCCGAAGCAGGCGATTTTTAGGAGATTCACTTAGGGAGGTGTGAACTTTTCTCTTTAACAGGCGATCATCCCCGAAATATTTTGGATCCCAATGAGGATTGGAATCAATGAACAGTCCTGTTGCCCAGAATTTTCCGTCTTTCCAACCCACCGCACTATATGCCCAGAGTGGAAGGGTAGGCGCTTTCGGTTTCAGTCCTGTGGCAGGGAGAAGTGTACGGATGAATCCCGGCGGCAGGAAGGCAGCCACAGCGATACATTCTATCTTTCTACCTTCTAATTCAACTTTTCTCGATGGGATGAAAACTCTTCTTTCTTCATCCCATCCGATTGGAATCCTTCCGGGGAGAGTGAAAAGCTGGCTCCCTTTGGGAAGGGGTACTAATTCTGAAGAAGGGGGCAGGAGAAACCGATCTCCAGATCGGCCTGATAATTTCAGAGAGGGATGATCAAAGATATTCCCTGCAGGGTCTGACAAAACGAGCGCAGGGAGTGTCGAATGAGACATCACGTTGGATATTTTCTTTCTCCTTTGGATTTCCTCAAGGAGTGCTTAACATTTTTCCTCTTCAAGGCTGCCTTTAACCGATTGGTTTTTTTGGGCCTCTTCATGCTGTCCTCCTTCATCAATCACTGTTATTAAGTCATTGGTAAATAGGTCACTAAAAGAGATGACCCGATGATCTAATGACCTCTCTGCTCAATGACTCAGCAGGCTGCTGAAAAAGTCTTCTTTTCCAGGTTGCTCAAAAATGGTCAGATGCAAGGCGCCCGAAATCCTGAGGAATGAGGTGTACTTGGCAGTACGCCGCAATGACGAAGGATGAGGGAAACGCCGCAGATGGCCGTTTTTCAGCAACCTGTTAGTGAAATCTTACTTGACCAACCACACTCCCGAAACAATTAGGGCAGTGCCGATGATCCTGTGAAGGGTTATTCCTTCTTTGAGAATCAAGACACTCAGAAGCGCGGTGACCAGAGGGTAACAGGCTGCAATGGGAACGATTTTCGAAGTTGCCCCAATTTTCAATGCGCCATAATAAGTCCACATCCCGAGAAGGCCAGCCATCATGCCGCTTGCCCCAAAGAGAAAAATACTCTTCCCGTCCAATTCCATCAATGCCTTGCCCTTACCCAAAAGAAAGGTAAGCAACAAGAGGCCTGCTGTGACAATGGCGCTTCGGATCGTAACACCGATCAGAGGGTCCACTTTTGCCAAACCCGTCTTTTCGAGAATGGGGGTCGCTCCCCACAACAATGTGGTAGCGATCAATAGAAGGAAAACCAACTCTTTACCTCCCCGACAAAGACCGGCTTCGAGCTGCCTTCAGATTTTCGACGATCGAGTAAGGAAGCTTCATATCTCCCCTTCCCACCCCGATGTCCAGCCCGTTTTTTTCCATTCCGTGATAATCTGTCCCCCCTGTCGACAAGAGCCCACATCTTTCCGCAAGGGCTTTATACTGTTCCATTTCCGCGGTCGAGTGCTCTGGATAATAAACCTCAATCCCCTTAAGTCCCTCCCCGACAAGTTGAAGGATCAGTTTCTCCAATTCTGAGTATCTGTTCACTCCCAAGGTATTGGGATGAGCAAGCACTGCCACCCCCTTAGCCTCATTGATAAAATGGAGAGCCTCTTTCGACGTGAATCTCACCTTATCCACGTAGGCTGGGGCCCCTTTTTTTAGAAATCGGTCGAAAGCCTCCTGAAAACTCCTGACATATTTCTTATCAATAAGCACATTGGCAAAATGGGGCCGCCCAACCTGCCCTCCTCCAGAGGCTTTCAGCACCTCATCGTAAGTGATGGCAATTCCTAATTGGTTCAGTTTTCCAATAATCTTCGGATTTCTTTCTGCCCTTGCCCTCTGAAGATATTCCAGCCTTTCGTTGAGCAGGGGGTGATGGATATCGAGAAAAAACCCCAGGATGTGCATGGAGCCAGGCGAATGCTCTGCACTAATCTCAATCCCAGGAATCACTTCAAAACCGACTCTCTCTCCTTCAGACAGCCCCTCCTCACACCCTTCGATAGTATCATGATCAGTGATCGCAATAGCCTGGAGCCCCTTTGCCTTTGCATATCTCACGATCTGTGACGGACTCATTACTCCATCAGAGGCGGTTGTATGAAGATGAAGGTCTACGTATCCCATGGCCGCTTTTCAAATCCCTTTAAATAAAACGGAAATAATTATTCAATCCAAATTTTATAAATGATGCCCTACCTAAAGTCAACCCTTCGACTCCTCGGCTGAAGGCCTGCACTTGCCTTTCGACAAGCTCAAGGCCCTGAGGGCAGCCTAAGGGCTCAGCCTGCCTGCCGGTAGGCAGGAGTTGACCCTGAGCCAGAGCCTGTTCTCACGCAAGCTTCTGACCGCACTCGCGCCGACTCGGCCAGGCTCAAATCGTTTGGCATATCTGAGAATCAAAGTCATAGATGTTCCGGTCGGTCTAACTGCCGCAAGCAAGGCAGCCCGAGGTTGGTCCGCAGTTTTTTGGCTCTATCTTAAAGCCCAAGTTTAGGCCCCTTGCATAAATCGAGTTATGAACTATTACCTTTTTGCTTACCTTCTGACGATTAAGAATTTGTTTATCTTTTTCCAAACTTCGAAGTAAATGCTCCACCTCCTGAGAATCTATTAAATCCTACATCGGGAAATGGAATTAATCCTATATGAATTCAGAAATGGTGACATTGTAATTCATAACATATTGAAATAATTATAATATTTATACAAAAATAATTCTTGACAAAGGCTGTTCGTTTGAATATACTAATATAAGAATTGGACAATAAGCGAGGGCAAAGGATGTAGAGCCATTCAACCAGCTAAGGGTATTGCTAAGAAAAAATTGAATAAATTCACCCTTTCCATGGACAAAGAATGGAGAGGGTTTTTTGTTCCAAGAAGAAGGGGGTAGATTATCTGTGAAAAATAATAAAACAACCAGTAATAAAGGAGAGGAACTAACCCTGGCGCCCGTTCAGTCCTCTTCCCTCTTTGCTGAACCGCCGACTTCAATTTCCCCTATCCAATCCGCGCCCTTCATAGAGACTGAGTTGGAAGAGACGGTAGAGGATTTTGAGTTGCAGTCTGAAGAAGCGGAGATTGTGACAGAGGAGGGAGAAGAGATTGCACCTGAGCCGGTCCCTGAGGAAGAAATCATTTTTCAACCTCAAGATATTACTTGGGAATATTTAAAGGGTCTCGAAAAGATATCCCTTCTCACGCCGGAAAAAGAGGTTGACTTGGCAAAAAGGATTAAAGACGGTGAGCGTCAGGTCAAAATCCTCGAGACAAAAATCAATCGTTTGAAAGTGCAACTCTATCCTGTGCCAAGTCCAAAAAATGGGGGCAGGCGTACCATTACCAATGGCCGAGATAAGTTCAAGGGTAAGAACGGCAAAAATGGGAAAAAGTTAAAATCCATTTCTGCAGAAATGAAAGAAAAAAATCTTCTCTATAAGAAAATGTTAAGCCAATATCAACATGAGCTTCTCAATCTCCAACAGGCAAAAAATGAATTGATCCAGGCCAATCTACGGTTGGTCGTCAGTATCGCAAAAAGATATGCCAATCGCGGGCTTTCTTTCCTGGATTTAATCCAGGAGGGAAACCTTGGACTCATTCAAGCCATGGTCAAGTTCGACTATACCAAAGGGTTTAAATTCAGTACCTATGCCTCTTGGTGGATCAGGGCAGCTATCTTGAGGGCCTTCGCTGAGAAATCGAGGACCATTCGAATTCCAAATTATCTTTTCGAGATCAAAGGAAAGTTGATGAAATCCTTTAAGGATCTTGTAAAGAAATTGGGGCGAGAGCCGACATCCCAGGAATTGTCGAAAGACAGCGGAATTCCCTTACATGATGTAGAGAAGATTCTCAATCTCATCGAGGAACCGATCTCTCTGGATATGACTATTGGAGAAGAAGATAGCACCCTCGAAGACCTCATTCCTGATGAGAAGAGTCTTTCTCCGAGTGATTCTCTGTTGGAGAAAGACCTAACTCATCAAATCCAAAAGCTTTTATCCGGCCTTTCTCCCAGGGAAGAGAAGATCCTCCGGCTCCGTTTCGGGATTGGAGAAGATGGGGAACGTACCCTCGAGGAGATCGGGAGGCAGTTTGGTCTCAGTCGAGAGCGAATCCGGCAGATCGAAGCGAAGGCCCTCGACCGATTGAGAGATCCTAAGCGTTATAAGGAAGTCAGAGAATATTTTGAATAATCTTCCGGTGGGAAAAAGAAGGGGCTTCCGTTGCTGAGGCGGAACACCCCTTTTTTTGAGAGATTTATTCTTCCATCTGGATGGCTTCTACCGGACAGTTTTCAGTAGCCTCTTTGCAGGTCGCCATGACATCCTCAGGAACCTCATCGACTTTGACACGAGCCTTGTCATCATTCATCTCGAAGACCTCCGGGCAGGTCTCTGCACAAAGCCCACAGCCGATGCAGGTTTCTTCGTCCACGATTGCTTTCATTCACAATTCTCCTTTCCATTTTCTTTCTTCAATTCATTATTCATAATCGCCTTCCTTAAATCAAGTCACCCTTCTCAATTCAAAATGCAGCCGATCAACCGCTCTCCTCGAATATCCTGGGACACAGCAATCGACATCTTTCTCACCGGCGAAGCAGACGTGATTTCCTTTAATATGCTGGAAGAAGATATCCGCATCATGCGTTCATCGTTCGGCCATCCAAGATATTACCGCACTTCTCCGAGGGTTCCTGGCAAGTACGTGCAGAAGAAGGTGGGTCTAAAAAGAAGCGGTTCGGAAGATGTCTTCCGCCCCAGCCAATCGCGTTGACCTCGCGGACAGCGGTTTGATCAGGGAAGGAATGATTGCGCGATCCTAAAGATTAAGAAAGAGATCAACGAGGGGTGAGGGATATCAGCCCCCTAAGAGACGAAGCCTCCCCCCTGACAAATAATTATTTCAAGGCTTTGGAATTCGAATCGTGCTGCTGATCATCAAGGTCCCGCTAATCGCGTAAAGCATCGTAAGGGGGTGAAGCATCCACGGCCCGATGCGGTAAGATCCAAAGGGAATGAAATGGTCAATGCGACCCTGCCAAAAAGCAATGCCGAGAATGATTACAATAATGATGCTGGTGGGAATGGGCGTTCCTTCGTAATATTTTACCTTTCCTGTCCCGCCTGAAAGCGCGGCAGCGGTCACATTGAACCGAGCCAGCCGGCTGATTCCACACAGCACGAAGTAAATCAGAATCAGTGCGTCCCACAGGCCATGCAAGCCCAGCGTGAACCCCAGCACAGCTGGTGCAACGCCGAAGGAAACGATGTCGGCCAAAGAGTCGAGATCAGCCCCCAGGGACGAATGCCGAGCCATGCGACGGGCGATGAACCCGTCCAAAATATCGCAAACAAGGGCAAGGGGAATGAGAACGAAGACGATCCAGATGTGAGGGGTACGGAAGCCTGCTAAATGATTTAAACATAAGAATAAGGTTGCCATTCCACAACTGGCGTTGGCCAACGTGGCCAGATCTGCCAGGACAAAAGATCGAAAAATAGATTTTGATTTTCCAGACCTACCCACTGGTCATCTCCAACAACGATTCTACTTCATTTTTATTAAAAGGCAAACGGCAGAGAAAGTCAACCAGAGTGAGATGGTTGGAATGCTTTGCGTTGGAATCTGGAAAGTAAGTGCACGTCGTTAAAAGAGAGGCTGATCTTCTCTTTATGCTCGGATTATGCTCGGAATGTTGGTCGCTGTTGCCACCTCCTCTTTCCTCTCCATGAAAATGATAAAGAAAGAGTTTTGCAGAATATCAAATCAGGGCAGAAGCAAAACCGATAATTAAGTCTGACTCAATATTTTTGGCCTTTGTGAGAATTGTGTTCATGGTTGGGTTAATAGTAAATCCCCTGCAAACTTCCAACCTCGTAAACGACCATCACGAATTCTCGCGATGACTTCTCCACACGCTTTTTCATAATCTTCAAACAGATCTTCCGAAACCAGGACAACTTTGTTTATACCCCGAATCTCCTTTACTTCGAGATGATTTACATTAAATTTTGCCTTTTCGGCTCTTCGAATGAGTTCTAACCGTGACCCTGGTAAAATAACATGCACCAGGCTGCACCGAAAAATATCGTACAAGTCCAATGGCTTGCCAGTACCTTGATTGAATTGATGATACGAAGTAGGAAAAAGATCATCGATAGCTTTTCTGAAGCGCGGAGCGCTTAAGCCCTTGGCGGAAAAAGGCTCTAAATCCAAGCAAGCTCCTAAAAACTCTATTCCCTGGCAGATGAGGCTAAATGAAATATAATAGTGGCCTTCGTCCTGTTGAATTGTCTTAAATTCGTCGATCAACACCTTTTGAATAAAATCCAAAATTTTCATCAAACGCGCCCCTGTCATTTAAATCTGAATCGTTCTCCCTAAGAAACTCTTTATATGGGCTCTCCTCTTCTTTGATCAAATGGCATTTTACTCGATCACAAAACAATGCTCAACTCCCTAATCCACAGAAATAGTTTCTACATCCTATTGCCATAAATTGGAGAAAAGGTTATCTTGAGTTTTACAAACTCCGAAAGGAACTTTGCATGCATCACGTTGGAATCATCGGAACAGGATCTTATGTCCCAGAAAGAATTCTTACAAACCATGATCTGGAAAAGATGGTGCAAACCAGTGACAAATGGATCTTCGAAAGGACTGGCATCCGGGAGCGGAGGATTGCAGCGGAAGAAGAAACCAACGTTACCATGGGCCGACTTGCCCTTGAAAGGGCCATAGAAAACGCACGCATCGACCCCAAAGAAATTGAGATGCTCGTGGTTGGTACCAATACCAATGAACCGATGTGGCCCTCTGCTGCGGGCCACATCGCACATCTCCTCAATCTCCACAAAAACATACCTTTCTTCGATCTGCAAGCGGGGTGTACCGGTTTCAATTATTCTCTGGCCGTCGCAGAACAATTTGTAAAATCAGGACAACATAAAACAGTCGCTGTGGTCGGATCGGACAAGCTTTCGGCCATCACCAATTATAAGGATAGAAATACGTGCGTCCTATTCGGAGACGGAGCAGGAGCCGTGATACTACGGCGGAGGTCTAAGGAGGGCATCATCCGATCCTATCTGGGGGGTGAATACAAATTACGTGATAATCTTGTACTTCGCAATAATGCAGGCAATGGCCGTCGATTCATGTGGATGGATGGTAAGAGGGTATACGCTTTTGCCAAAGGGGCTATGGCGGAAAGCTGCCTGCGCGTTCTTGACCCTGATCGCACGGCGGGCAAAAAAGAACTTCGTGCATTGTTCCATCATGTTAAGAGAATCATTCCCCATCAGGCCAATGAAAGGATCATCAACAGCGCTGCAGAGCATCTCGAATCCAAACTCGATCTTCCCGAGGGGACAGTCAAAGATAAGATGATCGTCACGATTCATAAGTATGGGAACAACTCCACCGCATCCATTCCTCTCGCTCTTGACGAGTCCCTCCGAGAGGGGAAGCTCCGGACGGGGGATCTTGTTATTCTTGTCGGTTTTGGAGCCGGCCTGACTTATGCTGCCAACCTGGTGAGATTATAGCATTGTGATCGTCCCGTGACGGAACGGATTGGCTCATTCTGCCGTCACAAGGTCTTCGATATCTTTGAATACTTTTGGTCCAATGCCCGGTACGCGGCTTAACTCCGATGTCGTTTTAAAACTTCCATGGGTTTTCCGATACTCAATGATGGAGATAGCAAGCTTTTTCCCAATCTGTGGGAGCTGCATTAATTCTTTGATCGATGCCTCATTGATATTAATGGGACTTTTTAGT
>Ga0326726_10001145_pt1 | contig 24615 bp, 22 predicted proteins | sample MHFenrmetagenome_2_FD_207603 | JGI IMG/M metagenome (GOLD analysis project Ga0326726, IMG submission 207603) | Lab enriched peat soil microbial communities from Michigan Hollow, Ithaca, NY, United States - MHF15MN | ecosystem: Environmental > Terrestrial > Soil > Wetlands > Peat | place: USA... | reverse complement strand
CACCGAACGCTTCGTCGCCCGCATGCGACGGCATGACGAGACAGACGTTCGTCAGCCCGCCGGGCACCGGCGCAACGCCAATGTAGCGGCCGCGGCGAATGTGCATCTCTCCAAAGTAGGAACGCAGAGACCGCTGAGGAGGTGTTTCCGTACCGATCTCGTTCTCTGCGTTCTCGGCGATCTCTGCGTTCGTTCCCGGCAAGAAATCCTGGTAGTACCCGCCAATCGCCCAGCGGCGCGGATGCGCGGGATGTCGCGCGAGGCCGAGGCCGAACGCGATCGTCGACCGGCGGCCGTCGGCCGCAATCGTGACGGGCGCCGAGATTGGAATGCTCGCGCGATCGCCGCCGGCCGTGCCGACCATCACGCCTGTCACCTGCCGCTCCGCTCCGCGTTCGACCACGATCGGTCCCCGCGCGGCGCACCCGGTGTCAATCTCGCAGCCTGCCGCCGCCGCGTGTTGCAGCAGCAGCGCATCGAGATCGCGGCGCACGATCGCCCGTCCGGTCAGGCCCCCGGGATAGCGGCCCAGAATCGTGTCGCCCCGCTCGCCGGTGACGCACATGCCATCGACTGGCAAGCTTCGCTCGTTGATCCCTGCGGTCAGGCCGAGGCGCGAAAGGTGCGCAAGCGTGCCGGGATTCAGCGTATCGCCGCACAGTTTGTCGCGCGGAAACACCGCGCGATCGATCAACCGCACGCGTACACCCGCGCGCGCGAGCACGATGCCGGCGACTGCGCCAGCTGGACCCGCACCCACGATAACCACGTCGAATCTGGTCATTGAGTCATCTGGTTAGCTGGTCATTGATCTAGTCATTGGAGTTGGTCATCTTCATGGCAATGACTCGATAACCAAATGACTCAATGAGCAAATTCACCCATCAACCCGTCCGATTACCAGGGCACTATTCTTCGACCCGAACCCGAGGCAGTTGCAGAGCGCCGCGTCGACGCTCGTCGCGCGGCCATGGTTCGGGATGACGTCGAGATCGCACGCCGGATCGGGATCGCGGTGATTGATCGTCGGCGGGAGAAAGCCGCGCGAGAGCGCGAGCGCCGTGGCGACGACGCCGGCCGCGCCGCTGGCGCCCTGGGGATGTCCGATCATCGACTTCACCGACGATCCCGCCAGACGATCCGCGTGATCGCCGAAGAGCCGGCGCACGCAGCGTGCTTCGACCGTGTCGTTGAGCACGGTCGACGTGCCGTGATAGTTCACGTACCCGATCTCTTCCGGCCGGCGGCCCGCGCGCGTGATGGCCAGCGTCAGCGCGCGGACGATCTCGTCGCCGTCCGGCGCCATCTGCACGCGGTGGTAGGCGTCACACGTCGAGCCATAGCCGTCGATCGACGCGTAGATCGTCGCGCCTCTCGCCCTCGCCCGATCTTCGCGCTCGAGCACGAGCATCCACGCGCCCTCGCCCAGGACGAATCCGTCGCGCCCCTTGTCGAACGGCCGCGACGCCTCGGCGGGGCGATCGTTGTACGCCGTCGAGACCGCGCGCATGCGCGCGAAGCCGTACATCATGCCGGCCGTCACGCACGCGTCGGCGCCGCCGGACAGCAGCACCTCCGCCTCGCCCGATCGGATGAGCGCGGCCGCGTACCCCATGGCGTCGGTCGAGCTGGTGCAGCCGCACGAGAGCACGTGGCTGATGCCGTGCAGCCGGAGCGAGATGGAGATCTCGCTCGACATCATCCCGACGATCGACACCGGAATCGCGTAGGGCGACACGCGCTTGCCGCGGTCGACGAAGTAGTCGTAGTACTGGCGCTCGCCGACGTCGATCCCGCCGCCGCCGCTGCCGATGATGACGCCGGCGTCCGGCTCGCCGATGGAAAGTCCGGCATCGACCCAGGCTTCGCGCGCCGCGATTACGCCGATCAGCGCAGCCCGCGAGTACCGATCCGGGTCGGCGCGATAGCCGGCGTCGCGCTCGTCATCACCGTCGAGCGGCGGCACGTCGGCCGCCGTGACGGCGCCGACCGGCGCCGCCACGCGGCAGTTCAGGCCCGACGTGTCGAACTCGGTGATCGCCCGCGTGCCGCTGCAGCCGCGGCTGATCGCATCCCAGTAGCGCTCGCGCCCGACGCCGAACGGCGACACGGCGCCGATACCCGTAATGACGACCCGCGGGGTTCCAGGATGCCGCATAAATCGCAACCTATACTATTGGGTCATTGAGTCATCTGGTCATCTGGTCATTTGAGGGAGTCAATTGACCAACCCAATGACCAGATAACCAGATGTCTCCATGACCAAATTCGACCGTGCTTTTGTGTGGACTGGCGGCGTGCTGTTCGTCGCCTCGCTGGCCGGCTGCACGTGGTGGTACCTCGTGCCGCTCGGGCGCCTGCGGCCGGCCGGCGGCTGGCCGCCGATCGCGTGGGACGCCGCGCTCGTGACGATTTTCGCGCTGCATCACAGCCTCTTTGCACGGGATTCGATCAAGCGCCAACTCGCCGCGATTCCCGCACGACTGTTGCGGTCGGTTTACGTGTGGATCGCCAGCCTCCTGTTGATCCTCGTGTGCGCGCTGTGGCGACCGATCGGAGCCGAGTTCTATGAGGCCGCCGGCGCGACGGCGGTGGCGGCGGCGATCGCGCAGTTGAGCGGCGTCCTGCTCATCGCGCGCGCGGTGGCGCGAATCGATCCGTTGGAGCTGGCCGGCATTCGCCCGTCGCGCCAGGCCGATGCGCTGCAGGTCGACGGACCGTATCGATGGGTGCGTCATCCGCTCTACTTCGGGTGGATCCTGGCGGTCTTCGGCGCCGCGCACCTGACAGGCGACCGCCTGGCGTTCGCGGTGCTGACGTCGATCTATCTCGTCGTCGCGGTTCCTCTGGAGGAGCGGTCCCTGCGGCGGAGCTTTGGGGACGAGTACGCACGCTACCAGCGCGCCGTGCGCTGGCGCATCATACCCTTCCTCTATTGAAACCGCGCCGGCGCGGGACCGACGTAGAATGTCCGCAAGTTGAGGAGTTACCGATGATCTCACGCCGCTCCTTTCTCTCGATCGCCGGCGCCGCCGCCGGACTCCCCGTCGTCCACCTTTCCGCGCAGCGCGGACGCGGCGCCGAAGGAAATGGCCAGGCCGGTCCCCTGCCGGCGAGCATCGCCGCGCTGACGTCGATGCGCAATCGCGCAACGCCGATCACCGCCGATGAGCGGCGCGCCCGCATCGCGCGCGCGCAGAAGCTCATGGCCGAGCAGAAGATCGACGCCATTCTGCTGGCCGGCGGCACGACGATGAACTACTTCACGGGCATGCGCTGGGGCAACAGCGAGCGCCTCACGGCCGTTGTCATCCCGAAGATCGGCAATCCGTTCATCGTGACGCCGGCGTTCGAGGAAGATCGCACGCGCGAACAGCTGGTCGGCGGTCCGGTCGAGCACACCGACGTGGCCATCTGGCAGGAAGACGAGAGCCCGTTCGAGCGCGTCGCTCAGGGGCTGAAGGACCGCGGCATCGGCGCGGGACGCCTCGGCATCGAGGAGACGTCGAAGTTCGTGTTCGCCGACAGCATCGTGAGCGCGGCGCCCGCGCTGCACGTCACGAGCGCGTCACCGATCACGGCGGGCTGCCGGATGATCAAGGACGCGCATGAGGTGGAGCTGATGCGGCTCGCCTGCCAGGTCACGCTGAAATGCTATGAAGCGGTGTTCCACGCAATCGCGCCGGGCATGACCCAGAATCAGGTCAGTAGCCTGATCGGCACCGCCTACGGACGGCTGGGGTTCTCCGGCTTCGCCAGCGTCCAGGTTGGCGAGTACACCGCGCTCCCCCACGGCTCGATCACGCCGCAGACGATCCGCGAAGGCACGATCATCATGATTGACGACGGCTGCACGGTGGAAGGGTACCAGTCGGACATCACGCGCACGTTCGTCCTCGGCAAGGCGACGGACAAGATGAAGAACGTGTTCGACATCGTGCACCAGGCCCAGTCCGCGGCGCTCGCCGCGGCGCGGCCCGGCGTCGCGCTCGAGTCGATCGACGCCGCCGCGCGCAAAGTGATCATCGACGCCGGCTACGGGCCCGGCTTCAAGTACTTCTCGCACCGCGTCGGACACGGCATGGGCATGGACGGGCACGAGTGGCCGTACCTGGTGAAGAACAACATGTTCGGCTGGGAGAAAGCGCTGAGGATGCAGGCGGGAATGGTGTTCAGCGACGAGCCGGGCGTCTACATCAAGGGCGAGTTCGGCGTGCGCCTCGAGGACGACATGCACGTCACCGAGAGCGGCGCGGAGCTGTTCACTCCGCAAAGCCCTTCGATCGAGCAGCCGTTCTAATCACTCTTTGACGCAGGTGACGAGCGACCAGATCCGCGGGATGTTGACCTTCTCGATCGAGACCGGCTTGAGATCCGCTTGCACGATGAACGCCGGGAGATCCAGATCCGACTTGAAGCCGAGATACAGCGTGAACGGCGCGATGATCTTTTCGAGCCACGCGCCCAGGCGGCTCTTGCTGCGGAAATGATTCAGAATCACGATGCGCCCGCCGGGGCGGCAGACGCGGTACATCTCACGTGTGACCGCAACGGGATCCGGCACGACGCTGATGACGTACGGCGCGTACACGATGTCGAACGAATCGTCGGCGAACTTCAGGTTCGCCGCGTCCATCTCGACGAGCCGCACGTTGCGCACGCCCTTGCGGGCAATCCGGCGCCGCGCTTTCACCAGCATCTGACTCGAAAAGTCGATGCCCGTCACGGCGCAGTCGCTCGGATACAGCGCGGCGTTGATGCCGGTGCCGACGCCGACTTCGAGGACCCGATCGCCGGGCCGGATGTTCATCCGCTCGATCGCGTCGACGCGGCCCGGGTGCAGCGCGGGACCGAAGGTGAAGTCGTAAAACCACGAAATGTTCTGATAGACGCGCTCGACGAAGACGTTCTCGACGGCGGTCACCGACAGCGCGCGGGTCGCGGCATCGGTGCCGACGATTTCTTCGCTGTCGTCCGGACGGGGGCGCTCAAATAAAGCCATTCAGATGTGCCTCTTAGGCGCATTGCGACTATACATTGGGCCGTCAGCGAAGTCCATCGAGGATTGCGAGAGCCGTTTCGACGTCGCCTGACGGCGTAGAAATCTGGACGCCCTGCACGGATCCGCGCAGCGCCGCCGCGATCTCGCGCGCGATGGCGATGCCCTCCCGTACCGCGGCGTCCGCGCCGTCGGCGCGGCGCATGCGATCGAGCAGCGCGTCCGGCACGCGCACGCCGGGCACCTCGTTGGCCATGAACTCGGCGTTCCGCGCGCTCTCGAACGGAAACACGCCGGCGACGACCGGCAGCTTCGCGCCTTCGATGCGTTTGCGAAACGTCTCGAAGCCCGCGAGATCGAACACCGGCCGCGTGACGACGAACTCCGCGCCGGCTTCCACTTTGTACTCGAACCGGCGCAGTTCCTGATCGAGATTGGTGGCAGACGGGTTGACCGTCACGCCGATATGAAACGCGGTGGGCGCGCCGATCGCCTGTCCGCCGATGTCGCTGCCGTGGTTCAGGCGCGCGACGACGTTGGTCAGGCCGATCGAATCGACGTCGAACACCGCCGTCGCGTCGGGATAATCGCCGACGCGGCCCGGGTCGCCGGTCACGAGCATGACGTTGCGCAGTCCCATTGCGTGCGCGCCAAGCAGATCGGACTGGATGCCGAGCAGATTCCGGTCGCGGCAGGCGTAGTGCAGAAGCGTTTCGATCCCGGCGTGCTGCTCGATCAGGACGGCGAGCGACAGCGCGCTGAGCCGGGCGCCGACGCGGTAGCCGTCGGGAATGCTGAGGACGTCGACGCCGCGGTCCCTCAGCCGCTTGGCGCGCACAATCGCCGGCTCGGTCTGAAACCCGCGCGGCGGGAGCAGCTCCACCGCGACGACGAACGTGCCGCGCGCCATCGCATGCGCCAGCCGGGACTTCTGCTCGCGCGAGATCCCCTCGACGACGCTCGGGGCTGGCGATCCCGCCTTGACGCTGCCCGCCCTGAGCGCCGCGTCGGCGGGGCGAGCCGCCGCGGGCGCGAGACCGCGAACCGCGCTCTTTATCTGCCGGATGTGTTCAGGAGTTGTCCCGCAGCAGCCGCCGACGACGCGCACGTTGTGCAGGATGAACCGCCGCGCGTACGACGCCATGTAGTCGGGCGAGCACAGATAGATGTTGCGCCCCTCGACGTCGCGCGGCTTGCCGGCATTGGGCTGCGCGGACAGCCTGAGCTTGGTCACGCCGGCCATGCGCTCGATCGTGTCGAGCATCGGCGCGGGGCCGACCGCGCAGTTGACGCCGATCACCGTCGCGCCCCGGCGCTCGAGCTCCGGGGCGAAACGCTCGGGCGGCGTGCCGTCCAGCGTGTTGCCGTCCTCCTCGGTCGTCATCTGCGCGATGATCGGCAGGCTCGACACGCTGCGGACGGCGTCGATCGCCGCGCCGATCTCGTTCAGGTCGCGGAACGTCTCGAGGATGAACAGATCGGCGCCGCCGTCGGCGAGCGCCTGCGCCTGTTCGCGGAAGTACTCGCGCGCTTCGTCGACGCCGGTCTTGCCCCACGGCTCGATGCGGATGCCCAGCGGCCCGATCGCGCCCGCGACGTACGCATGATCGTCGGCCGCGTGGCGCGCGATCTTCGCGCCCTGCTCGTTGATCGCGTGCAGCTTGTCCGCGAGCCCGAACTGCCCGAGCTTGATCCGGTTCGCGCCGAACGTGTTCGTCTCGATGATGTCGGCGCCGGCGCGCACGTACTCCTGGTGAACCTCGGCCACGAGGTCGGGCTGCGTGAGGTTCAGCGCGTCGAAACTCTTGTTGATGAAGACGCCCTTGGCGTACAGCATCGTGCCCATCGCGCCGTCGCAGACGAGCACGCGGCTGTCAATCGCTTCGATGAAGGGTTGCATTGGGTAATTGGGGAATCTGGTAATCGGGTATGGTAATTGGATCGGACCATCGAAGGCATCAGCGCACGCAATTACCCGATTACCAAATCACCAGATTAGCAGATTCACGTATCAAGTCGCTCGGTTTTGAACGTGTCCGCGTCGATCAGCAGGTACGACTTCGTGACGATGTCGAGGCCGATCGAGCGGACGTTCTGCCGGATCGAATCGGTGAACTCGTGGTGGTGGCCGAACAGATGCAACCGCGGCCGCATCGAGGCCAGGACGTCGTTCAGCACGGTCTTGCCGGCGTCGAGGCGGCGGCCCGCTGGATAGAACGGCCGCGGCGCTTCATGCGTCAGCAGCACGTCGATGTTCGTCAGCGCCTTGCACGCCGCCACTTCCTCGCGAACGAAGTGGCGCCGCTTGTCGTCGCGGCTTTTGCCCAGCTTGAGCGACGCCGCCGACAGCTTCTTGCCCCGGGACGGCGGCAGCGCCGACCGCGGCGAGTTGTACCAGCTCGGCGCGAACGTCCCGCCGAGCGCGGCGACGCGCCACGGTCCCACGACGTGTGGCCCGCCGTTGGGCAGATAGTGCAGCGTCGGCGCCGGCGGCCGCCCCGCAATCGCCGCCGCGATGACGTCGAAGTCCTCGTTGTTGCCCTTGATCCAGTAGATGGGCGCGCTCGGCGTGAAGTAGTCGCCGTCGTTGCTGGCGACGTCCCCGACCTGGACCCACAGCGCCACGTCCGGGTGTCGCGCCATGATCTGATCGACGGTCGCGAACTCACCGTGGATATCGCCGAGCGCTCCTATTTGCATTGCAATCTTAGGGCTGAGGGCAGAGAGCAGAGGGCACAGAGCATTTCTGCCCTTTGCCCTCTTGCCCTCTGCCCTTCTAGGCGCCTGGCGTCGTCGATGCGGGGACCAGCAAGTCCGTCTTGTCCCAGACGAAATCGTCCTTGCTGTAGACCGCGAGCTCGTAGTCCTTGCCCATGAAGATCGCACCGACGGGACAGGCTTCCTCGCAGTACCCGCAGAAGATGCAGCGCGTCTTGTGAATCTGATACACCGACGCGTAGCGCGGCCCCGCCTCCACCGAGCCGTCGTTCTCGGACGCCTCGAGGTAAATCGCGTCGGCCGGACACGCGACCGAACACAGCCCGCAGGCCACGCATTTCTCCAGACCGTTCTCGTCGCGCATCAGCACCTGTTTGCCGCGGTACTTCGGGAACATCGGCACTTTCTGTTCCGGATAGTTGACCGTGATGGGCTTCTTGAACAGATGCTTGAGCGTTGTGGCGAATCCAATGACGAACGGTCGAATGACAGCCATTGCTGTCAGTTTACCCGGCCGATAAGATCAATTTCTACAGACTTCACATCGGCCAGCGTCGGCTCGTGCGCCCTGGTGCGGTTTCATTGAGCGTTTTTGCTTCGGTCGCCCACGAGGCGAACGAGGCCACGCCGTCCGATCGGCCGGCCATTAGAGGAGCGGATGGAGAGATCTGTTGAAGTCCTTGCGATCATCCTGTTCGGAGTCCTTGGTCTCTCGCACCTCCTGCAACCCAAGGCCTGGGCGGAGTTCTTCATCTTCCTGCGCGGCACGGGTGAAGCCGGCGTGTTCGTGGACGGGTTTCTGAATCTGCCACTGGCAGGCATCATCATCGGGTTTCATAACGTCTGGTCGGGGGTACCTGCCGTGCTGACGCTGGTCGGCTGGTGCCTCCTCATCAAGAGCCTGCTTCGGTTCTGCCTACCGAAACAGGGGTTGATGATGATGGCGCGGGTGTCCGTGGAGCGGTCCTGGGAGTTCCAGGTGGCTGGCGCCGGTCTCGTGGTCCTTGCCGGCCTCATTGGCTATGGGCTCTATGCTGGCTAGCCTCACACTGGAACCAAAATCACTCCGCGACTCCACGACTGTATTTCTCTTTCATTAGCCATCCGTGAGCCTCTTCACGCCCTGGCACCAAGGGCGGCAGGAAACATGGGCCTTTCTCCACCCCGCACGATAAGATCAACGTAAATCCATGCAGGGCCCGCAGTTCCTCTCCGCGAACCAGATTCTGTTGACGACCCTGCTCGTCAAGCTGGCCGTGATGGCCGCCGCGGCGACCATCGTCGCGCGCTTTCAGCGGTTCCGGCAGTTCCTGATCGTCGAGCACCGCCCCTGGCCCGATCGCGTGACGTTCGCCGTGACGCTCGGCCTGCTCCTGTCGGCCGGCGTGGCCGCCCGTCTCCTGCTGGGCTACAAGGCCGCCGACCTCACCCTCGAAGGCGCGTTCCTGGCTGGGCTGATCGACGGCCCGTACGCCGGCGTGACGGTCGGCGCGCTCATCGGCCTGCCTCCGCTCGCCAGCGGCGAGTGGATCGCGCTGCCGTTCGCGATCGGGTGCGGCTTCGCCGGCGGGGGCCTGCGCGAACTGTGCCCGAAAGAATCCATCTGGCATTTCTCGCCCTTCGTCTTCACCACACTGCATCGCCGCATCTGGCAGATGATCCGGTCGCTGAAGGTGGATTGGCAGGTCGTGCTGCTGCTCTCGCCGGTCGCGCTCGAGTTGCTGCGCCAGTCCCTCGGCATCCGGTGGGGTGAACACCATCGCTTGTTCCGCCTGCTCGAGCCGCCGACGTCGCCCTGGATGCTGGTCTGGCTCGTCCTCGCCACGGTGCTGTGCGTCGCGACGCCGATCAAGATCTGGAACAACGCGCGCATCGAGCACCGGCTGCAGGAGCAGGAGAAGCTGCTGCTCGCGGCGAAGATCGACGCGCTGGCGAATCAGATCAGCCCGCATTTTCTGTTCAATACGCTGACGTCGATCTCCTCGCTGATCCGCACGCAACCGGAGACGGCGCGCACGCTGATCACGAAGCTCTCGGGCCTGCTGCGGCGGCTGATGCGCAGCACGGATCACTTCGTGACGCTGCGCGAAGAGCTGGAGTCGGTGGACGAGTACCTGGATATCGAGGTCGTGCGGTTCGGGCCACAGTTGACCGTCGACAAACAGATCAGCGCGGACACCCTCGACGTGATCGTCCCGAGCATGCTGCTGCAGCCGCTCGTCGAGAACTCGATCAAGCACGGCCTGTCCACCAAGGTCGGCGGCGGCCGGATCACCATCCGGACCGCGCTGCGCGACGGCCATGCCGTCATCGAGGTGCTCGACGATGGCCTCGGGATGTCCGAAGAGCGGCTCGAGCAGGCGCTGAGCGGCGGCATCGGCCTGAGCAACGTCAACGAGCGCCTGCGGGCGATCTACGGCGAGCAGTTCTTCCTCAAGCTCACGAGCGTTCCCGGGCAAGGCACGTGCGCGCGCGTGGAGATTCCCGAGATCGCGCTGCCGGAGCGCGTCACGGCATGACCGCGGATCTGCGCGCGGTGGTCGTGGACGACGAGCAGCTGGCTCGCGAGGAACTGGGGTATCTGCTCGGTCAAGTCGGCGGTGTGAGCCTCATCGGTCAGGCCGGCAACGGCGTCGAGGCGCTGGCACGCATCGAGCATCTGAAGCCTGACGTGGTGTTCCTCGACGTCCAGATGCCGGGCCTCACCGGCTTCGAGGTCGCGCGCCGGCTGCTGAGCACGGGCAGCCCGTCGCACATCATCTTCGTCACGGCCTACGACCAGCACGCGATCGAAGCGTTCGAGGTCAACGCCGTCGACTACCTGCTGAAGCCGGTCGACCCCGCGCGACTCCAGCTCGCCGTGGATCGCGCGCGCCGCCGCATCGTCTCCGACCGCGCGCCGGATCGCGCCGGCGCGCAGGGCCTCGATCAGGCCGAGCTGGAGAAACTGATCGAGCTCGTCAGCCAGCGGCAAAGCCGACGCGAGCGTCTCGCCGTCAAAGTCGGTCAGCGGTTCCTGCTGGTGCAGGCCGAAGAAATTATTTTCGCCTCGCTGGCCGATGAAGGTATTACCGTGGTGACGGGCCAGGTGCGCGGCACGTCCAACTACCGTTCGCTCGACGAACTCCAGGATCGCCTCGACCCGGGCGTCTTCTGGCGCGTGCATCGATCGCACCTAGTAAACATCAACAAGATCAAGGAGATTGTCCCTTGGTTCAGTCGGAATTTCCTGCTCCGGATGAAGGACGACAAGGCGACGGAAATCCCGGTCAGCCGCACGCAGACGCGCCGGCTGCGGGAGTACCTGAAGTTGTAACGTCAGTCCTTCCGGACGATGGCGCGGCGCAGATGATGCTGCTCGAGCCGCCGGCCGCGCCGTCACTCCAGACGGCCCCGCTCGACCTGCGTCTGACCAGCCCTGGCATCCGGCGCGCCCAGGTCAAGGAGGAGTTCGTCGCGTGGGTGAAGACGCTGATGTCCGCGGCGGTGTACGCGGTCCTCATCGTCACGTTCGGGTTTCAGGTGGCGCGCGTCGAGGGCCAGAGCATGGCGCCGACGCTCGAAGATCAGGATCGGCTCATCGTCAACAAACTCGTGTACCGCATCGGCGAGCCACGGCGCGGCGACATCGTCATGCTCTACTACCCGCTCAACCCCGACAAGTCGTTCGTCAAGCGCGTCATCGCCGAGGAAGGCGACACCGTCCGCATCGTCGACGGCCTCGTCTACGTGAACGACATTCCCCTCAAGGACGACTATGTGCCGTCGGAATTCCGCAGCCACGACGACTGGGGTCCGCAGGTGATTCCGGAAGGCTATTACTTCGTGATGGGCGACCACCGCAACAACAGCTCGGATAGCCGCCACTGGGGCATGGTGCCGAAGAAGTACATCATCGGGAAAGTGCAGCTGCGCTGGTGGCCAGTCCCGACGGCACGCGTTTTCTAGTCAACGCGGCCATGTAGGTGTAGACGATCGGCGTCAAGTACAGCGTAATCAACTGCGACACGATCAGCCCGCCGGGGAGAGCCGTCTATCACTATCAAAATCGTAGTCACTACAGTTTTCTTGTCAAGCGGCGTATACTGCGGCCGTGCCCAAGCGGTACGGTCAATCCTGCCCCGTCGCGCGATCGCTGGAGTTCCTCGGCGAGCGCTGGACGCTGCTCATCGTGCGCGATCTGCTCTCGGGCCCGCGCAGGTTTCAGGATCTGCAGGCCTCGCTGGCGGGCGTCGCCCCGACGGTGCTGTCCCACCGCCTCAAGATTCTCGAGACGCACGGGATCGTCCGGCGCGGCTGGTACTCCCATCACCCGCCGCGCGCCGAGTACACGCTCACCGAGCGCGGCCAGGATTTGAAGGCGACCGTCCGCGCCCTCGCGATCTGGGGCGCGCGGCATGCGAAAGGCGAGTCGGTGGTCATCCACGAGACGTGCGGCGGGGCGATCGAAATCGCGTACTTCTGTCCAACGTGCGACAAGACGATCCCCTCGGCCGAGGTGCGCCGCCGGCCCGTCACCCGCCGGGCCGCGCCGCGCGTCCGCCCGAGGCGCGCCACGGCGCGCACGCAGACGCGCACCCGCGCCCGCTGACTAGGTACACTGGGCCGTGGCCGCCGCCCCGCCCCTGATGCGTTACGCCGCCGTCTCTCGTGTCCTCGTTCGCGTGCTCGTGCTGAATCTCGCCGTCGCCCTCGCGAAGATTGCCTTCGGCTACGCGAGCGGCGCCATCAGCGTGCTCTCGGACGGGTTCCATTCGCTGACCGACGCGGCGTCGAACGTCGTCGGACTCGTCGGCGTGCGCGCCGCGAGCCAGCCCCCGGACGCCGACCATCCGTACGGCCACCGCAAGTACGAAACGGTCGCGGCTGCCGCCGTGACCGTCTTCCTGCTGCTCGTCGTCGTCGAGGTCCTGCGCAACGCCTTCAACCACCTCACGGGCCGCGCGGAGGCGCACGAGATTACGCTCGCGAGCTTCGCCGTGATGCTCGTGACGGTCGCCGTCAATCTCGTCGTCATCGCCTACGAATCGCGCGAGGCCGAACGGCTCGGAAGCGAGGTGCTGCTGGCGGACGCGATGCAGACGCGCGGCGACGTCTGGTCGTCTGTGACCGTCATCGCCGCCCTCGCGGGCGCGCGGTCGGGCCTGCCGATCCTCGATCCGCTGGCCGCGCTCGTCGTCGCCGGCTTCATCGGGCACGCGGGCTATCAGATTGCGCGCGCGACGACCGGCATCCTCAGCGATCAGATTGTGATTTCAGACGTGGATCTCGAGCAGGTCGTGATGAGCGTGCCTGGCGTCCTCGGGTGCCACCAGATCCGGACCCGCGGTGCGGCCGATCACGTGTTCCTCGATCTCCACGTGTGGCTCCCGCCGTCGATGCCGTTGACCGAGGCCCACGATCTGTCGCACGTCGTGAAGGACAAATTAATGGCGCGCTACCCGCAAATCGCCGACGCCATCATCCACATTGAACCGCCGCCGGGGAAGGTATGAGAGTTCAGATTTAGGAATTCAGATCTCAGATTGGAGAGCTCAATCAATCTGAAATCAATCTGAATTCTGAACTCTGAAATCTCACCTCTTGACGATCTTTATTTCGAACAGCTTCGGCCACAACTTGCCCGTGATGAACAGACGGTCACCGGCCGCGTCGTGGGCGATGCCGTTCAGCACGTCGGTGGATGCGCGCTCGGCGGGCGTCAGAAGCCCGCGCAGATCGAGGTAACCAGCCACCTTCCCCGTGTCCGGGGCGATGCGGGCCACGTAGTCGGTGGTCCACACGTTGGCGAAGATTTCGCCTTTGACGTACTCCAGCTCGTTGAGATTGCGCAACGGTGCGCCGGCCGCGGTCACGATGATGCGGCGTTTTTCCGCGAACGTCACCGGATCGAGCACGCGCAGCTGGTCGGTGCCGTCGCTCATGATCAGGTTCGTGCCGTCGTGCGTCAGCCCCCAGCCCTCGCCCGCGTACGAAAACCGCTTCTTCGGCTGAAACGTCGCGCGGTCGTAGACGAACGCCACGTGCGACTGCCACGTCAGCTCGATGAGATCCGATTTGAAGACCACGACGCCTTCGCCGAAGTACTCCGGCGCGACGTCGCGCTTCTGCAGCACCTTGCCGGACGCCAGCTCCACCTTCCGAATCGACGACTTCCCGTTCAGCCCCGTGCCTTCGTAGAGCACGCCGTCGACGTACTGCAGACCCTGCGTGAACGCGCCGGGGTCGTGCGGATACACGTGCTGAATCGTGTACCCGTACGTCGGGACATTCCCCTGGAGGCCCAAGGGCTGCGCCCACGCCGCGAATCCCGGTGCGCGAAGAAATCCGATGCTCATGATGAAGGCAACCGTCGCGATCGTACGCACCAACGCCCCCTTCTGCCTTCTGCCTTCACACTTCTACCTTCAGTATCCCGCGTCCTTGTCCACCACGTTCAGCAGTCGCTCGCCGCGTTCGAACCTGCCGAGATTATCAGAGAAGAGCGCCACGAGCGGCGTCCAGTAGTCCTGCATGGCGCCCGCCGTGTGTGGCGTGATGATCACATTCGGCAGATCCCAGTACGGGCTCGAGGCATCGAGCGGCTCGCGCGTGAAGACATCGAGCGCTGCGCCGCCGAGGCGCCCGTCCTTCAGCGCCTCGACGACCGCTCCATCGTCGATCAGTTTTCCGCGCGCGATGTTGATCAGCAGCGCGCCGCGCTTCATACGATCGATCTCGGCGCGGCCGATGATCTGCTTCGTCTCGGGTGTGTGCGGCACGGCGAGCACGACGACGTCGCTGCTGGCGAGCACTCGGGGCAGTCCATCCGGCGAGGCCACGTCGTCCACGCCCGCAGGCGGCGGATCCTGCGCGCGACGGCGGATAGCCGAGACGCGAATGCCGAACGGTGTCGCGAGCCTGACGATCTCCATGCCGATCGAGCCGAGACCGACGATGCCCATGCGCAGGCCGTCGAGGGAGCGGACGCCGGACGCCGGCCCTTCGAGCTCGTCCTGCGCCCAGCGGTGGTCGCGCTGCGCCCGCATCGCGACCGGCAGCCGCCGCGCGAGCGCAAGGGTGACGCCGATCACGTGCTCGGCGATCGAGCGCGCCCGGATCCCGCGTGCGCTGGTGACGACAACCGGGCTCGCGAGCAACTCGGGGAACATCAGACTGCCGACGCCGACCGCCGGGCTCTGCACCCAGCGCAGGCGCGTTGCTGACGTGAAGACGTCGCGATCGATGAAGGGAGTGAACGCGACGTCGGCCTGCGGCAGGAGGCGCCGCAGCGTGTCGCGATCCCAGGCGTCGAGGAACGTGTGCTGCGGGAAATCGCGACGGAGTCGATCAACGTAGTCCCGGGGCAGGACCCAGGCGGCCGCCGGACTAATGACAGCGACAAGGATGTTCATTCAAAACACATCCTCACATTCGGCGATAGGTCCCACTCCGCCCGCCGCTCTTGAACATCAGCCTGATGTCACCGATGACCATCGTCTTGTCGACCGCCTTGACCATGTCGTAGATCGTCAACGCGGCGACGGCGACCGCAGTCAGCGCCTCCATCTCGACGCCGGTCTGCGCGGTCGTGCGCACGCGCGCTTCGATCTCGTAGCCGCGCGGTCTGGGCGTCAGTTCGACGCTGACGCTCGAGAGCGGCAGCGGATGGCACAGCGGGATGAGCGCCGACGTCTGCTTTGCTCCCAGGATGCCGGCGAGCCGTGCCGTCTGGAGCGGATCACCTTTCGTGATGGCGCCGCGGCGGATCAGCCGGAGCGCCTCGCGCGACATCGTGATGGTCCCGCGCGCCACCGCCTCACGCGCAGTGACCGGCTTCTCGCCGACGTCCACCATCTTCACGCGCCCGCGTGCATCTACGTGAGAGAGCTCTCCCCCCCTTGCCCCACCAGGCCTACCCGCCCTACCAGGCCCACCTGGCCTACCTTCCCCACCTGACCGCTTACGTCTCTTCGCCATCGCCCTGCGCCAGGAAGAACGACAAGCTCTCGAGCGACACGGTCAGGTCCACGCTCTTCAGCTTCATGTCCGGCGGCACCTCGAGCGTGCCCGGCGAGAAGTTCAGGACCGCCTTGATGCCGGCGGCGACGACGAGATTGAGGACGTGCTGTGCCGACGGCGCCGGCACGGCGATGACGGCGATGCGAATGCCTTCGCGCTTCGAGATCTTCCGCAGGTCGTGGATGTCGTAGATGGGGACGCCGCCGCGCGACTGCTGCCCGACTTTCTCGCGCAGGTTGTCGAAGAGCGCCGAAATCTCGAAGCCCTCCTGCCGGAAGCCGGGATAGTCCGCCAGCGCGAGGCCGAGATTGCCGGCGCCCATGATGGCGACCCGCAGTTTCTGATCGAGCCCCAGAATCTGCCGCAGGTGACGCTTGAGGTCGCGCACGTAATAACCGACCCCGCGGACGCCGAATTCACCGAAGTAGGCGAGATCCTTCCGAATCTGCGCCGCGTTGAGATGGAACTGCTCGGCGAGCGCTTGCGAGGAGATCGTTCGCACACCCGCGCTCTCGAGCACATTGAGGCATCGGAGGTAGAGCGACAGACGGTTGGTGGTGAGCTCCGAAACCTGGTCCGCGCTCTGCTTGCTGCTCGGCGTTCGGGATGCGCCTTTGTTCGAGGTTTTCACAAGCCGAAGCAAATTGTAGCAAATAAAGTGCGCTAATATCCCGCGTCATGGCCAATACCGACCAGAAGTCGTCCGGTTTCCAGCCGTACGTGCCGGCGTCGCAGTCGCCGGCCGAGTTCACGCTCAAGGCCATTGTGATCGGCGCCCTGTTCGGACTTCTCTTCGGCGCGTCGACCGTGTACCTCGGTCTGCGCGCCGGCCTCACCGTCAGCGCGTCGATTCCGATCGCCGTGCTGGCGATCTCCGTGCTCAAGAAACTCGGCGGCTCCACGATCCTCGAGAACAACATCGTCCAGACGATCGGATCGGCGGGCGAATCGGTCGCGGGCGGCGTCGTCTTCACGATCCCCGCCCTGATCTTCTTGACGCCCGACGGCCCGGCCTACTTCAACTACTACCAGATTTCGATGCTCGCCTTCGCCGGCGGCATTCTCGGCGTGCTGATGATGGTGCCCCTTCGCCGCGCGCTCATCGTGAAGGAGCACGGCGTGCTGCCGTATCCCGAAGGCACGGCGTGCGCCGACGTCCTGATCGCCGGCGAACGCGGTGGCAAGCTGGCGTCGATGGTCTTCGGGGGCCTCGGCGTCGGCGCGCTATGGAAATCGCTGTCGTGGGTCTTCAACCTCTTCCTGACCGAGCTCGACTACTCCACACCGCGCGGCAGCCAGTTTCCCAACGCGACGCTGAACGTCGACATCTCGCCCGAGTACATGGGCGTCGGCTACGTGATAGGCCCGCGGATCGCGGGGACGATGTTCGCCGGCGGCGTGCTGTCGTGGCTGGTGCTGCTGCCGCTGCTGTCGATCCTCGGCGCGTACATCAACGTGCCGTTTCCGCCGATCCATCCGAATTACGCCAACAACCCGGCGACCGGACTGCCGTTCTTGATCTCGGAGATGAGCGCGCCGCAGTTGTGGAGTGCGTACATCCGTTACATCGGCGCGGGCGCGGTGCTGGCGGCCGGCTTGATCACGCTCGGCCGCACGCTGCCGACGATCATCGCGTCGGCGCGCGAGGGCCTGAAGGGTTTCGGCGCGGGCGCGGGCGCGGCGGCGCCGATCCGGACTGAGCGCGACCTGCCGACGATCTTCGTGCTCGGCGGATCGCTCCTGCTCGCGATCTTCCTCGCCGTCGCGCCGAAGATGCCGATGCAGGGCAACTGGCTGGCGGCGATTCTCGTGATCGTCTTCGGTTTCCTCTTCGTGACGGTCTCGTCCCGCATCACCGGGTTGATCGGCACGTCGTCGAATCCGATCTCGGGCATGACCATCGCCACGCTCATCCTGACCTGCCTGATGTTCGTCGCGCTCGGCTGGACCGGCAATGCCTACGGCCCGATCGCGCTGTGCGTCGGCGCCGTGGTCTGCATCGCGGCGGCGAACGCCGGCGGCACGTCGCAGGACTTGAAGACGGGCTACCTGGTCGGTGCGACCCCGATCTATCAGCAGATCGGACTCGTGATCGGCGTCGTGACATCGGCAACCGTCATCGGCATGACGACGCTATATCTCCATCGCGTGTTCGGCATCGGCACGCCGGCGATTCCTGCGCCGCAAGCCACATTGATGGCGACGATCATCAAAGGCCTGCTGAATCAGAACCTGCCGTGGGGGCTCGTGCTGGTCGGCATCTTCATCTCGGTCACCCTCGAGCTGTGCGGCATCCGATCGCTGTCGTTCGCCGTGGGATCGTACCTGCCGATCGCCACGACCGCGCCGATCTTCGCGGGCGGCCTCGTGCGCGCGTACGTCGAGCGAAGGACCGGGACGCTGCAGGAGTCCGAAGTCGGCGCCGGCACGTTGTTCAGCTCGGGGTTGATCGCGGGAGGTTCGCTCTGCGGGATTCTGTACGCGATTCTGGTCGGCACGGGGAACATCGCGACGCCGCAGGCAATCGGGAACGCGCTGGCGTTCCTGCACGACGGCACCACCGGGTACGTCTGCAGCGCGCTGCTCTTCCTCGCGCTGGCGGGCATCCTCGCGCGACAGGCCCAGAAGAAGGTAATGTAGCCATAGCGGATGTTCAGACGCGTCCTCCTGCTCACGCTGGTCGTGGTCACGGCGGCGTCGGCGCAGCCTGCGGGCCGGCGCGCGACGAACCTCGCCGCCATCCTCGCGTATCCCGGGTTCTATTTCGGCCGCGCGCTGCTCCTGGTCGGGACGGTCACCGAGAAAAACGGCGAGTTCCGCGTCTCTGACGACGAAGAATCAATTCCCCTGCTGTTCAAGGGCAACCCGCCGGACGGGCTGGATGAGCTTCGCGGCGAGTTCTGGGACCTCGGGCGCATGAAGCCCGACGACATCCGGCTCAGCACATATGACCTGCGAACCGTGTTTCACCTCGATCCGGACGCGGGGTGGCCGCGCCCAGGCGAAGTGACGGCCTTCGTCGCCACCTCGGTCACCGGCGCGACGCTGCCGCAAGCCCCGTCGATCCGCTCGATCGTCCTGCATCCGTTCCGCTACGTCGATCAGAAGGTGACGATTACCGGTCAGTTCTCCGGGCGCAATCTGCTCGGCGATCTGCCGGCTGCGCCGGGCAAGAGCCGGTACGACTTCGTGCTGCGGTCGGCGGACGCCGCGATCTGGGTGGCGAACATGCGTCCGCGGCTGAAGGACGCCAACGGCAAGGACACCGAGCTCGGACTCGACGCGCGGATCGACACCGGCCGGTGGCTCGAAGTGCGCGGCACCCTCCAGCATGCGCGCGGTCTGCAGTGGCTGGATGCCGAAGCCGGAAGCCTGAAGTTCGCCAAGCCGCCGACGGAGGTCGTGACGGAGGAAGAACCGGTCCGCGTGCCGGCCGGCCCGCCGCCTGAAGTGATCTTCAGCGCGCCGACAGACGACGAGAGCGACGTCTCGCTGAACACCACAGTACGCATCCAGTTCTCGCGCGATCTCGATCAGAAGACGCTGAAGGACCATATCCGTCCGCACTATCTGCAGGCGCAGAGCGTGGAGCGTGGAGAGCCCGACACGCCCGCCGTGGATTTCACGTTTCAGTACGTGCCGGCGACACGCGTCATCGAGCTGAAGTTCACCAAGCCGCTCGAACGCTTCCGGACGCTGAAGGTGGAGCTGGTCGAGGGGATTCTCGGGACGGACGGCCAGCCGCTGAAGCCGTGGACGCTGACGTTCGCGCTCGGTGGATCGTAAGAACCGGGTCCGAAAAGGACCCGGCCTACATGTCAAGCGGATGTAGGGCGGGTCCTTTTGGACCCGCCTCACTACTGGATCACGCGAAACGCCGACAGCATCCGCGCGTTCCCTTCCGACAACTCGATCACGTAGTCGCCGGGCGCGAGCGGCGCGAGGACGACTTCTCCCGTCTGCCAGCGCGAGCCGTCAGGATCTTCACGCACGGCTCCCGTGACGGGAACCGCCAGCGCCTTGCCCGTGCGATCGAGCAGCCGCGCGCCCGGCGTCGTCGTGGACACCGTCGGGATCTCGACGCGCATGCGCTCGTTGCGCCGGAAGCGCAAGTCGGCCGTCGGGACGTCCTTGATACCTGTCGACGCGCCGCGCCGCATGAAGATCGCGCCGCTCGACGTGGAGGCGGTCGGCGCGGGAATGTGCAGGACGTCGCGCACCGGCACGGTCGTGGCCGTGTCGCCGGAGCGAGCGCCCGCGCGCACGACATAGTCGCCGCTCGTTAGCGCGGGCGACGGCGACAGCGCCACGCGGAAACTGCGGCTGCCGCGCGGAATCTCGACGCGCGCGGTCGCCAGCGTCTTGCCCGCCGTGTCGGTGATCATGACGGTGGCGTCGGCGCCTTCGCGCCACTTCGCGAGCAGCGTCGCGTCGCCGCCGAGCTCGCCCTCGACCCAGATTGAAGCAGTCGGCGTGGCGCCTGGCTTCCATCCAGCGGCGACCTGTATACGCAGGGGCTCGTCGCGCATGTAGCCGGCGAGCGGCGCGATTGCCGATCCCACGGCGGCGGCCTCGGCGTTCGCCGCCGCAGGCGCAACAGCCGCCTCCCTCGTCGCAGCCGCCGCTGTCGCCGCGCCCGGCGTCGCCGCCAGATAGCCTCGCCGCGCTCGCACCTGAATCCCCGGACGCTTGACGCGGACGGTGAGCGAGTGGAATTTTCCGTCGAGCCTCCCGTTCGAGTAGAAGCCCATCAGGTAGTACGAGCTCAAGTCGTCAACGATGCGCTTAAAGCCGCCGGCAAGATCGTTCGAATTCACCATCGCCAGACCATCGGTGTTCTCGGCAAGCGTCCGCAGCGTCTCCACCCGCGTTCGCAGGGCGGCCATGTCGGCCCTGAGTGGCAGCGGCGCGCTGATGGGCGAATCGAACACGGGAAGCCCGCGTGGATCGATTGGATAGAACGAGGCATTGGCGCGGTTGGCTTCGTCGAGCAGTTGGCGGTACTGCAGCGCATCGTCGATCTGCGCCAGATTCATGAGATCCCGATTGCAGTCCGCCGTGGGAATGCCGTTGGGCGTGTTCCGATCCCCGATTTGCGGCTTGCCGGTGCCGGGGTTGATGCCGATCGACGGCGGCGGCGTCACGGTATTCCCGAGCCTCGAGCTCGGTCCGTACAAGAGCCAGCCGTCGGTGATCGTAATCACCGCTTTTCTCTCCTCGCGCGCGCCCCGGAGATAGATGACGAGATCCTCGAGCGCGTCGAGCGTCGTCTTTTCGCGACGGCGAGCGATCAACTCGGCGGTCAACGACGACGTCTGCGCGGGGCCGTAACACATCTCGTACATCTGTTCGGTAGGATCGACGGGGTTCAGCTTGTCTCGATCGCCCCAGTGCCACACACGAGTCAGAAAACCTTCGATCGTCGTGGTTCTCCGCGCAAACGTAACATCGAGGGCTGACATCTCTGGCGTCATCACGCCGACGAGATCGTTCTCGCCGATGAGCCGGTTCAGCGTGTCGATGAGCGGCTGGCGGATGTTGTGGGAGCCGCCGACGTCGACGTGTCCGGTGTCGAGGAAGATCACGAACACCCGCGCGCGCGGATCCGTCATTTCGGCCCGCGACTGCGCGACCGTGTTGGGCTCGCGCCGCAGCTCCTGCGGGATGTTGCCGCGAATCATGACGTGCTCGAACTGCTCGATCTTCTGAGGCGCGCGGTCCTCGAGGACTTCGAAGTCGTCTTGCGTGAGATCGGTGACAGGCGCGCCGTCCTTCGTCGGATACGCGTCGACGCGGACGTAGTTGGCTTCAGTGCGGAAGGTCGGACGCGGCTGGTCCTGCGCAGCAATAACGGCGACGGCGAGCAACGCGACGAGCGCGGCAATTCTCATGGCACCACCCGGAACGCTGACAATGTCCGCCGGCCGCCGGCCGCCAGTTCGATCACGTAGTCACCCGGAGCGAGCGGCGCCAGCGCGATCTGCGCCGTGTGCCATCGCAATCCATCATCGTCGTCGCGGATCGCCGCGGTCACGGGAACCGCGAGCGGCTTGCCGGTGCGGTCCAGCAGCCGGGCGCTCGGAGCGTCCGCGGAGGCGGCGAGCACTTCGACACGCAGTTGCTCGTTGCGTCTGAATCGCAGATCCGCGGTCGGCACATCCTTGTTGCCGGTGGACTGCCCGCGACGGACGAAGAGCGCGCCGAAGGAATCGGACGCGCGAAGGCCGAAGCGCAGCGTCTCCCTCGACGGAATGGTTCCGGCGCCCGCTTGCGCGCCGACCCGCAGCACGTACTCGGCTTCGGCCAGCGGTGCGGACGGCGCGAGCGCGACGCGGAACGTCCGCGAACCGCGCGGCACATGCGTCTGCGCCGTCGCCACGGTCGCGTTTGCCGCCGAGGTCAACGTGATCGTCGCGTCGAAGCCGTCAGCGAGGGGATCGCCAAGCGCCGCGACGCTGCCGACTTCTCCCACGACCCAGACCGAGGCAGACCAAGGGTCACTTGCCTTCCAACCGGCGGCGACCTGCAGTCGCAGCGGCAACTCGCGCGTGTATCCCGACAGCGGCGCGATCGCCGCCTCAACTGCCGCGGTCTCGGCGCTCGCCTTCACCGGCGTCGCCATCGCGTCGCGCGTCGCTGCGGCCGCGGTCGCCGACGCCGGCGTCGCCGCCATATAGCCGCGCCGCGCGCGGACCTGCACGCCCGGCCGCTTCACGCGCACTGTGATCGGGTGGAACTTGCCGTCGAGGTTGCCGCTCGAGTAGTAGCCGAACAGATAGTACGAGCTCAGATCGTCGACGATCCGCCGGAAGCCGCGGGCGAGATCGTTCGAGTCGACCATTGCGAGGCCGTCGGTCGCTTCGGCGAGCGTCCGCAACGAACCGATGCGGGCGCGGAGCCGCGCCTGGTCCACTGATGGCGGAACGATCGTCGTCGAGCCGGCCGGCGGGAGGCCGGAAGTTGGCTTGGAGATCGGTTCGTCGAACACGACGAGACCGCGAGGGTCGATCGGATAGAACGACGTGTTCGCGCGATTCGCCTCGTCCAGGATGTCGCGGAACACGCGATCGTCGTCCAGATGCGCGAGGTCCATGCGGTCGCGCTCGCATTTGGGCTGGTCAATCCCAGAGGCGCTCGGCGGGGGTTTCGTCGAGAGCTTCCCGCCGCGCGGATCGACGCCCACCTGCGGACCACTGGGCGCCTGGCAGTACAACTGGCGCGCGAGCGACATGTCGGGCCTGAACAATCGCCATCCGTCGGAAATCGCGAGCACCGCCTTCCGCTCCTCGCGCACGCCCCTGAGGTACACCACGAGGTCCTGCAGCGCGTCAATCGTCATCTTCTCGCGCCGGCGTTCGATCATCTCGTCCGCCACGCCGCGGTCGTCGTCTCTGCACTTCGGCGTCGGACCAAGACCCGGGAAGCAGATGCGGTACTGATCTTCGACAGGATCCTTCGAGTTAAGCTGGTTGCGCTCTCCCCACGTCCAGTACCGCGTCAGGAAGCCTTCGATGGTCGTCGTCTTGCGCGCGAACGTGATGTTCCGCGCGGACATCTCCGGCGTCATGACGCCGACGAGATCATCCTGCCCGATCAATTTGTCGAGGGCGTCGATCAGCGGCTTCCGGATGTTGTGCGACCCGCCGACGTCCACGTGGTTGTAGTCGAGGAACACCACGAAGACGCGCGCGCGGGCGCTCTGTGCCAGCGCGAGCGACTCGCGAATCGTGTTCGGCTCGACGCGAGCCTCCTGCGGGCCGGCCGCGCGGATGACGACGCGTTCAAACTGTTCGATCCTCTGCGCGACGCCGTTCTCGAAGATCTCGAAATCGGTCTGCGTGAGATCGTTGACCGGCGCGCCGTCTTTGGTCGGATACGCGTCGACGCGGACGTAGTTGGCTTCGGTGCGGAAGGTCGGTTGGGGCGGCTGGGGCGCCTGAGTCTGCGCCAGCGCCCCGTGAACAACGAGGACGACGACGACGGCGGCAGCGAGCCCTCGGCCCTCTGCCCTCTGCCCTCTCATGGCGGCACTCCCCGGGGAAACGCTGGCGACCGTCAGTCTACCACCGGGCCTTCGGCCAGCAGGGCGGTAATTCGCGCGCGGGTCTTCTCGATGATCGCGTTGCGATCCTCGAGTCTGACGCCCGCCGTTTCGATCGGCTCGCCGATACGAATGCTGACCGTCACCGGACGGACGATCCAGCTGCCCTTCCGCATCGAATCGCGGCCGCCCTGCACCGCGACCGGCACGACCGGCGCCTGCGCCTTGATCGCCATGATGAAGCCGCCCTTCTTGAACGGCAGCATGTCGGCGGTCCGGCTGCGCGTGCCCTCGGGAAAGATCAGGAACGAGTTGCCGGCGCGGATGGATTGCGCGCCGGCCTCGATGGAGCGCATCGCCGCTTCCTTGTTGCGCCGATCGACCGGGATGAAGCCGCCGTACCGGAACGCGCGCGCGAGCACCGGGATTTTTTCGATCTCGGCCTTATAGAGGATGTGCATCATCGGGTGGACCGCGTCGAACAGCACGGGCGGATCCACGTTGCTCTGATGATTGGCGCAGTAGACCGCCGCGCGATCCCGTGGGACGTGTTCGGCGCCGGCGACGCGATGGCGAATGCCGGCCAACATGCAGCCGAGCCGCACGCCGATGTGTCCGAGTACATAGAGATGCTTCTTCGCCCCGAAAAGCGCGGCGATCAGCATCCCGGGCGGCGCAACGATCAGCACGTAGAGGGAAACGGCGACGTAGGTGACGACCGAACGGACGGCAGCGATGATCACGCGGCGCGATGATAAACGAAAACGCCCGCCGGCCGGAGCCGACGGGCGTTGTACGGGTGCTGGGTGCTACGTGCCTGGTGCTTGGTGCTGGTGCTTGGTGCTAGTGCTGCTAC
>Ga0326726_10001144_pt1 | contig 24623 bp, 19 predicted proteins | sample MHFenrmetagenome_2_FD_207603 | JGI IMG/M metagenome (GOLD analysis project Ga0326726, IMG submission 207603) | Lab enriched peat soil microbial communities from Michigan Hollow, Ithaca, NY, United States - MHF15MN | ecosystem: Environmental > Terrestrial > Soil > Wetlands > Peat | place: USA... | reverse complement strand
GAGGGGCGTCGTATGGCGGCCATCCGAATCGCAACGGTCGACGCAACCCGCGCCACTGAGGGTCGATAGGTAGCGTATGCGCAACCTGGTTGTTTGTCTGGTGCTCGTGATGATGGGGAGCTCCGCGCGCGCGGGGAGCGATGGCATCGCGCTCGAGGCGTACACGGGCGATCGGCCGAAGGATGCGAGCCGGTTGTTGTCGCCGATCCTCGACGAGCTGGCGCGCCAGAAGCTGGCGTCGGGCGACACGATCGCGCGCCTGTTCGAGACGGCGGTGTCGCGACCGGCACGCACGCCGGAAGGGCTGGCTCCGGACTTCGGCGATCAGGTGGAGCGCGGCTTCAAGTCGTTCACGGCCGGCAAGTTCGAGGACGCGATCAAGCAGCTCGGGCCGCTGGTCGAGACGGCCCACACGAACTCGGGCGCGTTCGCGAAGGATCCGCAGCTCCGCGAGCCGCTTCGCCGGGCGATGATCGCGCTCGGGCTCGCGCAACAGCGCAGCGGCGATCTCGGCGCGATGCGCGCCACGTTCAGCGAGCTCGCGCGGAGCTTTCCGCTCGATGCGGTGGCGCGCGCCACGTACGGCCCCGAGGCGTACGAGACGTACGAGGCGGTGCGCAAGGACGTCGCGGCGACGGGCAAGGGCAAGCTGACGGTGAAGGTGATCGATCGCGGCGGCACGGTGTTCATCGACGAGGCGTATCGCGCGAGCGGCACGACCACGGTGGAGCTGGCGCCGGGCGAGTACCGCATCGTCGTGATGGCGAACGATCAGCCGTCGCGCACGCACTACGTCAGCGTGCGCGCGGGCGGCGAGTCGACGGTGATCGTCGACGCCGCCTTCGATCAGACCGTGCACACCACGGGCTGGACGGGGTTCGCGTTCGCGACCGAGGAGGCTCGCGACGCGCACGAGGCGGCGTACGCGGCGCAGCTCGCGAACGCGATCGGGGTCGCGTCGGTCGCGGTCATCGGGATCGAGCAGGTGAAGGGGCACGCGGCGATCGTCGGATCGCTCATCAGCCTCGAGACCGGTCGCGAGATCCGGCGCGCGAGCGTGGCGCTCGAGCCGGATCCGTCGACGGATCGCCTGAAGGCGCTCGCGCGTTTCCTCGCCGGCGAGCCGGCCGCGGCGGGGCTCGACGTGATCGTCGGCGGTCCCGGCAAGCTTCCGCCCGCGAGCGGAGGCGGCCGCAACCACGACACCGACGAGGTCACCACGCAGAATCGCTGGGGCGGCTGGCGCTACATCACCGCCGGGCTCGCGGTCGGCGCGCTGGGCACCGCCGGCGTGTTGCTGGGCCTCGACGGAAAGTGCAAGACCACGCCGGTCGCCGGCCACGTCTGCAACGACATCTACGTGAACTCCCCGGCTGAGTGGTACGTGCTCGGTGCCGGTGTGCTCGTCGCGGGCATCTCGGTGTACTTGTTCGCGACGCAGACGTCGACGCACCCGGCCAGGACGGCGTACGTGGCACCGACCACCCACGGCGCGGTCGCGGGCGTTTCGCTGACCTGGTAGCTCATGAGCGACGCATCGCCGGCCGCGACTCCAGGGAGCAGCGTGACGTTGCGTGGGGTGCGGCAGGTGTTTCCCGGCGGTGTGGTCGCCGTGGAGTCGATCGACCTGGAGGTCGCCGCGGGAGAGTTCGTGGCGATCCTCGGCCCGTCGGGCTGCGGCAAGTCGACGCTCCTGCGGATCATCGCGGGGCTCGATCGCCCGACCGCGGGTGCCGTGACCGTGCACCGACCAGACGCGGGGCGGTTCGATACCGCGTACGTGTTTCAGGACTCGCACCTGCTCCCGTGGCGAACGGTGGTGAGCAACGCGGCGTTGCCGCTCGAGCTGCGAGGTGTCGATCGAGCCAGGCGACGCGAGGCTGCGACCGCTGCGCTCGTGAAGGTGGGGCTCGGCGACGCGCTCGAGCGCTATCCGGCCCAGCTCTCCGGAGGCATGCGCATGCGCGTGTCGCTCGCTCGCGCGATGGTGACCGATCCGACGTTGTTGCTCCTCGACGAGCCGTTCGCCGCCCTCGACGAGATCACGCGGCAACGGCTCGACGAGCAGCTGCGCGAGCTGTGGCAGTCGCGGCGGATGACGGTGATCTTCGTGACCCATTCGACGAGCGAAGCGGTGTATCTGGCCGAGCGAACGGTGGTGCTGAGCAAGCGGCCGGGCCGGATCGTCGTGGACCGCACGGTCGACCTTCCGCCGGAGCGAGTGGCCGAGCTTCGCGCGACCGCCGAGTTCGCACGGGAGACACGCTTCGTGTACGAGGGGCTCGAGCGGGGGGAGGCGTGAGCTCGACAGCGCCGCTCCGGCGGTTCGTCGCGTCGTTCGGGCCGCCGGTCGTGGTCCTCGTCGCCGGGATGCTCCTGGTCGAGCTCTACGTGCGATGGGCGAACACGCCGATCTATCTCGTGCCGCGGCCGTCGAAGGTGCTCCTCACGTTGAACCTGGAACGCGAGTATCTCGTCGCGGCGCTGTGGACCACGACCAAGGCGGCGCTCGTCGGGTTCGGAGCGAGTGCGTTCTCGGGGGTGGCGATCGCGATCGTGCTGGCGTCGTCGGTCTGGGTCCGCAGGGCGTTGTCTCCGTACACCGTGTTCTTTCAGACCGTCCCGATCATCGCGATCGCGCCGATGCTGTCGATCTGGCTCGCGCCGGGGCTGAAGGCCGTGTCCGCGTGCGCGTTCATCGTCTCGGTGTTTCCGGTCATCGCGAACACGCTCGCCGGGCTGGTCGCGACCGATCCGGCCCTCGTGGATCTGTTCCGGCTGTACGGTGCGGGCAGAGCCGCGACCATGTTCAAGCTGCGCTTCCCGTCGTCGCTGCCGAACGTCTTCACGGGCCTGCGGGTGGCCGCTGGCTTGACGGTGATCGGCACGGTGGTCGCGGAGTTCCTGGTCGGCGAGCTCGGCGAGGAGCAGGGGCTCGGTGTGGTCATCGTCAGCGCCAGCCACAACGGCCACAGTGATCGCGTGTTCGCGGCCGTGCTGCTCGCATCGGCGCTCGGGCTGGCGATGTTCGGCACCGTGAACCTCGTCGGGCGGAGGGTGCTGGCGAACTGGCACGCGTCGGCGCGCGACTGAAGAGCACCGTCTGGAAGCGTGGTATGAGCACTCGCGTGTGGACTCGCCGCGAAATCGCCGTGCTGCTCGCGCTGTCGGCCGCGGTCGGCCTCGGATGCAAGAAGGACAAGGAGGCGCCCGGCGCCGGCAGCGCGAGCCACGCGAAGCACCTATCCCTGACGCTCGACTGGGTCCCCGAGCCGGAGTTCGGCGGGTTCTATGCAGCGCGGGAGTCGGGCGCGTTCGGCACGCACGGTCTCGATGTCGACATCAAGCCGCGCGGGCAGGGCGAGACCTGGAAGCTGGTCGCGCAGCACGTGACCGACTTCGCCACGACCTCGGCCGACCAGGTCCTGATCGCGCGCGAACAGGGCGCGGATGTCGTCGCCATCTTCGCGGTCTATCAGACGTCGCCGCAGGGGATCATGGTCCACAAGGCGCGCGGGTTCTCCAAGATCGACGACGTGTTCACGAATCCCGGCACGCTGGAGGCCGAGGACGCGCCGTGGTTGAAATACCTGCTCCGCAAGTTCCCCGGGTCTGTCGTGAAGCTGGTCAGCAACTCACCAGGCATCGCGTCGTTCCTGGCCAAGCCCGAGCTGTCCAAGCAATGCTTCATCACCAGCGAGCCACTTCAGGCACTCGCCGCGGATAGCGATCCGCAGACCTTCCTGATCGCGGACGCGGGCTACAACCCGTACACCACGGTCGTGATCGCCCGCGGCGAGATGGTGCGCGACGAGCCCGAGACCATCAAGCAGATGATCCTCGCGCTTCGCGAAGGCTGGCGGGCGTACGTGGATGATCCGGCGGCGACGAACGCGGTGATGGGCAAGCTCAACCGGGAGATGGACGCTCACACGTTCGCCGAGTCGGCCCGGGTCCAGCGCGCCCTGATCGAGACGGATGCCACGAAGAAGTCCGCGCTCGGAGAGATGACGACCGAGCGGTGGCAGACGCTCGCCCAGCAGCTCGTGGACCTCGCGGTCATCAAGAAGGCGCCGCCCGCACGGGAACTGTTCGTGAGCCCGCTCGCCACGCCGTGATCGAGCTCAGAAATCGGTGAGCCCGATCTCGAAGTAGATCTCGGGGCTGTGACTCTCGAGGCCGTAGCCGACGTCGAAGCCGAGGAGCGGCAGCACGATCGAGCTCACGTAGACGCGAAACCCGGCGCCGACATCGCTCCGGAACCAGTGCGTGCCGGGTGCTTGGGTGGGCAGGTAGTTGCGCTTGCCGCTCGGATCCTCGTTGTAGAACCCGATGCAGCCGGTGTCGACGAACCCGATCGCGCGGAACGCGAAGCTGCGCCACTTCGCGAGCGGCACCGAATACTCGGCGCGCAGGAGGGCGCGACGGTCGCCGCGAAACTGCTCGACGGAGTAGCCGCGAAGATCGGAGGCGCTGCCGAGGGTCAGCTCCTCGTGAAATGGCAGGTGCCGGCCGATGCCACCGGAGGCGCGGAGCTCGAGCTCGTGCTCCTGGAAGAAACGCCAGCTGTAGTAGGCGCGCGCGGCGGCGTAGATGTAGTCGTAGTCGTCGAGCCCGGGCGTGCTGGCCTCGACGAGGACCTGCGCGTACGGGCCCCACGTCACGCCGAAGAGATGATGGCGGTGGTCGGCGGTAAGGCGCGCCTGGGTCGTGACATCCCAGCCGTCGGCTTCGGGCGCCGGCAGCGGGTTGCTCGCCGCATCGTGGCTGTCGCGAAAGTACGTGTACGCGCCGCGAAAGCGAAAGTCGGCGATCAGCCACCACGCGAACATCCAGCCGACGAGCACCCCGGCATCGAGGAACGTCGCCCTGGTCTCGCGCGAGATCAGGGTGGAGCGCGCGTCGTCGACGGGGTTCGCGTACTCGAGGAGGTGCTTGTCGTACGCGTAGACGTCGAAGCGCAGCTGCAGGCGCGAGCCATCCACGGCGGGATCGAGGTACGTCCCGAAGAACAGCGACGACCGATTGCCGTACTGGCCGTACAGGAGCAGCTTCTTGTCCTCACCGAGCAGGTTGTTCTCGGCGAAGCCGACGCCGAACGAGTAGCTGCTCGGCAAGATGTAGATCGTCGGCGCCGCGATCCACGACAGCTTGTCCTGCAGCGTCGCGACCACCAGCACGCCGCCATCAGGCGTGTCCTCGAGCGTCACCGCGACCTTCTCGAACAGCTCGCTCGACAGCAGCTCGGCCTCGAGCTGCGGAATCTGAGCCGGTGTCACCGGATCGCCGAGCTCGAGGTGCACGAGTCGGCCGACCATGCGGTCGTGGACCTTCGAGTCGCCGCGGACCTTGAAGCCGGAGATCTTCTTGCCGGCGACGACCGGGACCGTGGGCGTGGCGGGCGTCGCGTCGGGCGCGGGCATTGCGTCGGGCACCGGCGTTGCGTCGGGCGCCGGCGTTGCGTCAGGTGCGGGTGTCGCGGGTGACGTCGGCGGCACGACGTCGTCGCCGGCGTACGCGGGACTCACCGCGCACGACCACACGACCGCGATGACGAGCCAGCGTGCCAAGCCTAGCGCTCGAGGAGCTTGCGCTCGCGGCTATCCCAGCGCCACACCGGGCCCTTGCCGTGGAGACGGACGCCACCGCGCCAGTCATCGATGCCTTGCTCGTGGACGCGATCGATCGCGCCGGCGAGCGCCTGGCGACCGAGCGCCGTGATCGCGACCGTGTCGGTCCCGTCCGTGTAGCCGATGCGCGCGAACGTCTTCAGCGTCTTGCTCAGCACCACGTCGGTCATCGGGTAGCGCGGGTCGATCGCCTGCGTCGCCTTCACGAGCGCCGCGGCGGTCGCCTCGCCGCGGGCAATGGCCGCGAGCAGCTGGCGCTCGGTGCGCGACAGCCCGCTCGTCGGATCCGGCAGCTCCTCGAGCTGGCGCTCGAGCGCGCCCGACAGGAACGGCAGCGCCTTCACGCGCCGCACCAGGAACGGCAGCGCGCGCGGATCCGCCGCGGTGATCGCGATCCACGCGGTGATCGCCTCGTCGATCGCATCGCGCGATAGCGGCGTGCGGCGCGCCCACAGCTCGGCGAGCTGCTCGGGCTTGAGCTGGCCGAAGCCGATGAAGTTCGGCACCTCGGGATGGCGATCGATCGACACGATCGTGAGCTGCTGCGGCAGCCCCTTGCGCGCGAGGCGGGCGAGCAGGCGCACGAGCGCGAGCTGGTCGAACAGGTCGTGCTCGAACCACAGGATCAGCTCCTCGGCCTTCGCCGCCTCGTCGATCCCCTTGTCCCAGTCCGCGAGCCGCTGCGCGCTGTCGGCGGCCGAGCCGCCCGAGAGCTGCGCCCACATCTCGCCGCGCACCTTGTAGTGCTCGGCATCGGAGACCGGCAGGACCGGGCCCAGGTCGAGCGCGTCGGCCCACACCCGGATGTCGCCGGGCAGGTCCGCGAGCGAGAGCGTGTCGGCGGTGCTGTCGCCGTTGCAGACGTGGACGATCCGTTCCATGGACCGGTGGTATCACATCGGGCCACGTCGTCGGTCAGCGCGGCGCCAACACGGCGCCGAACGCCGCTTCCCGCCGCGGCCTTCGTGACGTCTACCACGCTGCAAGGGCCGCACGTGCGGCGCGTGCGAGGGACGTGTCGGGATGCTGATCCGCGAAGCATCGCAAGGCAGCGCCCACCGCGGCTCGCTGCGGCGCGGTGAGCGCGTCCAGGAGCGCGTCGAAGCGGGTCGCACCGAGTCCGTCATCCGTGCCGGGTCTCGGCGGAGCCAAGATCAGGGTCAGCATCCCCGGCACCTGCGAGTCGAGGCCGCCCTCGATCAGAGCTTCGAGATACGCCGGTAGCACCGCCACGAGGTGCTGCGTGCCGAGAAACCCGAGCGCATCACTGCGACGCTCGAGATAGCTGCGGTCGAGTTGGTCCCAGCTCTTGCCCATCAGCTCGCGCTGGTATGGCTTCGCGTCGAGATACGTCCGCCCCCACGGGACAAACGCGTTGTCGGCCTCGATCGCGACGCGCGGGAACGCAGCTCGAATCTGCGCGAGCACATCGTTGTTCAGAGGAGTCATCTAGAGCGTCTCCTTCTTGCAGGTGTCGAGCGCGTTGTTCCTGGCCGTGATCTGGATGTTGTGGCCACGCTTCGACTCTTCGTACATGTCACGCAGCTCGCGAGCGATCCTCTCGAGCTCGGGCGTCTCGTTCTCGCCGCGCACCTTGTCTTGTGCGGACGCGAACACGTTCATCACGGCTCCTCGGTAGTCGAGGCACTTGCCGAGGTTGTAGATCGCGTTGTTCACGAGTTCTTTCCGCTTCCCGAGGTCATCGTTGGCCTTGTCGATGGTCTTGCCCGCCTCGTAGATCTCCTTCTCCGCCGCCTCGATCTCGGCAGCCAGCTTGGACTTCTCGGCATCGTCAGCTGATCGCGAACGCTTGTCCTCGAGGTCGCGTTTCTTCTGCTTCAGCGCTTCGACGTTCCGTTTCGCCAGCTCGACCGCGTCTTGTAGACGACGCGACGTCCCCTCTCCGCCACAGCTGACCGGACCTCTCGCACCATCACACCAGTCATGCACCTGATCCTGCTGCGAGACACAGTTGGACTGAAGATCGTTATACGGGATGCTCTTGCATCCGCTCTCCGAACGCGCCCGTCTGAAGTCGTCGATCTTGTCGGCGCGTGCGGTCGACGAGGAAACGATGAGCAGGGCCGTGATCAGGAACCAGCTTGATGTTCTCATGTCGCGAGGTATCGACACATCGCGGTTCCGGTTGCCTCCAGTGTTCAACTGCCAAGAATTCTTGGTGTCCTGCCAGGTCGGGCAGGTTCCAGCGTCGTGAGTCAGCGCTTGTTGTTGAGCGCGTACTTCTTCATCTTGTCGATCAGCGTCACGCGCGACACGCCGAGCCTGCGAGCGGCCTCGGATTGGTTGCCGCCGGTGGAGTCGAGGGCCCGCGCGACGAGGCCGCGCTCGAAGGCCTCGACCTGCTCCTTGAGCGAGGGGCCGTTGCGCGCGTCGGGTGGGGGATCGGTGTCGCCGGCATCGGCGGGTTGGGGCGTGATCGCGCCGGTCTCGGCGGCGCGGAAATCGGCGAGGCCGATGACGCCGCCGCTCGACAGCGCGGCGAGGCGCGCGATCGTGTTCTCGAGCTGGCGCACGTTGCCCGGCCAATCGGCGCGCGTGAGGGCCTCGATCAGCGCGGGCTCGAGCGTGATCGCGCCGAGCCCGAAGCGCTCGCCGTAGCGGCGCGCGAATTCCTCGGCGAGGGCGGGGATGTCGTCCTTGCGATCGCGGAGCGGTGGCACCACGAGCTCGACGACCGCGATGCGGTAGTAGAGGTCTTCGCGGAAGGTGCCGGCCTTCACGTCGGCCGCGAGATCGCGATTCGTCGACGCGACGACACGGACGTCGACCTTCTCGATGCGGCCGGAGCCGACGGGCTGGATCTCGCCCTCCTGAAGCGCGCGCAGGAGCTTGGCCTGGATGGCCGGCGGCAGCTCGCCAACCTCGTCGAGGATCAGCGTGCCGCCGTTGGCCTGCGAAAAGAAGCCGGGACGCGTCGCGGTGGCGCCGGTGAACGCGCCGCGGACGTGCCCGAAGAGCTCGGCATCGGCGAGCTCGGCGGGAAGCGCGGCGCAATTGAAGCGCACCAGCGGCTTGTTCGCGCGCGAGCTCTGAGCGTGCAGGAGCTCGGCGACGAACTCCTTGCCGGTGCCGGTCTCGCCGCGTACGAGCACGGTGACATCGCGCGACGCGACCCGCGACGTGGCCTCGAGCAAGCGCCGCATCGGCCGCGACGCGCCGACGATGCGGCGACCGAGCGTCTGCTCGGCGGCGAGCCGGCGATTGTCGACCCGCAGCCGCCGGGCCTCGAGCGCGCGCTCGATGACGACCGCGACCTCGTCGATGTCGAACGGCTTGGTGAGGTAGTCGTAGGCGCCTTGCTTCATCGCCGCGACCGCGACCTTCTCGGAGCCGTGCGCGGTGAGCAGGAGCACCGGCAGCGACGGATCGCGCGCGACGATCTGGCCCATGAGCTCGAGCCCGTCCATCTTCGGCATCGCGAGGTCGGTGACGACGGCCTCGGCCTCTTCGAGCTTCGCCAGCGCTTCGGCTCCGGTCCGCGCGGTGATCACGCGATGACCGCGTTCGGTGAGGACCTCGGAGAGCGTGAACAGCACGCCGGGCTCGTCGTCGACGAGCAGCACGCAGCTCATGCGCGCGCCTCGGCCATCGACGCCCGCGCGCCGAGCTCCGGCGCCACCGAGGTGGTGGCGGGCAGCTTGATCGTCGCGATGGTGCCGCGGCCGACGGTGCTCGAGTATCCGAGCGAGCCACCGTGCTGGGTGATGACGGATTGCGCGAGCACGACCCCCAGACCGGTGCCGTTCGGGCGCGTGGTGAAGAACGACGTGCCGAGCCGCGCGAGGTCATCGGCCGAGATGCCCCGCCCGGTGTCTTCGACCTCCACCACGACCTCGCTGCCGCCGTTGCGTACCCGCAGCACCACGGCGCCGCCGTTCGGCGTGGCCTCGATCGCGTTGGCGACGAGGTTGATGAGCGCCTCCTTGAGCCGGCGCGGATCGCCCTCGACCTTCGTGTGGGCGCCTTCGAGCGCCAGCGAGACGCCGGCCTGATCGGCGCGTCCGGCGAGGACCTCGAGGACGTCGCGCGACAGCTCGGAGACATCGAGCGCCTCGGGTTCGAGATCCTCGAGCGGGCGCGAGAACGACAGGTACTCGGCGAGGATCGTCTCCATGCGCGAGATCTCCGACGACACCACCGCGAGCCGCTCCTGCGTGCGCTCGCTCTCGGGCGCGCGCGCCACGAGCTGGCACAGGCCCTTGATCGCGGCGAGCGGGTTCTTGAGCTCGTGGGCGACCTTCGCGCCGACCGACTGCAACCGCCGCAGCTGCGCCTCGGCCTCCGACAGCCGCTCCTCGCGCAGGTCCGCATACGACTCGCTGGTCTGGTTCGCGATCGCGGACAGCTTGCCCACCATGAGGTGGAGCATGAACAGATTCCACGTCAGGTTCAGCATCACGGCGAGCGCGTAGCTGTTGCTCGGCAGCGCCGGCCCGACGACATCCTGCGGCAGCGACACCATCGCGACGATGAACAGGCCATTGCCGAGCGCCATCCACCGCGACACCGAGAGCGGGCCGAAGAACAGGAGCGACACGATCGCCGGCATCGCGGTGCCGGGCAAAAGCGGGGAGTGGATGCCGCCGGTGAGCGCGCACGAGCCGACCACGAACAGCTGCGCGATCACGTTCATGCCGATGAACGCGTGCTCGACCCGATGCGTCTCGCGCGTGACCGTGAGGATCACGCGATGGCCGAAGATGAACGCGAGGTAGAGCCCGAGCGCGGCGAGGATGCGCCACATCGGATACCCGGCCTGGATCAGGATCGCGATGAGCGCGACCTCGACGAGCAGGCCACCTGCCACCATCATGCGTGTGGTCGCGCGCGCTTCCTGGAGGAAGAACTGATCGCGCTGGTTTCGCCACACGGCGTCGGGCGCAGGCACGACCCGCGGGTTTGCCAGCGACGTGCCAGCTTCGTCTTCGCTCGCGCTCACCCGCCAACTCTAGCCTGAACGCAGTGTTGCGGATCGAAACGTGACCTGGGTGGTCACGTTTCGTGGCTCGGCTGTGTATGGCCGCCCGACAGCTGATGCTGTGAATCAAGAGGCTGCGCGACTGGAATCGTGGCACGGCGGGTGCTTTGGTCCCCGGCATGACGGTTCGACTCTCGCTCTTCCTCACCTTGGTCGCGGTGGCTCCGGCATTCGCCCAGCCCGCGAAGCAGCCGGCTCCAGTCGCGAAGCAGGCGCCCGTCGACGACATGGTCGCGTTCGAGAAGGATCTCGACGCGCTGTTCGTCTCGGGCGGTCTCACCGCCGACGAGGCGGCGGCACGTGCGGGGAAGGTGTCGCCGACCGTCCAGCGCAAGGTGGCCGAGGTCGAGGCGACGATCGCGCAGGCCGAGCAGGTCGAGCTCGCCCGCGTGCCGCAGATCGGTGGCAAGGCGTCGTACACGCGCAACTCGTACCTCGCGCCGATCGTGTTCGGACCGACGTCGATCCCGTTCCTCCAGAACTACTACCTCGCCGAGGCGTCGCTCAACGTGCCGCTGTCGGACTACGTGTGGCGGTACCCGAAGCTCGTCGACGCCGCGCACCTCGCGCTCGAGGTCGCGAAGACGACGAGGTCGTCCGCGATCGTCGGCGCCGGCCAGGACGGTCGGCTCGCATACTACGAGTGGCTGCGGTCGCGGCTTCAGGTCCTCATCGCCCAGCGCCAGCTCGCGCAGGTGCAGGCCACGCTCGGTCAGGTCCGCGCACTCGCCGAGGTCCAGCGGCTGTCGAGGGCCGACCTCCTGCGCGTCGAGTCGCAAGAGGCGCAGGCCGAGCAGACCGTCGATCAATTGAAGAACCTGTCGGAGCTCCGCGAGGAGCAGCTGCGCCTGCTCATCGGCGCGAAGGAAGAGCCGATGTCGATCGGCGAGGACATCCGCAAGGACCTCACCGCGACCGCGCCCGGCAGCCTCGACGAGGCGATGCAGCACGCGATGTCGCACCGCCTGGATCTGCGCGTGCTCGACCAGGGCATCGCCGCGAAGGACAAGCAGCGCCAGGCCGAGCAGGCGAACAAGGTCCCGAAGCTGTCGGCGTACGCGGTCGCCGACTACGCGAACCCGAACACGCGCGTGTTCCCGCAGGAGGAGAAGTACACGTTCACGTGGTCCGCGGGCGTGCAGCTGACGTGGACCCTCAACGACGCGTTGATCGCGACCACGACCGAGCATCGGCTGCAGGCCGAGAACGACGAGATCCGCGCCGACCGCGAGAACCTCCTGCGCGGCACGAAGATCGAGATCCTCGCCGCCCAGCAAGCGGTGCAGCTCGCGCAGCACGCGCTCGCGACGTCGCAGAAAGGCCTCGTCGCGGCCGAGGAAGGCTATCGCGTCCGCAAGGAGCTGCTGGCCGCCGACCGCGCGACCGCCGTCGAGCTCGTCGATGCCGAGACCGACCTCACCCGCGCCCGGATCACCGCGCTCAACGCGCGGGTCGATCTCCGCGTCGCACTCGCGCAGCTCACCCACGCGCTCGGCGACGACACCGGCGCGGCCAGGTGACCCCGACAGTGTCGGGATCCCTTACAACTCCGGCCGGCTAACCATTGGTTCTACGAGCGGACCGGATGGCAGGGTTGGTGCATCGTAGGTCACAGCCCATGCGTGCATTCGCAGTCTCGTCGATTTCCCTGGTCCTCGTCATCGGTTGCAAGAAGCCGGAGGACACCTCACAGGGTGGCCCGAAGACCGCCGCGCCGACCATCAAGGCCGCGACGGTCGTGGCCGCCGAGGCCCCCACGCCCGACATCATCACGCTGACCGGCACGATCGCCGCCGACCAGCGCGCCGAGGTCACGGCCGACACGCAGGGCAAGGTCATCAACGTGATGATCGAGCGCGGCCAGCACGTGAAGATCGGCCAGCCGGTCATCCAGCTCGACGTTCGCACCGCCACGTTGTCGGCGCGCGAGGCGCAGGCCGCGCTGCAGTCGGCGCGCGTGTCGAAGCAACTCGCGGATGACGAGTGCGCGCGCACCAAGGCGCTGCTCGACAAGGGCGCGATCACGAAGTCCGAGTTCGATCGCCAGAACACGCAGTGTCTGAACGCGGTCGAGCAAGTGGCCGCGGCGCAGGCGCGCAACGACATGATGTCGAAGTCGGTCGCCGACGGCATGGTCCGGGCACCGTTCGAGGGCACGGTCTCCGAGAAGAACGTGTCGCCGGGCGAGTGGGTCGCGCCCGGCAAGCCGTTGTTCACGCTCGTCGATGACGACCCGCTGAAGATCGTGCTGTCGGTCCCGGAGAAGGCCGTCGTGGCGATGAAGAAGGACCAGCGCGTCGAGATCGTCGCCACCGCACACCCCGACAAGACGTTCGAGGCCACGATCTCGCGACTCGGCGCCGAGATCGGGCGGACGCGCGCGCTCATCGCCGAGGCCACGCTCGACAAGGGCTCGGAGCTCGTTCCGGGCATGTTCGCCGAGGCGCACGTGACGGTCGGTCAGACCCCGCGTGTGGTGCTGCCGGCCGACGCGGTCGTGCGTCGCGGCAAGACGTGGCACGCGTTCGTCGTCAAGAACGGCGAGGCCGAGGAGCGCATCGTTCAGGTCGGGCCATCGCCGGGCGCCGGCGTGGTCTCGATCGTCCAGGGTGTCGTCAAGGGCGAGAAGGTGATCGCGAAGGTGACCGACCAGGTCGTCGACGGCGCGAAGGTGACGGAGTAAGCCGTGCAGTGGCTTGCAGGTATCTGCATCCGGCGGCCGATCTTCGCGATCGTGCTCGTCATGGTCCTCGTGGTCGTCGGCCTCGTCGGCTACAAGAGCCTCGGCGTCGACAAGTTCCCGAAGGTCGACTTCCCGTTCATCACGATCGTCACCCCGTACCAGGGCGCGTCGCCGACCGCCGTCGAGAGCGATGTCAGCGAGAAGGTCGAGGAGGCGGTCAACACCGTCAACGGTCTCGACACGCTCACCTCGATCTCGACCGAGGGCGTCTCGCTCGTGCTCGCGCAGTTCGCCCTCGAGATCGATCCCGACAAGGCGGCACAGGACATCAACGAGCACCTCGCGACGATCCTTCGCGATCTGCCGCCGGGCTCGCGTCCCGAGGTTCGCAAGGCTGACCCCGACGCGGCGCCGGTCATCGTGCTCTCGGTGAAGGGCCCACCGGGCGTCGCCACGCGCGAGCTGACGAGGTTCGCCGACAAGCAGGTCAAGAGCCGCATCGAGCGTCTGATCGGCGTCGGCCAGATCGTGATCCTCGGCGGTCGCGATCGCCAGATCAACCTCCACCTCGATCCGATCCGGCTCGCCGCCACCGGCGTCTCGGCCCTCGAGGTCATGCACGCGATCAACGCCGGCAACATCAACATGCCCGGCGGTCAGATCGAGACCGGTCCGACGAAGACCACGCTGCGCGTCGAAGGCCGCGCCATCGATCCCCAGGACCTCTGCAAGATCGTGGTGCGCCAGCAGGGCGATCACCCAATTCGGGTGGCCGACATCGTCGAGCCCCGCAGCGCGCAGCTGGAGGATTGCGCCGACGACTCCGAGGAAGATGCCGAGACGGCCGCGGTCCGCAACGGCACCGCCGCGATCGCGCTGTCGGTGCGCAAACAGACCGGGACCAACACCGTCGCGGTCGTGAATTCGGTGATCGTCGCCGTCGGCGAGCTCAAGGCGAGCCTGCCCCCCGGCTACTCGGTCGATATCGTCCGCGATAACTCGATCCAGATCCGCACGTCGGCCCAGCAGGTGCTCGAGCACCTCGTGATCGGCGCCGGCCTGGCCGCGCTCGTCGTGCTGCTGTTCCTCGGCAGCTTGCGCTCGACGATCATCGCCGCGATCTCGATCCCGGTCTCGATCATCTCGACGTTCGGCCTCATGAACGCGTTCGGTTTCACGCTGAACATGATGACGCTCCTCGCGCTCGCGCTCGCGGTCGGCATCGTCATCGACGACGCGATCGTGGTGCTCGAGAACATCTTCCGGTTTGTCGACGAGAAGAAGATGAAGCCGTTCCCGGCCGCGATCCACGCGACCAAGGAGATCGGGCTCGCCGTGCTCGCGACCACGCTGTCGCTCATGGCCGTGTTCCTGCCGGTCGCGTTCATGAGCGGCATCATCGGCAGGTTCATGTACAGCTTCGGTCTCACCATGGCGTTCGCCATCGGCGTGTCGATGGTCGTCGCGTTCACGCTCACCCCGATGATGGCCGCGCGCATGCTGCAGGTGCCGGCGGCCGAGGGCCAGGTGCGCCACAGGTCGATCCTGGAGCGGTTCAGCGATGGGCTGTATCACCCGATCGCGCGGCTCTACTCCGGCGTGCTCGCGTTCTGCCTCCGTCATCGCTGGGTCGTCGGGGTCGCGATCATCGCCGCGTTCGGCACCTCGTTCGCGATGTGCAAGAAGCTCGGCGGTGATTTCCTGCCCGCCAACGACGAGGCGCAGTTCGAGGTCTACCTCCAGGCGCCGGAAGGCACCACGCTCGAGTCAACCGCGCTGATCGGCGAGCGCATGGCCCGCGAGATCCGCGCCATCCCCGAGGTCGACTCGACGCTCGTCACGATCGCCGGTGGCGATCAGCGCCAGGCCAACGTCGGCAACATCTACATCCGCCTCACCGATCCCGGCATGCGCGTGCGCACGCAGAACGACGTCATGCAGCAGGTCCGCGACCAGATCCTGCCGCACGTCCCGACCGGGATGCGCGTCGCGGCCCAGCCCGTGAACGACTTCTCGCTCGGCGGTCAGAATGCCAACGTGTCGTACGTCATCTCGGGCCCGGATCTCGACAGGCTCGAGATCTACGGCAAGAAGGTGCTCGCCGACATGAAGGCGGTGCCGGGCGTGGTCGACCTCGATTCGAGCCTCCTCGATCCGGTCGCGGAGACCACCGTGCGGCCCGACCTCGACCGCGCCGCGCTCCTCGGCGTCGATCCTCAGGACATCACGAACACGCTCGCGATCCTGGTCGGCGGTGCTCAGGCGTCCACGTTCGAGGACCGCGGCGACCAGTACGCGGTGTACCTGCGTGCCGCCGAGCGGTTCCGCAGCGACCCGAGCGGCCTGACGCTGATCGCCGTGCCGTCGCGCACGCTCGGTCAGGTCCCGCTGTCGGACGTCATCACGGCGTCGCCCGGCACCGCGATCTCGAAGATCACCCGCCAGAGCCGCGAGCGCGCCGTGACCATCACGATGAACAACAAGCCCGGCTTCTCGGAGTCCGACATCGTGGCCGCGCTCGAGAAAGCGATCAAGAAGCTCGACATGCCGCCGGGCTACACGGCGGAGCCGTTCGGGCGGTCGAAGGAGTTCAAGAAGATGCAGGGCGCGTTCGTGTTCGCGATCCTGCTCGCGGTCGTGTTCATGTACATGACGCTCGCCGCGCAGTTCGAGTCGCTCCTGTACCCGCTCGTCATCATGCTGTCGTTGCCGCTGACGGTGCCGTTCGCGGTCATCTCGCTCGTCCTCACCGGTGGCAGTCTCAACATCTTCTCGATGCTCGGCATCATCGTGTTGTTCGCGATGGTGAAGAAGAACGCGATCCTTCAGGTCGACCACGCGAACGGCCTGCGCCGTCAAGGTCTGCCGCGCACCGAGGCGGTCCTCGCCGCGAGTCGCGACCGGCTGCGCCCGATCCTCATGACCACGTTCGCGTTCGTCGCGGGCATGTTGCCGCTCATCACGAGCAACGGCATCGGCTCCGGCTTCTCGAAGGCGATGGCGAGCGTCGTCGTCGGCGGTCAGACCCTGTCGCTGTTGCTCACGCTGATCGCGGTCCCGGTCATCTACACCTGGTTCGATGATCTCGCACGGCTGTGGCGCAAGTACGGATCGTGGATCGCGTTCGTCATCGGACTATCGACCGGCGAAGGTCTGGGGCTGTTGAAGATCGGAGTCGGGGCTGGCACCGGGCTCGGTCTCGTCCTGGGGCTCGTGCTCGGATTCGTCCTCCCGCTGGTGTTCCCGAAGCTGCGGACTCAGACGAGCGCCGATCGCGGCGCGGCAGACGTCGGCATCATCGACATCTACGCCGCGAACAAGTAAGCAAGCGGTCCGGAGGAGCTTCGGGCACTCGAAGCGAGCGCCGCGAAGCGGAGGACCGGCGCGCGAATACGACACCATCCGGAGCACGAAATATTCGAGCCGAATCGGGGTTCCGATCCCGAATCAGCTCTGATATGACGCGACTCCCTTCGCTACTCGTGCTCGTGACCATGACGAAGACAACTCGTAACGCGCGTTCCAGCCGAGACCTTCGCAGCCTGCTCCATGTCCCCCAGCACGACCTTCAGGCTCAGGTTGCGAGCCGCCTGGAGCGCCTGGGTTTCCCCGCGCTGCGTCCTGCACACATCCAGCTCCTGTCCGCGATCGCACCGGAGGGCGTGCGACTCGCCGAGCTCGTGACCGCCGTTTCGCTGCCGAAGCAGACCGTAGGCGACCTCATCGATGACCTCGAGGGCATGCGGATGGTCGAGCGGTTTCCCGACCCCGATCACGGCGTGATCAAGCGCGTTCGCCTCGGCCCCAAGGGCAAGGTGTGGGCCGCCGAGGTCAAGCGCGTCGCCCAGGCCACCGAGGCTCGGTGGGCGACTCGCCTCGGCTCGAAAAAGATGAAGTCGCTGCGCTCGCTCCTCGAGGAGCTGGCCGCCACCGTCGAGGCGCCCGTCGCCCACGGCACGAAGCAGAAGCGCGGTTAGCGCCGTTTACTTCTTGGGCGCGGGCTTCGTGTTCAGGAACGTATAGATCAGCGACGCCTTCATGATGGTGTCGACCGAGGACGCCTCGGGGACGAAGCCCATGGCGAGCGGTTTGACGTTGAGCGGGCCGGGGCGATTGTCGTAGTGGGCCTCGATCGACGTCTGGACCGAGAGGCTGCCGTTGATCTTCGCGGCGATCGCGATCTTGAGGTTGACGCGCGTGTCCCGGAACGCACCGCCGTCCTTGCCGGTCGGCAACGTCTCGCGGTTGAAGTTCGTGAGCGCCTCGATCGACGCATCGAGCAGCGCGCCTTCGGTCATCGTGGCCTTGTGCCCCAAGAACCCGCGCCCCGAGTGGATCGAGACCGGATCGCCGGCGGTGAGATCCTCGCGCGAGAAGTCGTAGCCGATCTCGGCGACGGTCTCGGCCGACGCCGACTTGTAGAGCCGGCGGCTGTAGCCGAGCTGGCCACCGAACACGCTCTCCTTGCCGGCGGGAAGATCGCGCGCGGCCAGCGCGGCGATGTACAGCGAGTTGAAGTCGGTGAGGAAGCGATCGTAGCGGAGCTTGCTCGCGATCTGCTCGGTGGTCGTCGTCTCCTGGGTCGTGATCTCGCCCGTGTTGTCGATCACGCCGTTGCCGTTCTTGTCGTCGAGCACGCGGATGCCCTGGCGCGCGAACGCACCGCTGGCCTCGAGCCCGAGCTTGTTGTCGCCCGCCTTGCGCGACGCCTTGAAGCCCCCGGTGACCGTCGTCGTTTCCGAGTTGCCGGTGATGAACACGAGGCCGGCTTCGGCGGCGGCGGTCCACTCGACCACCCTGACGTCCTTGACGTCATCGTGCTTGCCGTACTCGAACTTCGGATCGTCGGCAAACGCCGGGCTTGCGGCGAAGCAGATCGCCGCACACAAGAATCGCACGTGCATGTCAGGTCACTCCGTCTTGGGAATTGCCCGCAGACGGTACCCGAACCGATGTCGCGATTCGATCAGATCGCCGATCTCTGCCTTCATCAACGCGCGCCGTACCCGCCGTACCAGTTGCTTGACGTGGTTCTCGCTCGGCTCGCGGGTGTCCCACGACAGATCCGCGATCAGCTCCGACGAGCGCACGAACCCGCGCACGAGCTCTGGCTGATGGACCTCGGACGCCATCCTGCGGATCATCAGCGCCATCAGCTCGAACTGCGTCGTGGTCAGCTGGATCTGCTTGCCGTCGACCTCGATGAGACCACCACCACCGCCCGTCGGCTCGTGCATGCGGAACCGCATCTCGGGCAGGCCGACGTTGGTGTGCTCTTCCTCGTCCTCGAACTCGTTCTTCGGGACGGGGATGACCTCCGCTCGCGCGAGCGGGGTCATCGGGATGTTCGCGGGCTTGATCGTGGACGTCACCGTGCGCGTGTTCCGCGGCGTCGGCAGCTTCGTGGAGTCCAGCACGAGGTAGAACGCGATGTGCCCGAAGCGCACGCGATCTCCATTGGCCACGGTGATCGGCGAGTCGACGAGCTTGTCCTCGAGGAACGTGCCGTTCGCCGAGCCGAGGTCGCGCACGGTCCACACCTCGTTGTCGAGCGTCAGGTGCGCGTGGTGACGCGACACGCTGGGCTCGAGGATCGCGAGGCCCTGGCTGTCGATCTGCCGGCCGACGAGCGTACGCGCCTCGATCCGGTGGATGCGGCCCCACAGATCGAGGAGCGCGGCGTCGGTCGGCCGGTTGACGCGGAGCTGGATCTGCTCGGGGCTGATCCGCATCGGGCTCGAGAGCTCGTCCCGGCACTCCTCGCACAGCACGCCCACCTCGGGCTGCCGCTCGCTACAGATCGGACATTTCATCCAGCGGTCATCCTACCGTGAATCCTCACTCCCAGCTCTTGTAGGGCCGGCCTTCGATCGGCTCCTCGTCGCGCGTCGCGCTGACGGCGAAGTGGAACGGAAACGATTGCGCGGCGATGCCGTCGTCCCCGGCGGTCATGACCTGAAAATGGAGGTGGGGCGTGGACGAGAACCCGGTGTTGCCCGACAGCGCGAGCTCGTCGCCGCGGTTGACCTGCGCGCCGGGGACGACCTCGACCCCGCTCGGCGCCAGGTGCATGTACTCGCCGAGGGTGCCGTCGTCGTGGAGCACCAGCACGAAGTTCGTGCGCTTGTACTCGCGGAACTCGGGGCCGGTGCCGTGGCCCTGGGCACCCGCGTTCGTCGCGACGACGATCCCGGGACGGGCCGCCACCACGTGCGTCGCGACGGGGCAGTCGAAGTCGACCGCGAACTCGTTCGAGCCGCGGTGCGAGAACGCGCCGTGGAAACCCTGGAGGACCGAGAAAGTCTTACCGCTTCGATAAGGGATTCGATACGCGTAGGCCTTCGGGCGGGCTTCGGGGTCGCCGAACCGGGCGTGGAACTGGAGCGCGCGGTGATACGAGCTCGTGCGGTCCATGATCCGCAGGGTCGTCAGCACGACCGCGGGCCCGGTGCCGTTCGGCGCATCCGCGGCCGGCAGCACGGTCACGCCGGCGGCGGGCTCGAGCGGCGACAGGTTGTCGAGATTGTCGAGGCGCCACTGGATCACCATCGGCACCGCGTAGTGGTTGCGCGCGATCTCGATGACGCGATCCTCATCGCGGCGCATCTCGAACTCGAGCCGGCCGCCGTCGAACGCGAAGTCGTAGATCCGATCGACGGTCGTGCCAGCTTGCGACAGGTCGTACGCCGCCGGCGACGACATCGGCGGAGGCTCGTAGGTGGCCGGTCCAAAGAACGCCGGACCGGTGGTCGGTGGCGGTTGGCAGCCGAGCGCACCCAGGACAACGAGAGCCGCGCGCATCCCTCTCTAATGTAGCACCAGCGGCGGCAACCTTGACTCCCCCGCCTGTTCGCTTACCTTCAACGAGGTGTCCACGGATCGCAGCTGGACGATCACTCCGACATTGCTGTGGTTCGGGGCGATTCTCGTGGTCCTCCTGTTCGTCTTCGATGGCGGTGTGACGGCCCTCGCAGATCGGCTGACCACCAAGCGGGACGACCACGCCGGTCGCGTCGGCCCGGTCATCGCGCCGGTGGTGGTCGCACAAGCCGACACCGACGACACCAGCGACGACGCGACCGCACATCTACCACCACCGCCCGCGGGCAGCCACGACGCCGGCGCGCTGGTGGACACGTGCCTCGACGCACCGGCGTGCAAGCAGTGGGCGATGGACGGGTTCTACAAGGCGGTCGCCGACGGCAAGAAGGGCAAGCTCGGCCGCGCGGTGCGCGTGTCGTGGTACGGCGACTCGGTCGTCGCGACCGACGCGATTCCCGGCAAGTTGCGCCAGCTCCTGCAGGGCCAGCTCGGCGATGGCGGGCCGGGGTTCGTCTACATCGTGCCCCCGCATCGGTTCAACAACCACGAGTCGATCACGCGCAGCTCGAGCGGCACCTGGTACACGCATGCGATCTCGACGATGCAGACGCCCGACGGGTTGTACGGCCCGGGTGGGAGCACGACCGAGAGCGACGGCGGTCGATCGACGATCAAGCTCGTCGCCGGCAAGGTGACGAATCTCGAGCTGTACTACCTGGCGATGCCGAAGGGCGGTGTCGCGACCGTCAACGCCGATGGGAGCGAGGTCGTGCACGTCGATACCGCGGGCGAGGGCCGCCAGCCGGCGTGGTCGGCCGCGACGGTCAAGGACGGCGCTGCCAAGCTCGAGATCAAGACCGACAAGCGGGTGCGGTTGTTCGGGATCGATCTCGAGAACGCGACCGGCGTGGTCGTCGATAACTTCGGGGTCGTCAGCGTCAACGTGAAGAGCTTCGCGAACAACGACACGACGCACTGGCAGACCGAGCTCGGCCATCGCAGCGCCGATCTGATCATGATCATGATCGGCGCGAACGAGGCCGAGTGGCTCGGCCCCAAGGATCAGGACACGAAGGACTACCAGAGCCACTACGAGAAGGTGCTCGAGGTGATGCGCAAGGGCCGGCCCGACGCGTCGTGCCTCGTGGTGTCGCCGACCGATCAGGCGGAGGCCAAGGACGGCGAGTACCCGTCGCGGCCGGTGATGCCGGTGCTCGTCGAGGCGCAGAAAAAAGCGGCCCAGGCCCAGGGCTGTGCGTTCTACTCGACCTATGCGTGGATGGGCGGCAAAGGCTCGGCGGCGAAGTGGTTCAAGAAGGGCCTCGTGTCGAGCGACTTCCAGCACCTGTCGAAGAAGGGTGCCGACAAGATGGCCGAGGCCGTGTTCGACGCGCTGATGGATGGCTCCAAGCGGTATGCAGGCGATCACAAATAGGCTGGCGCTCGTCGCGAGCGTGTTCCTGGGCCTGGTCGGCTGCCAGGTCGGATGCGACGGCGAGCGCGCGAAGGGCACGAACGTGCCGAGGCCGCCGGACGTGGTCGCCGATGGCGACGCCGCGGCGGGCATGGCGGCGATCGATCAGAGCCACGTCGACGTGGCGAGCGGGTTCCTCGATGCGCCGGTGGGCACGCTCGACGGCCTGTTCGGCGGGCTCGCGGCCGCGGACCGCGGCGATGCGGCGGGGCGCGTCGATGTCGTGTTCTTCGGCGACTCGCACACCGCCGGCGATTCGATGACGTCGCGGCTGCGCGCGATGTGGCAGCAGCGCTTCGGCGATGCCGGGCGCGGGCTCGTCGCCGCCGGTAAGCCACCGACGCGCCACTACTACCAGCGCGACGTCCACTACGGTCGCAGCGGCGACTGGAAGGCGTCGGTCGGCGGCGCGCGCGGCGATGTCGAGCCGTTCGGCATCGACGGCATTCGCGTCTCGGGGCGCGGCAAGGGCGCGCAGCTGTGGGTCGAGACCTGCGGCGATTGCCCGGCGGGCACGACCGTGGGCCAGTTCGAGATCCTCTACTACGCGGCGCCGGATCACGGGCTCCTGCGCTACCGCGTCGATGACAAGGAGTGGCTGCCGCTGCCGACGAAGACCGGCGCGATCGAGCCGCCGCATCCCGCGCGCCAGGTGATCACGGTCAACGAGGGCCACCACAAGCTGACGCTCGAGCACGGCGGTGGTGGCACGATCGATCTGTTCGGCGTGGTGCTCGAGCGCCCGCACCCGGGCGTGATCGTCGATTCGCTCGGCGTGGTCGGGCGCCGGCTCGGCAGCCTGCGGTCGTGGGACTGGTCGATCATCGGCGAGCAGCTGTCGACGCGCGATCCGCGGCTCGTGGTGCTGCAGTACGGCACGAACGAGGCCGATGACCCGGACCTCGTACTCGACGATCTGGCGCGCTACTACGACGAGACGATCCTGCGCATTCGCGCCGCGGCGCCGACGGCGTCGATCCTGATCCTCGGACCGCCCGACATGGGCGTGCGCGAGGGTGGCAAGGCGTGCGAGCGGATGCTGAAGCTGAAGCCCGACGTGCCGCCGATCCCGGAGTGCGAGTGGCGCACGCCGTCGATCCTGAACGAGATCATCTCCACCGAGCACGCCGCGGCGGTGCGCAACAAGGTCGCGTTCTTCGACACGTTCGCGGCGATGGGCGGTAGCGACCACATGCACCCGTGGGTCGTGGCCGAGCCGAAGGTCGCGTACAAGGACCACGTCCACTTCACCGACGTCGGGTATCAGCGCTGGGCCGACTCGCTGTCGCTCGCGCTGCTCGACCACTACGCGAAGTGGCGGCGCGCACAGAACCTGCCGCCGGCGAAGCCGCTCACCGCGCCGCCGCCGATCGCTCCCATCGACGCGTTGCTCCCGGGTCCGGACGATCCTCACGCCGGCCCGTAGATGCTGTTCTCGAACCCGGACTACCCGCTGTTCCTGATCGCGGTGTTCTTCCTGTACGCGCTGTCGCGCATGGGCGGCGGCGTCGGGCGGATCGGGCGCGTCGCGGTGATGGTGCTGCTCGGCGATCTGGTGTTCTTGCTGCTCGCGAAGGATCCGGACGCGCTGTGGGATCCACTCGGCGGCTCGCTGTATCGCAGCATCGTCGGCTACGACGTCCACGGCGGCCCGTACCTGCCGTACTCGACGCTCGTGTGGCACTGGTGCGTCGGCATGGCGGTCGGCGGCGTCGCGATCTGGCTCGGCGTGCACGGCCGGTGGCTCGGCTCCGAGCGCGGCCAGCGCTGGATCGCGCGCGGGATGGTGGCCGTGCTCGTGGTCGTCGGCGCGACCGTCGCGGTCGCGTCGTGGGCGGGCTCGCTCGACGAGGTCTCGACGGCGATCGCCGATCACGCGCATCTGCTCGTGCTCCTCGTGCTCGGCATCGGGATCGGCGCGGCGCAGGTCGAGACGCTCCGGCCGCTCGGGCGCGTCGTCATCCTGTTCGTCGCGTCGAGCCTGTTCTACCAGGCGTGGGCGTGCTCGATGCCGGGGCCGTATCGCTACCTGCTCGGCGCGCTGCTGCTGACGATCGTCCTCGATTACTACCTGGCCATCTGGATCGAGGGTGCGACGTCGCAGGTCGCGCGGCGCGCGCTCGTGATCGCGAGCCTGTGCTCGAACCTCGGCATCCTGTGCTTCTTCAAGTACACCGACTTTCTCACCCACGACGTGCTGCACCTCGGCGTGCGCCGGCTGAACTTGATCCTGCCCGCGGGCATCTCGTTCCACACGTTCCAGTCGCTGTCGTACACGATCGACGTCTATCGCAAGCAGCTCAAGGCGACGCGGTCGCCGCTGCAGTTCGCGACGTTCGTGTTGTTCTTCCCGCAGCTCGTCGCGGGCCCGATCGTGCGCGCGCAAGATCTGCTGCCGCAGCTCGCGGACCTGCCGGCGCTCGAGCTCGAGAAGGCGACGCGGGGCCTGTACCGGATCGTCGTCGGGCTGTTCAAGAAGATCGCGCTCGCCGACACGCTCGCGATCTCGATCGTGGAGCGCGTGTTCGAGGATCCGACGCGGTTCTCGGGGCTCGAGGTGCTGGCCGGGGTCTACGGCTACGCGCTGCAGATCTACCTCGACTTCTCGGCGTACTCCGACATCGCGATCGGATCGGCGCAGGTGCTCGGCTTCGACCTGCCGGAGAACTTTCGCACGCCGTATCGCAGCGCGAACCTCCAGGAGTTCTGGCGGCGCTGGCATATCAGCCTGTCGACGTGGCTGCGCGACTACCTCTACAAGACGCTCGGTGGCAGTCGCGGCGCGCCGTGGCGGACGTACGTGAACCTGTCGCTGACGATGCTGCTCGGCGGGCTGTGGCACGGCGCGAGCTGGACCTTCATCGTGTGGGGCGGGCTGCACGGGTTCGGGCTCGCGATCACGCGCTTCTTCCAGCGCACGACCGGCGCGACCGCCACGGCCACGCGCTCGATGATGATGTTCTGCGCCGCGATCGCGCTCGCCGGGGTCGCGATCTTACGCTTCGTGCTGCCCGA
>Ga0326726_10001143_pt1 | contig 24629 bp, 22 predicted proteins | sample MHFenrmetagenome_2_FD_207603 | JGI IMG/M metagenome (GOLD analysis project Ga0326726, IMG submission 207603) | Lab enriched peat soil microbial communities from Michigan Hollow, Ithaca, NY, United States - MHF15MN | ecosystem: Environmental > Terrestrial > Soil > Wetlands > Peat | place: USA... | reverse complement strand
CGCTCGAGCCCGTCCACCGGCCGGTCGCGCCGAGGAAGCTCGACTTCCCGGTCAACCTCCTGATCAAGTTCGCTCCGAAGCCGCTCGCCGGCCCGGTGTCCGCGCCGGACCCGAAGGACGCCGTGGCGCACGGAAAGTACCTCGCGACGATCGCCGGCTGCCCGGGCTGTCACACGCCGCACGACGACAAGGGGCAGCCGATTCCGACCGCCTGGTTCACGGGCGGGTGGGTCATGGTCGGGCCCTGGGGCCGCGTCGTCTCGGCCAACATCACGCCCGATCCGGGCAACTACATGGGGCAGGCGAGTCGCGACGAGTTCATCGGGCGCTTCAAGGCCTTCGAGACCCTCGGCGGCGAGAACGCGCCAGTCGCGCCGCCCGGAAAGAACACGGTCATGCCGTGGCCGAGCTTCGCGGGAATGACGCCCGAGGACCTCGGTGCGATCTACGACTACCTGAAGACCCTGACGCCCGTCAAAAAGAAGATCAACCCGTTCCCCGACGCGAAGGACGTGCCGAAATCATGAAGGCGGTCCGCGTCCACGCTCCCGGCGGTCCGGAGGCTCTCGTCTACGAGGACGTCCCCGAACCCCGCCCCAAGGCGGGCGAGGCCGTCGTGCGCGTCGAAGCGGCAGGCGTCAACTTCATCGATGTCTACCACCGGACGGGGCTCTACAAGGTGGCGCTGCCGGGTACCCTCGGGCAGGAGGGCGCCGGCACGGTCGTCGCGGTTGCCGACGACGTGCGGGATCTGGCGCCCGGGGACCACGTCGCGTGGGCGAGCGTCTTCGGCGCGTACGCGGAGCAGGCCGCGGTCCCCGCGCAGCGGCTCGTGAAGCTGCCGCCGGGGCTCTCGGCGCGGCAGGGCGCCGCGGCCATGCTGCAGGGCATGACGGCGCACTACCTCGCCTGCGCGACGTACCCCCTGAAGCCCGGCGACGCGTGCCTCGTCCACGCGGGGGCCGGCGGCGTCGGCCTCCTGTTGACGCAGATCGCGAAGATGCGCGGCGCGCGCGTGATCACGACCGTCTCGACGGCCGAGAAGGCGCGCCTGTCCCGCGAGGCCGGCGCCGACGTCACGGTCGACTACACGTCACAGGATTTCGAGGCCGAGGCGCGGGCCTTCACGGACGGGCGCGGCGTCAACGTCGTGTACGACTCGGTCGGAAAGACGACGTTCACGAAGGGGCTCGCGTGCCTCGTGCCGCGGGGCATGATGGTGCTCTTCGGGCAGTCGAGCGGGCCGGTCGCCCCCTTCGACCCGCAGGTCCTTTCCCAGGGCGGGTCGCTCTTTCTGACCCGCCCGACGCTCTTTCACTACGTGGCTTCCCGGGAGGACCTGCTCGCCCGCGCCGGAGACGTCCTGGCCTGGGTCCGGGACGGCCGCCTCAAGCTGCGGCTCGAGCACGACTTCCCGCTGGCCGAAGCCGCGGCGGCGCACCGGGCTCTCGAGGGCCGGAAGACGACGGGAAAGGTTCTGCTCATTCCCTGATCGGGCGCGGGTGTGCCATGATTCTCCGAGACATCACGCCTCTCTGACTTTCGGTTCGTCGTGAGGGAAACCGTGATCCTCGTGACAGGCGCCACGGGAAAGGTCGGCCAGGAGGTCGTCCGCCAGCTCGCCGCGGCGGGCCTTCCGGCGCGAGCGCTCGTTCGCGACCCGGCGCGCGCCTCCCACATCCGGATCCCGGGCGTCGACATCGTCGTCGGGGACCTCGCCCGGCCGGAGACGCTCCCGCCGGCCTTCGCGGGCGCCGAGCGCGTCTTCATCCTCTCGCCCGCGGCCCCGAACCAGGTCGAGCTGCAGTCGAACGCCCTCGAGGCCGCCCGGCGGGCGGGCGCGCATCGCATCGTCAAGCTGTCGGTCGCGGGCGGCCCGGACGCCGGCACCCAGATCGGCCGCTGGCACTGGTCGACCGAGAAGCAGATCGAGGCCTCGGGCCTCGACTTCACGTTTCTGCGCCCCACGCTCTACATGCAGCAGATGGTCTCTTACGCGCCGTCGATCGCCGCGACCGGCACGTTCTCGGCGCCGATGGGCGCGGGCGAGGTCGCGTTCGTCGACACGCGCGACGTGGCCGCCGTGGCCGTCGCCGCGCTGACCGAAGAAGGCCACCACCGGCGCATCTACGATCTGACCGGGCCCGAGGCCCTTTCCTACGACGCGATGGCGGATGCGATCTCGGAGGCGACCGGCAAGCGCGTCGCCTACGCGCACGTCCCGCCCGAGTACGCGAAGAAGCAGATGCTCGCCGACGGCGTGCCGCGCTGGCTGGTCGACGACATGATCGTGCTCTTCGCGTCGTTCCGGGAAGGCTACGGGGCGGGGGTCACGCACACGGTGGCCGACGTCACGAAACAGCGGGCGCGCACCTTCCGCCAGTTCGCCCACGACTACGCGCGCGTCTTTCTCGAAGGTCACTAAAGGCGGGCGTGGCGTAGGGCAGTTGCGGTAGATTCCTTCTCCACGCGACCGAGGAGGACCGATGCCCGCGTTGATTCCGCCCACTTACGAGGACGCCGAGCTCGTGCTGCGGCTCTACGAGATGCGCCGCGAGGAGAAGCTGCGCGCCGCGCGCGAGTGGTTTCGGGCGAAGTTCTTCCCCGCGGCCTTCGAGGACGTGAAGGCCGCCGCCTTCGGCTCGGGAGACGAGAACACGCATTACCGGATGGTCACGGGCTACTGGGAGATGGCCGCGTCCTTCGTGGCGCAGGGAATCCTGCACCCCGAGCTCTTCTTCGATTCCGGCGGGGAGGCGCTCTTCGTGTGGGCCAAGCTCGGCGAGTTCGTCCCGCAATTGCGCCAGGAGTACCAGTCGCCGCGGCTGCTCGCAAACCTCGAGAAGGCCATCGGGATGGTGCCCTGGGCCGCCGAGCGCATCCAGGTGTTGCGGGCCCGGATGCCGGCCTACCGCGATCGGATCCTCAAGGCCGAAAAGCGCTAGGCGAGGCGCTCCTCCCGCCGGCTATGGCGCCGGCGTCGGGGACGGGGCGGGCGCGTTCGGCCGCGCCTGCCCGAGCCACTTCCGAAATTCCGGGTCCTCGCGCAGGGCGGCGAAGTCGGGGTCCGTGTCGAGGATCTCGAAGCGCCGGAATCCCTTCTCGATCGCTCGGTCGAGCTCCTTGCGAGCGCGCCGGCCCTGGCCCGACCGCGCGTCCGCGCTCGCGAGGTTGTAATAGACACGCGGGTCGTCCGGGTCGATGGTGGCCGCGATCTCCAACGCGAGGCGCGCGTGGGCGAAGTCGCCGCGCGCGAGCAAGTCCTCGGGCAGGTAGAAGGACGTCTGCACGCGCAGGTTCGCGAGGAGTCGCTCGGCCGAGAGGCGCTCCTCGCGCGGCCCCGAGGCGGCGCGGTGCCTGAGGGCCGGAACACCGAGGTCCGCGGCGACGGCCGCGGCCGGACGGATGTCCGGATCCCGCAACGCGGCCTGGAGCTTCTGAGCGAGAGCCCGGAGCGCTCCGCGGTCCCGGTCGTCGCGGCGGTCGGCGTCGCGCAACGCCTTGCGCACCTCGGCGGAGCCCGCGAGCGCGGCGGCTTTGTCGGAGGCGGGTCCGACGTCGGCGAGGCCGCGGAAATCCTCGGCGGCATGGGTGTAGAGCAGGGAAGCCTCGGCCGGGCGACCGGCGGCTTCGAGCGCTCCGGCCCGGGAAAGCTCGGCTCGGAGGAGGGAGGCGGCGAGGGCCTCGTCGCGGCCGCGCAGGCCCGAGCGCATCGCGGCGAGCTCCATCCACGCGAGCGCGCGGGCCGCGACCTCCGGGGGCGGCCAGTCGTGGCCCCCGTCGAAGACCTCGACGCGGTGCGCGGCGCGGGCGCGCTCGAGGTCGGCGTCGAGGGCGCGCATCTCGTAGTAGTTGAAGTCCCGGTCGCCGGCGGTTCCGAAGTAGAGAAACGGGAGGCCCTTTTGCGGCGTCGCATCCCCGGGCAGGCCGGCGCCACAGCCGATCACGCCGGCGACCCGGTTCGAGGCGCGGAGCGCGAGAGCGACGGCGGCGCGGCCCCCGCCGGAGAAGCCGCCGAGGTAGGTCCTGCCGGGGTCGATCGCGAGGAGCGCGTGGGTGTCGTTCCACATCGCCTGCAGCGCCGGCGTGTTCGGATCGTCTTTCGTGTCGCTCCTCGAGTTCCACGACGACGCGAGGATCCAGCCGTAAGCCTCGGCCGCGGCGCGAAACCGCTCGAGGGCGTAGAGCGCGCGGCCGCGGGCGTCGAGCAGGTAAAGGATCGGGGCGGGACGTTCGGCCGCGTACGCGGAGGGCAGGAAGAGAGCATAGGCCTGGTCCGGCCGGTCGCGGCAGACGACCCGGTCGGTCACGCGGCCGGGGACGGGGTCGTCCGCGCGGACCGCGAACGCGAGGAAGAGGAGGAGGCCGCCGCGAAGCGTCTTACAGCGCCGCAAGCCGGTCGACGAGGTCCACGACGCGGTTCGAGTAGCCCCACTCGTTGTCGTACCAGGCGAGCACCTTGAGGTAGCCGTCGCCCGCGGCCTGCGTCGAGAGCGCGTCGAAGATGGAAGAGTGCGGGTTGCCGATGATGTCCGAGGACACGAGGGGGACCTCGCTGTACTCGACGATCCGCGACAGCGGCCCGTCGGCCGCGGCGCGCACGGCCGCGTTGACCTCTCCGGCGGTGACGGGCCGGGCCATGCGGCACGTCAGGTCCACGATGGAGCCGTCGGGAACCGGGACCCGGATCGCCATGCCGTCGAGGCGGCCCTTCAGGCGCGGCAGCACCTTTCCCACCGCCTTCGCGGCTCCGGTGGTCGTCGGGATGATGTTCTCGGCGGCGGCGCGGCTGCGGCGCAGGTCCTTGTGGGCGACGTCGGCGAGCCGCTGGTCGTTGGTGTACGCGTGCACCGTGGTCATGAACCCTTCCTCGATCCCGAAACTCTCGTCGAGGATCTTCGCGATGGGCGCGAGGCAATTCGTCGTGCACGAGGCGTTCGAGACGATGCGGTGTTCGGCAGAGAGCTCCCCGTCGTTGACGCCCATGACGATCGTGGCGTCGATCTCGTCCTTGGCCGGAACGGTCAGGATCACGCGCCGCGCGCCGGCCGCCAGGTGCTTCCCGAGCAGCTCGCGGGTCAGGATCTTTCCGGTCGACTCGATCACGACGTCCACGCCGTGAGCGCCCCACGGGATCCGCGCGGGCTCCTTTTCGGCCGTCATGACGCTGCGGCGGCCGGCCACCGTCATGCTGCGGGCGTCCGTCGAGACCTCCTTGGGGAAGACGCGCATGACCGTGTCGTACTTGAGCAGGTAGGCGAGGTGGTCGTTGTCGAAAAGGTCGTTGATGACGGCGACCTCGACGTCGGCGCGGTCCGAGAGGATGCGAAAGACGCTGCGCCCGATCCGGCCGAAGCCGTTGATGCCGACGCGCACCGCGCTCACCGGGTCTCCAGCGAGGCGAAACGCGCGACGAGGTCCACCGCCCGGTGGGCGTAGCCGTACCCGGAGTCGAACCAGGACAGGGTCTTCGACACGCGGTCGCCGAGCGTCATCGTCGCGAGCGAGTCGAACGTCGCGGAGAATTGCGAGCGCGCGATGTCGGAGGAGACGATCGGGTCGTCCTCGAAATCGAGCACGCCCTTCCAGCGCTCGGCCGCGGCCGCGGCCCGGAGAGCCTCGTTCACGGCCGCGGGGCTCACGGGCTTCTCGTGCCACGCGACGAGGTCGACGACGGATCCGTTGGAGACCGGAACGTTCATCGCGTAGCCCGACAGCCGGCCCCGCAGTTCCGGGAGAAGGTCCAGGACCATCGCGGGAGAGCGGGAGGCCTGCGGGATGATGTTCTCCGCCGCCGCACGGCCGCGCCGCTTGTCCTCGGCCGGCACGTCGGCGAGGCGGTGGGCGCTGGTGTAGGAGTGAATGGTCGTGAAGATCGCGCGCCGGATCCCGAAGGCCTCCTGCAGGATCACGAGAATCGGGGTCAGGCAGTGCACGGTCGACGAGGCGTTGGAAACCATCCGGTGCTCGGGGGCGATCGCGGCCTCGTTGACGCCCATGACGACCGTGACGTCGGGCTTTTCGAGCGGGGGCGCGAGGAGGATGACGCGCCGGGCCCCCGCGTCGAGGTGCGCCTCGACCTCGGCCCGCGTGCGGCCGCGCGACGTGGCCTCGAGCACCGTGTGGACGCCGAGGTCGCCCCAGCGTGGAACCGGGGGCTGATCCTTGCCGGTCAGGAGCGGGATGGACCTGCCGTCCACGCGCAGCCGCCCGTCCTCGACCGCGACGTCCCCGGCGAAGCGGCCGAGCAGCGTGTCGAACCGCAGGAGGTAGGCGAGGGCGGCCGGCTCCGCGAGGTCGCTGATCGCGCCGATCCGGATGTCCTCGCGGGCGTGGAGCAGCCGGAAGAGATTGCGGCCGATGCGGCCGAAGCCGTAGATGCCGACGGTCGTCACGATTCCTCTGTACCACACGGCGGCGAAGCCCGGAAGATGCGGAGGATCGATCCGGGATGGCGGGCGGACGAAAAGGTCGGTCTGGAAGCGGCAGCCGGCGCGGATAGACTGAGCGGATGAAGCGACCGCTTTCCCTCGCTTTCGTTCTCCTTCTGCTCGCCGGCGCCGCCCGCGCCGCGGACAAGCCCAGGGCCCGCGATCTCGGCGTCCCGTTCGAAGGCGAGCCCGGGCCGAACAACGCGATCACCGACGTGGCCGGCGTCGCGGTCGGGCAGAGCACGATCGTCCGCGGCGAGGGCGCGCTCAGGGTGGGCGAGGGGCCCGTGAGGACGGGCGTGACGGCCGTCGTGCCGCGCGGCAAGGACACCGATTCGGATCCCGTCTTCGCGGGCGTGTTCGACCTGAACGGCGCGGGGGAGCTGACCGGGGCGCACTGGATCGAGGAGTCGGGCTTCCTCGAGGGGCCGGTCATGCTGACGAACACGCACAGCGTCGGCGCGGTGCACGAGGGCACGATTGCCTGGCGCGTGAAGCGGGGCGGCCCCGACGCCACCGGCTACTGGTGGTCGAACCCGACGGTCGGCGAGACGTGGGACGGCGAGCTCAACGACATCAACGGTTTTCACGTCAAGCAGGCCAACGTCTTCGAGGCGCTGGACTCCGCGCGGGGCGGGCCGGTGGCGGAAGGCAACGTCGGCGGCGGGACGGGGATGATCTGCTACGGCTTCAAGGGCGGCATCGGGACGTCCTCGCGCAGGCTCGCGGAGGCGGCCGGCGGCTACACGGTCGGCGTCCTGGTCCAGTGCAACTGCGGGCGCAAGCGCGATCTGCTCGTGGCGGGGGTTCCGGCCGGCGCCGAGATCGGGGGCAAGGGGGCACGCGAGGAAGACCTGGGCTCGATCATCATTGTCGTGGCGACCGACGCGCCGCTGGTCGGGCATCAATTGAAGCGCCTCGCGCGGCGCGCCTCGCTGGGCCTCGCCCGCACCGGCTCGCGCTCGGGAAACGGATCGGGCGACCTGTTCCTCGCGTTCTCGACTGCGAACCCCGGGGCCGCGAAGACGACGGGCACCGTTTCGGTCACGATGCTGCCGAACGACCGGATGGATCGGCTCTTCGCCGCCACGGTCGAGGCCACGGAAGAGGCGATCGTCAACGCGATGATCGCGGCCGAGACGATGACGGGGATCAACGGGTACAAGGTCGAGGCGCTGCCGCACGACGCGCTGCGGCGGATTCTGAAGAAGTACAACCGCCTCGTCGAATGATGGGGTCAGGTCTGCAATTTTCATTTCTTGGGGTCAGGTCTGCAAATTGCACAAATCGGCCCGCGGCCATTCGCGCATGAGTGCGGAAAATCAGGCCTTTTCTCGAAAGTGGAATCCGTAGACGTGATCCCAGAATCTGGCGCATGTGGAATTTGTAGACCTGACCCCTAGGGGAGCGCGGCGAGAAAGCGCTCCCACGCCTTCCAGTACGGCTCGCCGCCGACGATGGACGTGTCGTTGTGGTGGGCGTTCGGGATGACGAAGAGCTCCCGCACCCCGCGAGCCGTCTCCCACAGCCGGCGGCCGTGCAGAGGCGGCGCGACCTCGTCGAGCTCGGCGACGAGGAAGAGCTTGGGAGCGGCGACGCCGGAGATCTTCGCCAGGCTGTCGAAGCGGCTGCGCACGAGGGAGACGGGCACGAACGGGTAATGCACGCGCGCGAGCTCGGGAACGGAGAGAAACGGGGTCTCGAGGATCACGCCGCCGCAGGGCCACCGGCTCGCCAGGTCGATCGCAACCGCCGCCCCGAGCGATTCGCCGAAGAGAAGGATCTGCGCGGGCCGGAACCCGGCGGCGATCGCGGTCCGGTACACCGCGCGGGCGTCGCGATAGAGGCCTTCCTCCGAAGGCGACCCGCTCGAGCGCCCGTATCCGCGGTAGTCGACGAGGAGGACGTCGAGCCCGAAGCGCCGGTTCAGGGTCTTCGCCCGCTCGAGGCGATCGGCGATGTTGCCCGCGTTGCCGTGGAAGTAGAGCAGGACGCGGCGGCCCGTCCCGCGGATCCACCAGCCGTCGAGACGCTCTCGATCCTCGGTCTCGATCGAAAGCGGGTCGGCCTGAAGCCCGAAAGCCTCGGGCAGCGCGGCGAGCCGGCGCGTCGGAAAGTAGAGGAGACGGTCCTGGCGCAGGACGAAAACCCCGACGAGCAGGACCACTGCCAGGAGGGCCACGCCCGCCGCGAGGAAACCGAGGGTCACACCGGAGCGCGCCATCGCTGCCATATACTTTCTCACCCGTCCGGCTGATTCGCTTCGCGAAAGGAGACTCATGAAATCCATGCGCCGTTCCTGGGCGTTCCTCGCCCTGCTCGCCGTCCTCGTCGGACGGTCTGCCGCCTTTGCCCAGTCCCCGGCCGCCCCGAAAGACGCGAAGGAGAAGGGTCTCTCCGACCGTTTCGAGGGGCTGGAGTTCCGCGGGATCGGGCCCTTCCGCGGCGGCCGGGTCACGGCGGTGACCGGAGTGCGCCACGAGCCGCTGACCTTCTACTTCGGGGCGACGGGCGGCGGCGTCTGGAAGACGACCGACGGCGGCTCGAACTGGGAGGTCGTCTCCGACAAGGACTTCAAGACGGGCTCGATCGGCGCGATCGCCGTTTCCGAGTCGGACCCGAACGTGGTGTACGTCGGAACGGGCGAGGAGCCGATCCGCGGCAACGTCTCGCACGGCGACGGCGTCTACAAGTCGACCGACGCGGGGCGGACCTGGAAAAACGTCGGCCTGCGCGACACGCGGCAGATCGCGCGCGTCCGCGTCCATCCGAAGAACCCCGACCTCGTGTACGTCGCCGCGCAGGGGCACGTCTGGGGCCCGAACGCCGAGCGCGGCGTCTTCCGGTCCGAGGACGGCGGGAAGACCTGGAAGAAGATCCTCTCCATCGACGACAAGACCGGCGCCTCGGACCTCGCGATGGACCCGTCCAACCCGCGGATCCTCTACGCCGGGTTCTGGCAGGTCGTCCGGCATCCGTGGGAGCTCGTCTCGGGCGGCCCGGGGTCGAGCCTCTGGAAATCCACCGACGGCGGCGACACCTGGAAGAAGCTGACGCAGGGGCTTCCCGACGGGATCTGGGGCAAGGTCGGCATCGCCGTCTCGCCCGCGCGCCCGGATCGGGTTTTCGCCTTCGTCGAGGCGGCGCATGGCGGGCTCTTCCGCAGCGAGAACGGCGGCGAGAAATTCACGCACGTCAACGACGAGCACAAGATCCGCGAGCGCGCCTGGTACTACTCGTGGGTGTATCCCGATACGAAGAACCCGGAGCTCGTCTACCTTCCGAACGTGCAGATGCACCGGTCGATCGACGGCGGCCGGACCTTCGCGAACATGCGCGTGCCGCACGGCGACAACCACGACATCTGGATCGACCCCGACGACCCGAACCGGCTCATCGTCGGCAACGACGGCGGTGCGACGATCACGTACAACGGCGGGCAGAGCTGGTCGACGCAGTACAACCAGCCGACGGCGCAGTTCTACCGGGTCACGACGGACAACCAGTACCCGTACTGGCTCTACGGCTCGCAGCAGGACAACTCGAACGTCTGCATCCCGAGCGGGGTCGTGGGCGACAGCATCGGCCGCACCGACTGGCATGAGGCTGGCGGCGGCGAGAGCGGCTGGATGGCGGTGGACCCGAAGGACCCGAACATCGTCTACGCCGGAGAGTACGGCGGCATCATCACGCGCTACGACCACCGCACGAAGCAGTCGCGCATCGTCATGGCCTGGCCGCAGCTGGCGGACGGCCATGCGACCTCGGACCTCAAGTACCGGTTCCAGTGGAACGCGCCCATCATGATCTCGCCGAACGATCCGAAGGCCCTGTACCACGCCTCTCAGATCCTGCTGCGCAGCCGCGACGGCGGCGAGACCTGGGAGGAGATCTCTCCCGACTTGACCCGCAACGACAAGGCGAAGCAGGGCAAGTCCGGCGGTCCCATCACGACGGACGTGACCGGCGTCGAGCTCTACAGCGTGATCTTCGCCCTCGGCGAGTCGGCGGCGGATCCGGGCGTGATCTGGGCCGGCTCGGACGACGGCCTCGTGCACGTCACGCGGGACAACGGCAAGACCTGGCAGAACGTGACGCCGAAGGGGATGCCGGAGTGGATCCAGATCAATTCGATCGAGGCGTCTCCGCGCGACAAGGGAACGGCCTACGTCGCGGCGACGATGTACAAGTGGGACGACTTCAAGCCCTACCTCTTCAAGACCTCCGACTACGGCAAGACCTGGACGAAGATCGTGAACGGCATCCCGGACGGCGCGTTCACGCGGGTCGTCCGCGAGGACCCCACGCGCCAGGGCCTGCTGTACGCCGGGACAGAGACGGGGCTCTACGTCTCCTTCGACGACGGCGCGAGCTGGCAGCCGTTTCAGCGCAACCTCCCGTACACGCCGATCACCGACCTCGCGGTGAAGGACGACGACCTCGTCGTGGCGACGCAGGGCCGTTCCTTCTGGATCCTCGACGACCTGGCGGCGCTGCGCCAGTGGAGCGACACGATCGCCTCCGCGCCGGCGCACCTGTTCCCGCCGAGCCCCGCGGTCCGCATCGACGTCGACACCCGGGACGAGGAGGACGAACCGCAGACGGCCGGCAAGAACATGCCGGCGGGCGTCGTCGTGGACTACTGGCTGAAGGACGCGCCGAAGGAAGGCCAGAAGGTCACGCTCGAGTTCCTCGCCGGCGACACGGTGCTGCGCACCTACTCGAGCCTGAAGCCGCCGAAGGCGGCCGACCTGAAGGCGCAGGCGGCGCGCGACGAGGTGGAGAAGGACCGCGACAAGCCCCTCGAGCCCAAGGCGGGCGTCAACCGCTTCGTCTGGGACCTGCGGATCATGAAGCCGTCGCTCGTGCCCAGGGCCGTGTTCAACGAGGGGACGAAGGCGCCGCCCAGGGTCGCGCCGGGGTCCTACGTCGTGCGGCTGACCGTCGACGGCAAGGTCTACACGCAACCGATCGAGGTACGGCCCCACCCGGCCGGCTTCGCGACGGCGGCGGACCTGAAAGCTCAGTACGACCTCCTCGCGGCGATTCGGGACCAGCTCTCCGAGACGCACGACACGGTTCTCGCGATTCGCGACGTCCGCGGCCAGGTCGAAGACATCGGCGCCCGCGCCGAAAGGCTCGGCAAGGGCGACGCGCTGGCGAAGCAGGCGTCGAGCCTGGCGGCAAAGCTCACCGCGGTCGAGGAGCAGCTCACCAACCCGAACATCGTGGCCGACGAGGACGATCTCAACTACGAGCCGAGGCTCGATCACGACTGGGTCTACCTCGCCGCGATCGTCGCGAGCGCGGACGCGAAGCCCCTGGCCTCGTCCGTCATGTACTACAACCTGCTCAGGGGGCGGCTCGACGCGATCCGCTCGGAGTACAAGTCGATCCTCGACGGCGACGTGAAGAGTTTCAACGAAGCGGTCCTGAAGGCCGGCGTTCCGCCGGTCGCGCCGGCGCCGAAGGTCGGGAGTTGACCGGCCGTCGAGAGAAGGAGGAACCGTGAAGCGCAGCACTCTCGTGATCCTGGGCGCGGCCCTGGCGGTCGCGTCGTTCGCGCGGGCCCAGGCGCCGGCGGCGGCCGGCCCCGCGGCCGCGACTATCACCGGGTTTCGGGCCGAGTACCTCGCCGAGGTGGACACCGTCGGAAAGAAGCTCGTCGCGCTCGCGGAGGCGATGCCGGCCGACAAGTACGGCTGGCGTCCCGCCCCCGACGTGCGCTCGGTCGGCGAGGTCTACATGCACGTCGTCGCCGGAAACTCCTCGCTTCCGACGTTTCTCGGGGCGAGCCCGATGGAGGGGATCACGAGGGAATCGGAAAAAAAGGTGACCGACAAGGCGAGGATCGTCGCCGACCTCAAGCAGTCGCTCGAGAACGTGCGGGCGATCGCGCTCAGGATCTCGGACGCTGACCTCGACAGGAAGGTCAAGATCTTCGGCGGGCAGGAGGCGACCGAGCGCCAGGTCCTCCTGCGCATCCTGAACCACATGCACGAGCACCTCGGGCAGTCGATCGCGTACGCCCGGATGAACGGGATCACGCCCCCCTGGTCGAAGGCCGACTCCTGAAGAAGGGGGTCCCGGCCGCCGCGCCCCCCGGTCGCCCCGCCCCGGAGATTGATTCATTTGCATGATGCGCCGCCAGGCGCCGGGAGCAACTCTGCGGACCTGAGGGACTCTTTCGAGGGCCCCCGGGTTTGCCTCTCGGACAGAGCCCGCTGGAGGTCGACATGGCGACGGAATACGTTCCCGCGAGCACGGGGGCGAAGGCGAGTCGGCACCTGTCCGTGGACCGCCGCGACTTCATCCGGGTCTGCACCCTGGCGCTCGCGGCGGTCGGGATGCCCTACGCCGCGGCGGCGGACGTGGCCCGGGCCATCGCGACGAAAAAGCTGAAGCCCTCGGTCATCTGGCTCCACTTCCAGGAGTGCACCGGCTGCACGGAATCGCTCCTGCGCACCTCCCATCCCGCGGTGTCGGAGCTGATCCTCGATCTCGTCTCGCTCGACTACTGCGAGACGCTGTTCGCCGCCGCCGGGCACCAGGCCGAAGCCGCGCTCCAGAAGGCGATGCGCGAGAACGCCGGCAAGTACGTTCTCGTGATCGAGGGCGCGATCCCGCTCAAGGACGACGGGATCTACTGCCAGATCGGCGGCAAGACGGCGCTGCAGATCGTCCACGAGGTCGCGGACAAGGCCGGGGCGATCATCGCGATCGGCTCGTGCGCGTCCTGGGGGGGCATTCCCTCGGCCGACCCGAATCCGACCGGCGCGACGGGCGCTCCGACGGTCCTCAAGGGCAAGACGGTCGTGACCATTCCGGGCTGTCCGGCCAACCCGTACAACCTCCTCGGGACCGTGCTCCAGTTCGCCACCTTCGGGACGCTGCCCGACCTCGACGAGAAGAACCGGCCGAAGTTCGCCTACGGGCGGACGATCCACGAGCAGTGCCCGCGCCGGGCCCACTTCGACGCCGGCCGCTTCGTCCAGAAGTTCGGCGACGAGAACGCCCGCCTCGGATACTGCCTCTACAAGATGGGCTGCAAAGGGCCGGCCACCCACGCCAATTGCTCCGTGCAGCATTTCGGCGAAGTGACGGACGCCTGGCCGATCGGCATCGGCCACCCCTGCTTCGGATGCACCGAGCAGACGCTCGGCTTCCGGGTCGCGCAATTCACGACCGTCGACATCGAACGGCCCCTTCCTCCCGACACGTATCCGCCGATCCATGCGCCGCAGGGCAAGATCAGCCCGGTCGCGACCGGCCTGGCCGGATTCGTCGGAGGCGCGCTGCTCGGGGCGGGGTTTGCCGCCGCGCGCCGGCTCGGAGGACCGCCTCCCGAGCCTCCTCCGGACGCCGGAAAGGAGGCGTGACATGTCGGTCGACCGGCGCTTTCTCCTCAAGAGCTTCGCCGCGGCCGGCGCGGCGGCGGCCGCCGGAGGAACGATCGAGGCGCGCGCCCGGGCCGTGGCGCCTGCCGATGCCCTCGGCCTTCTCTACGATTCGACGCGCTGCATCGGGTGCAAGGCCTGCGTCGTGGCGTGCCGGCAGGCCAACGACACGAAGCCCGAGACGCAGAACTCTCCCGGCGGCATCTGGGACACGCCGATGGACCTGGACGGCAATACCAAGACCGTCGTCAAGCTCTACAAGAGCGCGGACGGGTACCAGCGCTCCTTCTTCAAGGCGCAGTGCATGCACTGCGTGGACCCGGCCTGCACGAACGCCTGCATGCTCGGAGCGCTGAAAAAGCGAGAGCACGGGATCGTGTCCTACAACCCCAACCTGTGCATCGGCTGCCGCTACTGCCAGATGGCCTGTCCCTTCAACGTCCCGAAGTTTCAGTGGTCGTCGGCGGCCCCGAAGATCGTCAAGTGCGAGCTGTGCCGCCACCGCGTGGCAGGCGCGGCGCTGTCGAGTGTCGGCGGCTTCAGCCGTTATCCCGCTTCCCATGGCCCGGCCTGCGCCGAGGTCTGTCCGCGCGCGGCCGTGATTTACGGGACCCGCGACGAGCTGCTCGCCGAAGCGAAGCGGCGGATGGCCGAGAGTCCCGACCGCTACGTCCCGAAGATCTACGGCGAAACGGACGGAGGCGGGACGCAGTGCCTCTACCTGTCTCACGTTCCGTTCGGGGATCTCGGGTTGCCCGCCCTGTCCGACCAGGCGGTTCCCGACGTCCAGCAGACGATCCAGCACGGCATCTATCAGGGATTCGTCGCGCCGCTCGCTCTCTACGGCATGTTGACGGCGGCCGTCTTCCGCAACCGGAAGCGCGCCGCTCCGGACGATGACAGGGAGGAAGGAGGGCGGCCGTCATGACCGATCGCCCGCAGGCTCTGGGCGGACCGATTCTCACGCGTCCCGTGCGCATTCTCCTGGCGCTGTTTGCCGTCGGCGCGATCCTGATCGTGTGGCGGCTGGGGGCCGGGCTCGGAGCGACGACGGCGCTTTCGGACGGGTATCCCTGGGGACTCTGGATCGCCTTCGACGTCGTCACCGGCACCGCGCTCGCGTGCGGCGGCTACGGGCTGGCCCTCCTGGTCTACATCCTCAACAAGGGCCGCTATCACCCCATGGTGCGTCCGGCGATCCTGACGAGCGCGCTCGGCTACACCCTCGCGGCCGCGTCGATCGGCCTGGACGTCGGCCGGCCCTGGCTGGCGTGGAAAGTGCCGATGTACGTCTGGTCGTGGAATCTCCACTCCGCGCTGCTGGAAGTGGCCCTCTGCATCATGAGCTACACCGTCGTGCTCTGGATCGAGCTGTCGCCCGCGTTTCTCGAGCGGTTCCGCGAAGGGCCGGAAGGCCGCCTCAAGAGGTTCTCGCAAAAGGCCTACCCGATCGTGAACAAGCTGCTGATCTGGATCATCGCTCTCGGAATGCTGCTGCCGACCATGCACCAGTCGTCCCTGGGAACGCTCATGATCCTGACGGGTCCGAAGCTCCACGCCCTGTGGCAGACGCCGTTTCTTCCCCTGCTCTTCCTGATTTCGTGCATCGCAATGGGGTACGCGGCAGTGGTCTTCGAGTCCACGCTAGCGACCTCGTTCTTCCGGCGCCGCCCCGACACCGACATGCTCGCGGGCCTTTCGCGAGCCATGCTGCCGGTCCTCGGCGCTTTCCTCGTCCTGAGGATCGGCGACCTCGCGGCGCGCGGCCGGCTCGCGCTGGCGTTTTCCGCCGACCGGTTCGCGCTCGCGTTCTGGGTCGAGACGGCGCTCTTCGCGATGCCTCTCGTCCTGCTCCTGCCGGCGCGGCAGCGCCGCGACCCCGGCAACCTCTTCCGCGCGGCGATGTTCATGATGCTCGCCGGCGCCGTCTACCGTTTCAACACGTATCTCGTCGCCTATCGGCCGGGCGACGACGTTCACTACTTCCCGAGCGTTCCGGAGCTGCTCATCACGCTGGGTCTCGTGGCCCTCGAGATCGTGGGCTACGTCGCGATCGTGAAACTCTTCCCGATCTTCAGCGCCTCCCGTCAAACCGCCGCGCAGGCATAGAGGTCAAGCCATGTCTCAACGCATCGTCGTCGATCCGGTCACGCGCATCGAGGGACACCTCCGCATCGATTGCGAGGTGGACCAGGGCAAGGTCCAGAAGGCCTGGTCGTCGGGCCAGATGTTTCGGGGGATCGAGACGATCCTGCTCGGCCGCGACCCGCGCGACGCGTGGCTCTTCACGCAGCGATTCTGCGGCGTGTGCACGACGGTCCACGCGATCGCCTCGGTGCGCACGGTCGAGAACGCCCTCGGCCTCGAGATCCCGATGAACGCCCAGTACATCCGCAATCTCATCGTGATGGCGCACGCCATGCACGATCACATCGTCCACTTTTACCAGCTTTCGGCGCTCGACTGGGTCGACGTCGTCTCGGCGCTGAAGGCCGATCCGGTCAAGGCCTCGGCGCTGGCCGAGAGCCTGTCGTCCTGGCCCGGCAACAGCAAGGAGAAGCTCAAGGCCGTCCAGGAGAAGGTCAAGAGCTACGTCGAGGCCGGCCAGCTCGGGATCTTCACCAACGGGTACTGGGGCCATCCGGCGATGAAGCTTCCGCCCGAGGTCAACCTCCTCGCGGTCGCGCATTACCTCCAGGCGCTCGAGTACCAGCGCAACGTCAACAAGGTCGTCGCCCTCCTGGGCAGCAAGACGCCCAACATCCAGAACCTCGCCGTGGGCGGCGTGGCCAACGCGATCAACCTCGACAACGAAGCCACGCTCAACATGAACAAGCTCTTCATGGTCAAGGACGTCCTGGACGAGATCGGCGCCTTCATCGAGCAGGTGTACTTCACGGACGTCTGCGCGATTGCGGGGATGTACCCCGAGTGGCTCGGCTACGGAGCCGGCGTGACGAACTACATGGCGGTGCCCGACCTGCCCCTCGACGCCAGGGGCACGAAGTTCGACCTTCCGGGCGGCACGATCTTCGGCGGCGATCTGGCCACCGTCCGCGAGATCAAGTCGTTCGACGATCCCTACTTCAAGGACAACGTCTCGGAGTCGATCGCCCACGCGTGGTACGACGGCGAGTGGACGAAGCACCCGTACGAGGAAGACACGGTTCCGAAGTACACGAAGTACGACGACGCGAAGAAGTACTCGTGGGTCAAGTCCCCGCGCTTCCAGGGCAAGGTCATGCAGGTCGGCCCGCTGGCACAGGTGCTGGTCGGGTTCGCTCTGGGCCACGAGCCGACGAAGCGCTGGGCGGTCAAGACGCTCGACACCGCAGGCGCCGTGGCCAAGACCAAGCTCTCTCCGGCGGTCCTGCACTCGACGCTCGGCCGGCATGCCGCGCGCATGATCCGCACCTGTGTGATCTCGGAGCTCGCCCGGAAGCACTGGGCCCTGCTGGCCGAGAACATCGGCAAGGGAGACACGGCGATCTTCAACGAGCCGGTCTTTCCGAAGGGGGAGCAGCGCGGCTTCGGCTTCCACGAGGCGCCCCGCGGAACGCTCTCGCACTGGATCGTCATCCAGGACGGGAAGATCAAGAACTACCAGGCCGTCGTGCCGTCGACGTGGAACGCGGGCCCGCGCGACGAAAAGAACCAGCCAGGTCCCTACGAGGCGTCCCTCGTCGGAAACCCGGTGGCCAACGCGGAGCTGCCGCTCGAGATCCTGCGCACGGTTCACTCCTTCGATCCGTGTCTGGCCTGCGCGGTCCACACCCACGATCCGGAAGGCCGGCAAATCGCGAGCGTTCGGGCGCTCTGAATGGAGGCCCTCGGCAAGGTCCGCGTCCTCGGGCTCGGCAACGTGCTGATGGGCGACGACGCCGTCGGGCCGTGGGTCGTCGAGGAACTGCAGGCCCACTGGGAGTTCCCCGAGGGCGTGTCGGTGCTCGACGTCGGCACGCCGGGCCTCGACCTGACGCCCTACCTCGCCGACGCCGATACGATCGTCCTCGTGGATTCGGTCAAGGCCGACGCCCCTCCGGGAAGCCTCCGCGTCTACTCGGGGCGGGAACTGCTCGCCCGCCCTCCGCAGCCCCGCGTCTCGCCGCACGATCCGGGGCTGACCGAAGCCCTCTTCCTGCTCGATTTCGGCGGAGCGGCGCCTCGCGACGTGACCCTCGTCGGCGTCGTGCCGGGCCGAGTGGCCAAGGGCGTCGGCCTGTCCGCCGAGGTCCGGGACGCCGTCGGAAAGGCCGCGCTCGAAGTCGTCGGGCGCCTCGCCCGGCTCGGCCTCGCCGCGCGCCGCCGCGTCGCCCCGGCGACGACCGCCCCCTGGTGGGAGAGCGCTCCGGGCGAGCGGATCGCGCCGAACCTCCATGCATGAGCTGGGCCTCGCCCTCGAGATTCACCGGATCGCCCGGCAGGCGGCCGACGAGCGGGACGGCGGGCCGCTCGAATTCGTGACGGTCGCCGTCGGCGACCTCGCCGCCGTCGAACCGCAACTGCTCGAGTTCGCCTGGCGCGCCGTCGTGGACGGCACCCCGGACGCCGGCGCGGACCTCAAGGTGGAGTGGCGGCCGGCGCGCCAGGTCTGCGCGTCGTGCGGAGAGGTTTCGGAGCGCGCCCCCGGATCCTGGATGCGCCTGTGTCCCCGGTGCGAGGAACCCCTCGCGGTGACCGGCGGCGACGATCTCGATGTCCTGAGAGTCGCCTTCGCCGGGCCGGCGGCCGCTGCCGGGGGGGCCTTCCGATGACGGAAGTCGACGTCCGCCAGAAGGTCCTGGCCGCAAACGCGGCGGCGGCGAACGGGCTTCGCGCCCGGTTTCTCGAGACCGGGACGCTCGTCGTCAACCTGATCTCCTCGCCCGGCTCCGGCAAGACGACCCTTCTCGAGGCGACGGCGCGCGCGCTCCGGGAGCGGCTGCGTCTGGGCGGGCTGGACGGCGACATCGCGACGGACCGCGACGCCGAGCGCCTGCGCCAGGCGGGAATCCCGGCCCGGCAGATCCTCACCGGGGGCGCCTGCCATCTCGACGCCCGGCAGGTGGAATCGGCCCTGGCCGAAGAGGGCGAGCGGCTCTCCGGTCTCGACGTCCTCTTCATCGAGAACGTCGGAAATCTCATCTGTCCGACTTCGTACGACCTGGGCGAGGACTTCAAGGTCGCCCTGCTCTCGGTGACCGAAGGCGACGACAAGCCCTTCAAGTACCCGGCGATCTTCGCCCGCGCCGCCGTGACGCTCGTGACGAAGGCGGATCTGCTGCCCCACGTGGATTTCGACCTCGCGGCGGTCACGGACCAGGTTGCCGCGCTCAATCCCGGGGGGCGGCTGCTGGTCGTCTCGGCGCGCACCGGCGAGGGGATGGACGCATGGTTCGGGCTCATCTCGGCCGAGCGTTCTCGAAAGCGGAACGCTCGCTTCGCGGCGTGCGTCGTCTGAGAGAGCCGCGCCCGGAAGAGGTCCCGGCGGCCCTCGACCGGCGCCAGATCCTCGGCGCGGTCGCCGGGTGGATCGCAGTGGGCCTCTCGGGGGCGGGATGCCCTGGCGGCGGGCCGGAGTCGCCCCTGAAACCGGGTCAGATCGCGGTGCCTCTCGAAGATCTCCGGCCCGGCGTGCGCACGGTCGTCGTCGTGGCCGGCAACCCGGTCGAACTCGTCCGGTCGGGGGACGCGGTCACGGCCCGGATGTTGCGCTGCACCCACCTCGGGTGCGTCGTCCGGTGGAGGCAAGCCGAGCACGCCTACGTGTGCCCCTGCCACGAGGGGCGCTACGACGAGGCCGGCAACGTCCTGGCCGGCCCGCCGCCGCTGCCGCTGCGGAGCGTTCCGGTCCTGGTCGCCGGGGGCCGGGCAGTCGTGGGTTAGGGGCGGACGGCGGCGCGGGCCGCCCGCGGTGGTGCAAACGCATCAGGTGGCCGCCTGGACCGCCACGTAGCATGAAGCCGCTGTGAGCGAAGCGGGACGCCGGATCGAGATTCGCGGAGTCGTGCAGGGGGTCGGTTTCCGCCCGTGGATCTTCCGGCTCGCCCACGAAACCGGGATCGCCGGCCAGGTCTCCAACGACTCGCGGGGCGTTACGATCGAAGCCTTCGGCAGCGACGAGGCGCTCGAGGATTTCGTGCGCGGGATTCGCGCGTCGCCGCCTCCGGCCGCGGACATTCGGGAGCTGGATTGCCTCGCGATTCCGCACGAGCCGCGGCGCGAGTTCGTCATCGTGCAGAGCCGCCCGACGCCGGGGCTCGAGGTGTCCATTCCCCCGGACCTGGCGACGTGCGAAGACTGCCGCCGGGAAGTGTTCGATCCACGGGATCGTCGCCATCGCTACCCCTTCACCAACTGCACCAACTGCGGGCCGCGGTTCACGATCGCGTCGCAGGTTCCCTACGACCGGCCGGCGACCACGATGGCTCCTTTCCGGATGTGCGCGGCCTGCCAGCGCGAGTACGACGACCCGCGCGACCGCCGGTTCCACGCGCAACCAAACGCCTGCCCGGCGTGCGGCCCGGCCCTGACCGCCGTCGCCCCGTCGGGCGAACGGCTCGGCTGGCCGGATCCGATTCAAGCCTCCGCCCGGGCCCTGGCGGCCGGGATGATCGTCGCGATCAAGGGTCTCGGCGGCTTCCACCTCGCGTGCGACGCGACGTCCCCGGAGGCCGTGCGGCGGTTGCGTCGCCGGAAGCACCGCGACGAAAAGCCGCTCGCGGTGATGGTGAAGGACGCCGCGGAGGCGGAGGTCCTGGCATGGCTCACGCCGCTCGAGCGCGGCCTGCTCGAGTCTCCGGAGCGGCCGATCGTGCTCGCCCGGCGGCGCGCGGCGACGAGGCTCGCGCCCGAGGTCGCGCCCGGCAACCCGCTCGTCGGCCTCCTGCTGCCGTACACGCCGCTGCACCACCTGTTGCTCGCCGAAGCGGGGCGCCCGCTCGTCATGACGTCGGGCAACCTCTCCGACGAGCCGATCGCGACGACCAACGCCGAAGCGCTCGAAAAGCTCGCGGGGGTCGCGGACGTCTTCCTGCTTCACGACCGCGAGATCGAGTCGCGCTGCGACGATTCGGTGGTCCGCGAGATCGCGGGCGGCCCGACCGTGCTCCGGCGCTCGCGCGGTTACGTGCCGCGTTCCTTCGCGATGACGCGCGCGTTCGACCGGCCGGTCCTCGCCTGCGGCGCGCAATTGAAGAACACGTTCTGCATCGGGACGGGGCGCGCGGCCTACCTGGGTCCTCACATCGGCGACCTGGAAACCCTGGAGACGGTCGCCGCGTTCGAGGCGGCCGTGGAGAGGTTCGAGCGATTCCTGGAGGTTTCGCCGGAAGTGGTCGCCCACGACCTCCACCCTCTGTACGCGTCGACGGCCTACGCCCTCGGACGCCGGGGCCGCAAGATCGCCGTGCAGCACCATCACGCCCACGTGGCCAGTGCGATGGCCGAGCACGGACTGCCGGGCCCGGTCATCGGCGTGGCGTACGACGGGACCGGGTACGGGACGGACGGGACCTCCTGGGGGGGCGAGGTCCTCCACGCCGGGCTGACGGGGTTCGAACGCCTGGCGACCTTCCGCCCGATCGCGCTCGCCGGGGGCGATCTGGCCATACGCCAGGTCTGGCGCGTTGCCCTGGCCGCGCTCGAGGACGCCTTCGAGGGCGCTCCGCCGCTGGAGAGGCTCGCTCTCTTCTGGCAGGCGGACCCCGGGCAAGTCGCCTTCGTGCGGCAAATGCTCCGGGAGCGCGTCCACGCGCCGCTCGCCCGCGGCGTGGGCCGCTGGTTCGACGCGTTCGGGGCCCTCGGGGTCGCGCGCGCCGAAGCCCGCTACGAAGGCCAGGTCGCCCTCGAATGGAACCTCGTCGCCGACCCGGTGGAGCGTGGGGCCTACGAATGGGCGATCGACCGCTCGAGGCCGCAGCCCGAGATCGACCTGAGGCCGTCGCTGCGGGCGGCGGTCGGGGACCTGCTTGCCGGGCGCGGAGCGCCCCTCGTCTCGGCCCGGTTCCACAACACTTTGGCCGAGGCGACCGCGTCGCTCGTCGCGGAGGCGCGGCAGCGCGCCGGCGACCTGCCGATCGTGCTGACGGGCGGCTGCTTTCAGAATGCGCTGCTGGCCGAACGCGTGCTCGAACGGCTCGGCCCGCACGCGCGCGTCTTTCTTCACCGCCGCGTGCCCCCCGGGGACGGCGGGATCGCTCTCGGCCAGGCGGTGATCGCCTCGGCCATCGCACGGGAAGGGGGCCACTGATGTGCCTGGGAGTGCCGGGGCGGGTCGTGTCCGTTCGCGAGAGCGTGGCCGAAGTGGACTTCTGGGGCGTCCGGCGCGAGGTCTGCCTCGACATCGTGGACGAGCCCGTCGCGCCCGGCGACTACATCCTGAACCACGTCGGCTTCGCCATCCGCCGCATCCCGCCGGAAGACATCGGCCAGACCCTGGCGCTCTACGAGACGCTCCTGGCCGAAGCGGCGAAGGACGACCTGATGGTCGCCGACGTGCGCGGCGAGATCGAGGCGACGAACCGCAAATGAACGCGAACCCGCGCCTCGAGAACGCGATCCGCCAGCTGAAATTCCGCGACCCGGCCCTGGCGCGCCGCCTGGCCGGCGCGATCGCGCGCGTCACGAAGGAAATCGGCCGCTCTCCGGTCTCGGTCATGCACGTCTGCGGCAGCCACGAGCAGGCGATCGCGAAGTTCGGCCTGCGGGCCACGTTCCCCGAAGACCTGAACGTGATCATGGGCCCGGGCTGCCCGGTCTGCATCACCGACATGCCCGAAGTGGACGAAGGCGTCGCCCTGGCGCGGCAGGGCCACATCGTGGCGTCGTACGGCGACATGCTGCGCGTGCGGGGCACGTCGCTCTCGTTGAACGACGTCCAGGCGGAGGGCGCGCGGGTCGAGGTGGTTTACAGCGCGCCGCAGGCCGTCGAGCTCGCCCGCTCGACCGACCGGGAAGTCGTCTTCTTCGCGACCGGATTCGAGACGACCGCCGTCGCGACCGCCGCCGTCGTGCGGGCGAACCCGCCGAAGAACTTCTCGGTCCTCTCCGCCCACAAGTACATCCCGCCCGTCATGGAGATCGTCGCGGAAATGCCGGAGACGCGCGTCGAGGGGTTTCTCGCCGCCGGGCACGCCGCGACGATCACGGGTTGGGGGCTTTTCGAGCCCTTCGTCGAGCGCCACCGGATCCCGGTGGTCGTCGCCGGCTTCGAGCCTCTCGACATCCTCGCCGGGCTCGCCCGCCTGGTCGAGCTCGTCCGGGACGGCGAGCCCAAGGTCGTGAACATGTTTCCGCGCTGCGTGACGAAAGAGGGCAACCTCCGCGCGCAGGAGCAGCTCTGGAGCGTGTTCCGGCCGGTCGGCGGCCGCTGGCGGGGCATCGCCCACGTGCCGAACGGAAATCTGCGCCTGCGCGAGGAGTGGGCGCACCTGGACGCGCGCCGGCGCTTCACGATCGATCTGGCCGCGCTCTGGGACGACGCGCCTGCGGCGCTCACGGCCGACTGCATCTGCGGCGACATCATGTCCGGGATCTCCTCACCGACCGATTGCACGCTCTTCGGGAGGGAGTGCGTTCCCGACTCTCCCGTCGGAGCGTGCATGGTGTCCTCGGAGGGAGCATGCAAGATCTGGCACCAGTACGGCGGGCATCCGGACCTGGGTGTCTCGTGAGGGGAGCCCTCGCGGCCGTCGAAGGCCGCATCACCCTGAAGCAGGGCGCCGGCGGGCGGGCCATGCGCTCGCTGATCGAGGACGTGTTCCTGCGCGGCGCGCCGGAGATGTCGCCGCGCGACGTCGGTCCGCTGGCGATGGACGACGGCGCAGCGCTCTGGCTGGGCGACCGCTGGGTCGTCGTGACCACGGATTCCCACGTCGTCCATCCCATATTCTTTCCGGGCGGAGACATCGGCCGGCTCTCGATCTGCGGGACGGTCAACGATCTCGCGATGATGGGCGCTACCGAGGTCCTCGCCCTGACCTGCGGCGCGATCCTCGAGGAGGGCTTTCCGCGCGCCGATCTCGAGCGCGTCCAGGCTTCGATGGCGCAGGCCTGCCGCGAGTCGGGAGCGCGCGTCGTGACCGGGGACACCAAGGTGATGGGCCGCGGCGAGATCGACGGCATCGTCCTGAACACGACGGGGGTCGCGATGACGACCCGCCTCGTTCGCGACTGCGGTCTCTCGCCCGGGGATCGCATCCTGGTGACGGGCTCCGTGGGCGACCACGGTCTTGCCATTCTCTCGGAACGCCACGGCCTGAAGCTCGCGGGGGAGCTTCGCTCGGACGTTGCGCCGATCAACGGTCTCGTCCGGGCCGCGCTCGCGGCGGGAGGCGAGGGGGTGGTCGCGATGAAGGACCCGACCCGCGGCGGACTGTCTTCGGCGCTGCACGAGATGGCGGAGAAGAGCGGGGTCGGGATCGTCCTCGACGAAGCGAGCGTCCCGGTCACGGACGCCGTCCGCGCGGCCGCGGAGCTGCTCGGCATCGATCCCCTGCACGTGGCCAACGAGGGCAAGGCCGTGATCGGCGTGGCCGAGGGCGCGGCAGAGGCCGTGCTCGCGGCCCTTCGCTCCCATCCGCTGGGGTGCGACGCGGCGATCGTGGCAACCTGCGTCGCGCAGCGTCCGGGCTCGGTCATCCTCGACACCGGCCTCGGGCGGCGGTTCCTGTCCGAGCCCGAGGGCGAGCTTCTGCCCAGAATATGTTGACGGTGCCCTGATGGAGAACATCCGCGTCGAGCGGGACGGCGCCGTCGGGATCCTGACGATCGACCGGCGCGAGCGTTTCAACTCCCTGGACGTCGCGACCGCTCGGGACTT
>Ga0326726_10001142_pt1 | contig 24630 bp, 21 predicted proteins | sample MHFenrmetagenome_2_FD_207603 | JGI IMG/M metagenome (GOLD analysis project Ga0326726, IMG submission 207603) | Lab enriched peat soil microbial communities from Michigan Hollow, Ithaca, NY, United States - MHF15MN | ecosystem: Environmental > Terrestrial > Soil > Wetlands > Peat | place: USA... | reverse complement strand
GGGCACAGGGCACGGAGCGGCGCCGGCAAGATTTGCAGGCGTCAAAGTGGGAAGCGCATACAAGGGAACGTGAAGTGAAAGGGTGCCCCGTCCTCGTCTCTCCGATTTGTGGAGAGACAGGGCGGGTCTTTGCCGAATGCTGAATAAAGACCAAGCCGCAGAAATCTTCGAAAAGTTAAGAAAGCACTCGACCGCCGATGAAGTCGAAGCCCTGATCTATGGTGGCAAGTCCGCCCTCACCCGCTTCGCCAACAACACCATCCATCAGAATGTCGCGGAGGAAAGTTACTCCGTCTCGGTGCGGACGGCGTTCGACGGGCGCACCGCCCGGGCCACTACCAACAAGTTCGACAGTGACAGTCTGCAGCGGGTGGTGCAGGCGTCCGAGAGTCTGGCTAAGGTTCAGCATCCTGATTCGGACTTGCTGCCTATGCCGGGCGCGAGCGAGTCGCCCGCGTCCGGACGAGCGCGGCCCAGCCGGCATTTTGCTCAGACTGCGGGGCTCACTCCTCAGCTGCGCGCTGACGCGGTCGAGAAAATTGTCCAGGTGGCAACCCGTCATGAGCTCACCACGGCCGGCATCTTCTCCTCTTCGCAGGGAGTGGAGGGAATTTTCAACTCGCGCGGGTTGAACGACTGGCATGCGCACACCTCCTCCGAGATTTCTGTCACCATGCTGGCGGGCGATTCTTCGGGATGGCAGAAGGCGAACTCTCCTGACGTAACTCAGCTCGATCCCACCGCCCTTGCGGAAGTCTCGGCGCGCAAAGCGCTGGAGTCTGCCCGTCCACGCGAAATTCCTGCCGGCAAGTACACCGTCATCCTGGAGCCGGCGGCGGTGCTCGACCTGGCCGGCTTCATGTTCTGGGACTTCGGCGGCCTCTCGATCCTCGACCAACGCTCGTTCTTGAACAACCGTGTCGGTACTCAGATCTTCGGCTCGAACATCAACATCTGGGACGATGTCGCGCATCCGCTGCAGTCGGGCACGCCCTTCGATGGCGAGGGTATACCGCGGCAGCGAGTTCATCTCGTGGAGAATGGCATCGTCAAACGCCTGGTGTACGCCCGCGCTACGGCCAAAAAGATGGCCCAGTCAGAATACAACGACAAGGTCGGTCCTGTGGCGCCGACGGGACACGGCTTCTCTCTCCCCAACGAAATGGGAGAGGCTCCGATGAACATTGTTTTCAGCACGCCCCAGGATCCGAAGACGGTTGATCAAATGATTGCTTCAACCGAGCGCGGGATCCTGGTCACACGACTCTGGTACATCCGCGAAGTCGATCCCTACGAAAAAATTCTCACCGGCATGACCCGCGACGGCACGTTTTACGTGGAAGGGGGCAAGGTGCGGCACGGAATTCTGAACTTCCGCTTCAATGAAAGCCTGATTCATATGCTTTCGAATGTCGAGGCGATGGGAACCCCGGTGCGTGCCAGCGGCGAAGAATCCTTCGACATGGTGGCACCGCCAATGAAGGCGCGGGACTTCAACTTCACGGAAGTCACGAAGTTTTGAAGGCAGCACTTGGCAATTGGCACTTGGCACTTAGCATAAGCCTGCGGAAACGATCCGCATCGGGCGGTTGCAAAGTGCCAATTGCTAATTGCCAAGTGCTCGTTTACCCCGTCCGGCGATCCAAATCTACCTTCAGAATCAACGATGTCAGCATTCTTCTTGGTTCTCCCAGTTCTTTAGTCAACGTGTCGTACTCGGGCGAACTGAGAAACTGCAGCTCGCGACAGCAGCAGGTGATAGGCCAGTTCACTTGCGGAACCGGAGGCGATCTGCAAATAGCGCTGAAATTCGTTGTTGCCACGCTTGCCACAGCCTTCCGCAAGATTGGCAGCTACAGATGTGCTGCAACGGCGCATCTGACTGGGTTTAGGCCAATTGCCAAATGCCAATTGCCAAATGCTTCAGAGGGCCAACGACCCTCCGCAGTTACCCTAATTCCATGATCCACAAGGCTTTATCCCTACTAGTTCCATGACTTCCGTAACTTTTATCTGCTGGTTCCGCGGTGTAATCTGCCTCACGTAATGTCGAACAATGGGCGATTTGCGGAAGACGCGAATACCAGTGCAGGCGCGGAGCTTCGCAAGCAAGACTCGGCGGCCGCTGAAGCCGTGAATCGCGAACCTGCAGCCACCAAAGCCGTCCGCGCACGTTATCCCGATATGCAAAGCGCGGTGCGATTTCCCATCAAGCTGCCGATTTCGGTGAAATCGAAATCCGGCGCCAACGCCGCCGAAACCGAGAACATTTCCGCCAACGGTGTGCTCTTCCATGTGGATTCGGAAATGCCCGTCGGTTCGATGGTGGACTTCACTATCTCGCTACCCGCGGATGTGGTGGGAGCGGAGGCCGATGTGCAGCTCGACTGCCGCGGCCGCGTGGTCCGAAATTTTGAAGAGGATGGCCGCCGCGGCGTCGGCGTAGTCATTGACGAATACCATTTTGAGCGCCGCTGAAGCAGGGAACTGAAGCGCAAGGAAACCGAATGGCAAGCACTTCCGCCAGCATGGAGATGAACGTTGAGCAGCCGCAGGAAGTTGACGGCCAGTTCATTCGCGTGATCGTGGCTGACACACAAGCCATCTTCCGTGCCGGACTGCGCAAGATCTTTGCCCTGGAAGACGACATCCGGGTGGTGGGACAATCCGAAACCCTTTCCCAAACTCTCTCCGCTGCCAAGAAATTTACCGCCGACATCCTGATCTTCGAAGCCGCCCTGACGCCGAATCCCGTGGACGCGATTTCAGACTTGATGCGGCAAACTCCGGGTCTCCGCCTGGTGGTCGTGACCCAGGAGCCCAATCAGGAACTTACCCTCGACCTGCTGCGCCGGGGCGTACACGGAATTGTTTCCCGCGAGGTCGAGCCCGAACTTCTGGTTGACTGTTTGCGCAAAGTTTCGGAAGGCCACCCCTGGCTCGATAGCCGCGGCACTCAGTGGGTGCTCGAAGCCTATCGTACCCAGGGCTCGCGCCCCACGTCCCCGCGGCCCAAGGTGCAGCTGACTCCGAAAGAATCACTCATAGTCTCCTGCGTGACTCAGGGGATGAAGAACAAAGAAATCGCGCTGCGCGTCGGCACCACCGAACAGGTAGTCAAGAATTACCTGCGCAAGGTGTACGACAAGCTGGGCGTGGCAGACCGCCTGGAACTGGCATTGTTCTGTCTGCATAATCGCGTCCTGGATTCAAACCTGAAAACGCCGGCCGCCCCCGTTGCGTCATCCGGAAACGGCAGCTCTCCGGATCTGGCCCCCGCAACCGCGGAAACACTGACCAAACCTTCCTGACCCGCGCCTACGCAGACTTGCGGTAGAATCAAAGCGCAACAAGTTTCCCGCCTCAAAACACTGCAGGGAGAGATGGCCGAGTGGCTGAAGGCGCACGCTTGGAAAGCGTGTTTACTCGAAAGGGTAACGTGGGTTCGAATCCCACTCTCTCCGCCATCTTGTTGACAATAAACAACTTGCTCAAAGTCCTAAGCTTCATCCTAGCCCACTCGCAGGGCCCTGTTTCGTCCTTGGAATCAGTGACATGCAGTTTTGCAAGGCCCAGGTGCGTGCCGTTAAGGCTAAAACCGACTGATTGGGAATAGGTTTTCGATCGGCGGCGGAGGAATTTTGCAGACCCAGGTCGAATTCGAAGGTTCCCACCTCCGTCCACGCTCTCAGCACGGCCGAGGCATTTCAGGGTAGTGCGAAAGCAGTATTAAGCTTCGGACGTGACGTTGAAGTCTGTTACTGTTCGTACATCGTTCGCGAGATTACTCCTAATTCCAGGTGCGGCATGGGGCTGGCCAGCGGGACAAAACTGGGGCCTTACGAGATCGTAAGTGCGATTGGCGCCGGAGGCATGGGAGAGGTATATCGCGCCCGTGACGCGCGGCTGGGGCGCGATGTGGCGATCAAGGTATTGCCATACTCTGTGGCATCCGACGGCGAGCGCCTGCGCCGATTCGAGCAGGAGGCGCGTAGCATCGCGGCGCTGAACCATGCCAATATTATGTCGATCTTCGATGTCGGGGAGGCGGACCACACCGCGTACCTGGTCTCCGAACTGCTTGAAGGAGAACCGCTGCACACCAAGTTGCAAGCGGGCCCGCTACCGCAACGCCGCACCGTGGAGTATGCAGTGCAGATCGCCGAGGGGCTGGCGGCGGCGCACGATAAAGGCATCGTCCATCGCGACCTCAAGCCCGAAAACATTTTCATCAGCAAAGACGGCCGGGTAAAGATCCTCGACTTCGGACTCGCTAAACTGACTCGCGCCGACTCAACAGCCGCGGCCGACGTCCTCACCGTGGCGACGACCCCGGGCATGATCGTAGGCACTGCGGGATACATGTCGCCAGAGCAAGTGCGCGGGCAAGAAGTGGATGCGCGCACGGACATCTTCAGTCTGGGGGCAATCCTCTATGAAATGCTCTCCGGCGAGCGCGCGTTCACCGGAGAGACATCGATAGAGACGATGAACGCCATCCTGAAGGAAGACCCGCCGGAGTTGGACACAGCCAAGCTGCAAGTTTCGCCGGGACTGGAGCGGATTGTGCGCCGGTGCCTGGAGAAAGAGCGTGAGCAGCGCTTTCACTCGGCACGCGACGTGAAATTCGCGATCCAGGCCTTGAGCACGAGTTCCAGCGCAACGAAAGTTCGCATCGCGCAGCGGCGCGGACATTGGCACTGGGCGGGTATCGGGCTGGTAGCCCTCGCGGTTGCAGCGCTGTTCGCCGGAATCGGGGCATGGCTGGGGGCAAAAAAAGAAGCGCCAGCTCACCCGATGCACTTCGCAATTCCGGTGCGGAGCGAAGTGAACTACCTGGCAATTTCGAACGACGGCAGCATGATGGCGTTTGTCTCGCCCGATGAAAGTTCGGGGAAGAACCTGCTTAACGTGCAGGCGATCGGGTCAGACAAGGCGGCCGCACTGCCGGGAACGGAAGGGTCGCTGTACCCGTTCTGGTCTCCCGACGGCGAATACGTGGGCTATTTTGCCAATGGCAAGCTCATAAAAATCCGGGCAAGAGGCGGGGATCCGCAACCACTGGCAGCAGTGTCGCACGCGCCGCGAGGAGGAGCGTGGAGCAGCAAAGGTGTGATTATCTATTCCGTTGCCGCTGAAGGACCGTTGTGGCGGGTGAATGCCGACGGTTCCGGCGCTGCACCGCTCACGGATAGCATTCGCTTGCCGCGGGAAGTCACTCATCGCTGGCCAGTATTTCTTCCCGACGGCGAACACTTCCTGTTTTTCGGGGGTGACTTCGTCAAGCAGGGGGACCTGGATGGGCTTTACGCCAGCTCGCTGCACGGCGGAGGGAGAAAGCTGGTAATGAAGGCGGAGTCGAACGTGGAATTTGCCGAACCAGGGTATTTGTTCTTCATGGACGATGCAGGTCGGCTGATGATGAGGAGCTTTGACGCGAACAAGCTGGAAGTGACCGGCGAGAGCAACCCCGTTATTGCTCACGTCGGCTACTATCCGTCTACGCTGTGGGGAGCATTCGCGGTGTCGGAAAACGGCACGGTTATCGCGAACCCTACTGAGGGGGCATCGCGTTCGGTGCTGACCTGGTATGACCGTAATGGAAAAGAAATGGGAACCGCAAGCGAGGCAGGTGTTTTCTACAACCCAGCGTTGTCGCCGGACGGCCAGCGAGTCGCACACGACGCAGCGGACCTGCAGGCGGCGACGGTACACATTTGGCTGCAGGACCTCGGTCGGACGACGGGGACAAGATTCACCTTCGGACGGGACGATGTCATGGCAGTGTGGTCGCCGGATGGAAGTCAAATCGCGTACCGTACCTCGGACGGCAATTTGCATCTAAAGCCGGCCAATGGGCTGGGTACGGATCGCGTGATTGTGCAGGCAACTGATGGGGACGCCGTGCTGCCGAACTCGTGGTCTCCGGAGGGACGCTCACTGGTATGCACCCGTCACCGCGCGCGTGACGGCTCGCGGCGGCTGATGCTGGTGAATATCGGCGACAACAAATCAACGTCGCTGCTCAACAGCGATGTCGACGCCATGGATGGGCAAGTTTCGCCTGATGGCAAGTGGCTTGCCTATGCTTCGAATGAATCCGGCACGTGGCAGATTTACGTAACTACCTTGCTTGGCGCGCAGGGGAAATGGCAGGTTTCACAGGCTGGAGGCACGGAGCCACGCTGGCGGCGTGATGGCAAGGAAATGTTTTACATCAATAGCAAGGGCGTGATGACGGCTGTGGCCATCGCCGCCAATGGCTCATTTTCAAGCGGCGCTCCGCGGGAATTGTTCGCGGTTCGCAGCCGGCCACCGATTTCATCCGCCGAGCTGTACAGTTACGACGTGACGAAAGATGGGCAGCGGTTCCTCATCAATAAGTATCAGAAGCCGGGCTATGTCGCCCCACTCGAGATTGTGTTGAACGCGACAAAGTGAAACCGAAATTCCGTACTGACAGCGTTCGAAAAGCCGAGGGTGCGGTCCCTAGCGTTTGGCACTTTCAGGTGATCACTGAACTGTGATCCGTTTGTGATCCGTTAGCAATGCTTACCACTGCCTTCCGCTGCTTTACGGTGCCCGCCGTGTTCTCTATGTTGTTGAAACTACATTTTCGAGTAAATTCGAATCCCACTCTCTCCGCCATGTTATTCAAAATAAACAAGTTGCTTACAATCCTAAACCCACTCTCAGAACCTCTTTCGTCTTTGGAATGAGCGACATGCAGTTTTGCGAGGTCCAGGTGCGTGCCGTTAAGGCGAAAAGCGACTGATTGGGAAATTGGGAATCAGTTTTTCGAGCACCCGCACGGGGCCTCTTTTCGCCCTGGTGGACACATGTTGTTTCAACCCACAACGCGCAGCTCGGCGGCAACAAAACCGGTAAGCAAAGGGCTGTGCAGTAGGATTGCAGGCGCTGCTCCTTGTTGCTTCTTCTCAGCCTCTATTGCGCTCGCACCTTAGCGATAAGACATTCGCAAGATAGATTCAGGAAGACGCTCGCCCTGAATTGGGATCTTGGACGCTGCCGCATTTATCTCATCAAGATCGTCCGACGTCAGTTCGACTGAAGCGGAGCCGATATTCTCTTCCAGTCGATGGATCTTCGTCGTTCCTGGAATCGGAACGATCCAAGGCTTCTGCGCCAGCAGCCAGGCCAGTGCGATCTGTGCGGGAGTGGCATTCTTTCGTCGAGCGATTTGATTTAGAAGATCCACCACCGCATGGTTTGCCTTACGCGCCTCCTCGGTGAATCGAGGAAATACGGCTCGGAAATCCGTGCTTTCGAATTTCGTGGAGGCATCGATCTTCCCCGTCAGGAATCCTTGTCCAAGCGGACTCCACGGAACAAAACCGATCCCCAATTCCTCGCAGGTTGGCAGCACGTCGGGTTCAGGGTCTCTCGTCCAAAGCGAATATTCGCTCTGAACTGCTGTGATCGGATGGACCGCGTGTGCGCGGCGAATGGTCTTTGCTCCCGCCTCAGAAAGGCCGAAGTGTTTGACCTTGCCGGCCTGAATCAGATCTTTCACCGCGCCCGCGACATCCTCGATCGGCACATTTGGATCGACGCGGTGCTGATAAAAGAGATCGATGACATCGGTCTTGAGGCGCTTGAGTGATGCTTCAGCAACCTGCCTGATATGCTCGGGCTTGCTGTTGAGCCCGCTCGACCGTTGCCCATCTGGAGCGATATCGAAACCGAACTTCGTGGCAATCACTACCCGTTCACGATGGGGACGGAGCGCCTCGCCTACGAGTTCTTCGTTCGCGAACGGCCCATAAGCTTCCGCCGTATCGAAGAATGTCACGCCGCGATCGACGGCTTTTCGGATCACATCGATGGCTTGCGGCTTTTCGATAGCCGGACCATAGCCATAGGTCAACCCCATGCAACCAAAGCCGAGCGCCGATACCTCAAGATTGCCAAGTGTGCGCTTCTTCATGCAAATCTCCTTACTGCTACGGGCGCTACTTCACGCTGTTATAGTCTCTATGGCTCACGGGCTCTAACCAAATGGTCTTGCCCTTTTGAGTGGGCGTAACCGCGCTATAGGCAAAGCCGCTTTTCGGTGATGCGCCGTGCCAATGCTCCACGCCCGGAAGACATTTGATTACATCCCCTTTGTGAATCACCTGTATTGGTTTCCCCCTTTCCTGATAGTAGCCAGTGCCTTCTGTAATGAGTAGAACTTGACCACCTGGATGAGCATGCCAGTCCAGCTTCGCCCCGGCATCATAGGTCGCCATGGCAATACTGGGATCGAACGTACTGTCCCCTGCGTTTAACTCACTGAGCCAGATATTCCCCGTGTGATTTTTGGCGGTAGACAGTTCGCCCTTCGGGAAACCTGACTCCGCTGTTTGTGCTTGGGACTGGAAGCCGAATACAAGGCTGATCGCGAAAACGATAATTTGAAATCTTGTTCTCATGTTTATCCCCGTTTTCTTGTGCTCAGAACTTCGCTACCTATTTCTTCGGCGCTGCTTCGACTCCTGAGAGAGCAAGCACCATATCCGGAAGCCGGGCTCCTCGGATCTCGACTGCCGAAACCGCTGCATTCAGTTCGGCAAGTTCAGTCGGCGTGAATCGAACTTCGGCCGCGGCGCTGTTCTCGACCATGTGCGCCATCTGAGTCGTTCCTGGAATAGGCACGATCCACGGCTTCTGAGCCATCAGCCATGCGAGCCCGATCTGGCCGGGAGCGGCACTCTTGCGCTCGGCCCAGTGCTTGAGAAGTTCCACGAGCGCGAGGTTATGCGAAAGGTTTTCTGGCGAGAAGCGTGACTCCATGCCTCGGATATCGCCGGGAGCGAAGCGGGTATTCGCGTCAATCCATCCGGTGAGGAACTGCACACCGAGCGGGCTCCAGGGTACGAATCCAATGCCCAGTTCTTCGCATAGTGGAAGGACTTCCTTCTCAGGGCCACGCCACAGCATCGAGTACTCATTCTGCACAGCGGTTAAAGGCAGCGCGGCATGAGCGCGACGCAACGTGTTCAGACCCATCTCGGACAGACCCCAGTGCAGAACCTTGCCCTGTGTCATCAAGTCTTTGACCGCGTCGGCAACGTCCTCGATCGGAACCTGCGGGTCGACGCGATGTTGATAGAGGAGATCAATGCGGTCGGTGCGGAGCCGCTTGAGCGACCCCTCGACTGCGCGCTTGATGTGATCAGGCTTGCTGTTGAGCCCCATTTGGAACTGACCGGTCTCGGGGTCGATGTTCCAGCCAAACTTCGACGTGATCACGACCTTGTTGCGGAAGGGTGCGATGCCTTCACCGAGGATACGCTCGCATTCGAATGGTCCGTAAGCCTCAGCCGTGTCAAAGAACGTTACGCCGCGGTCATACGCCGCGCGGATGATGTTGATCATTTCCGGGCGGTACGGCACGGTTGTCTCATACGTGCGACTCATGTTTTGTACGCCGAGTCCCACGCTTGAGACCTCAAGGGCACCGAGCTTTCGCCGCCCACTAAGTTTTGGTGCCGGGCTACCTGTGCCTGAAGGTGTTGCTTGGAGCTGCGAAGCTGCCATTGGAGCAGAACTCAGCGCCAGTGCTGCGCCGGCAAGTGCTGTTTTCGTCAAGAAGTCGCGGCGTCCGACGTCGGCACCCTCGATTGGAGGCTGATTCTCTTTCGAGTTCTTCATCGCCGGTCCTCTACGTCTCGACAGATATCTCTGAACGAGACTTCAATGGCCTAGTGGTCTGCCTCTGGGGTTAGCAGTCTTGTGAAGGAGAGCGAAGCCAGTTTACGAACGCCGCCTCCTTGCACGTAGACCTCGGTGACCATGAACGGATTCGTCACCTCGTTGCCGCCGACCACGGCCAACAAATGCATCTTGGTCAGCACGATCGCCGTGCTGCCGAAGAACCTCACGGAGGCTTCTTCAATGTCTGCCTTCTTGTACTGAATCCGCCCGCTCTTTATGACATCGAGCTCTTGTGTTTTGGTCATGGTGGCACCCATGTGGACGAACATGCATTGCTCATGAAAGAGGGCGGCCAGTGCATCCACGTTGCGCTCAGACATCCAGTCCCACTTCTGCTTCGAAAGGTTGAGTAGTTCCTGTTCCGCATTCGCGGTAGGAGTAGCGGCCTTCGAAGCTTGAGCGTAGGTTGGTGGCCCGCCGATCACCAGCAGGCAGATTGCGACGATCATTGCATTGATAGAGGTAGAGACTCGTTCGGAGCGGAGCAGCATAGATCTCCTTTTTCGCCCGCTTCAAGCCGGCGATTGGTTTAGTGTTGGATCTTCCGTCGCACATCCCGACGCTATGACCAAATGACCACGGAGCGGTAGCCCGATCCTGCCTACTTATTGCCTATTCCTCTCATCGGTTGGGAAATCTGTGGATTTGCTGGACGCACGCGGCTATCTTTAGAAAAGACGGTGGAGATCGTTAACATGAAAAAGACCAAAGAAAAGGCCACTCTGCAAGCGAACCAACCCAGCGGTTTACAGGTAGAACTCGCGCGGAAGATTAGCTCCTTCATAGGCAAGGAAGAGAATCGGACAACAGAGATTCCCGGCGTCAGCCTTCACCGGCGGACCGCGCCTACCCCGCCGTGCCGGATGACCTACCATCCGGGCGTCATCGTGGTCGCCCAGGGCACCAAGCAGGTGAACCTCGGCCGGACCAGCTTTATCTATGACGAGTCGCGCTTCGTCGTGACTGCAGTGGACTTGCCGATCGTGAGCTGGGTGGCCAAGGCGACCGAGGAGGTTCCCTGTCTCGCACTGTCAATCAAGTTGGACATGTCCATGGTCCGGGAGTTGCTCAGCCGTGAGGAAATTCATCTCGCAGAAGCTCCGTCTGACAGTCCCGCTATGTCGATCGGCGAGACCAATCCGGAATTCCTGAACGCATGCTGCCGCCTGGTGGATCTGTTGGATAATCCGCAGGACATTCCTTTTCTGAGCGGACTGATTCAACGCGAGATCATCTATCGCGTTCTGCGAGGACGCGTGGGGGCGCGCTTGCGCGGAGTAGCAACACTCGGAGATCAAAGCCACCGGACGGCCAAAGCGATTGCGTGGATCGCCGCGAACTACGCCAAGCCTCTGCGCGTGGAAGAGCTCGCACAGGTGGCGAGCATGGGCGTATCCACGCTGCACCATCATTTCCGGATGCTGACCGCGATGAGTCCCCTGCAGTATCAAAAACAACTGCGGCTTCAATCAGCGCGGAGCCTGATGCTCAACAATGGTCTCGATGCCGCCAGCGCGGCTTTTGAGGTCGGCTACGAAAGCGCTACGCAATTCAATCGCGAATACAGCCGGTTCTTCGGGCAACCTCCTATGCGGGACGTTCGAGCGCTTCTTTCTCCGGGTGCTCCGAAACTCGAATTGGTAGGTAGTCTCTGAATCAGCTTTGACTCCGATGCTGGCCATACAGGTCGGAACTCTTCAAGTGATTACTGAGCCGTGATCCGTTTGTGATCCGTTAGCACTGCTTACCACTGTCTTCCACTGCTTTACGATGCCCGCCGTGCGCTCTATGTTATTGAAACTACGTTATGAGCTGAATTCGAATCCCACTCTCTCCGCCAAGATATTGAAAATAAACTAGTTAGCGTGATTTTCAACATCCATCCTGCCCCACTCGCCGAGCTTGTTTCGTCTTTGGAATGAGTGACATGCAGTTTTGTCCGGCGTGAGTGCGTCCCATTAACGCTGAAACCGAACGATTCAGATCGGTTCTTCCATCTGAGTCGGGGAGATTCAGCAGACAATAGTGAAACGAACTAAGAGGGAATGAGTTCTCGAGAGACGACTGTGGATCGAATCCCGTCAGGGCCACCAGAAACGGGAGGGGCGGCGGCGACACCGGACCCTTACAGAAGGAATCAGACAATGACGGTATACGGGGACCTAGTTCACTTGGTTAGAACGGCTGGCTGTCAGGCGGGAGGCTCTGTTCGAGTCCCGTCGCTCCCGCCAAGTCATCTGTGACCGAATTTGCAACCGCACGCTGACAGGGATCCCTAGTACTTCCTGAAAGTCTTATCGTCACTGCGAGCATCTTGATCTGCGCATGGACCACCGGTCTACTTCCGCCCGCTTGGCGTAGCCTGCTCCGTATTGTTCCCAAGGAGTTCGTAATTTTGTTTTGGACGGCTAGTGGCGCGACTCCGCGCTTTGCTTTTCGCCGTCCTCGGCTTCGTGGATTTCCGATCGCACCGTCGCCTACATTGTTAGGGGGTTCGATCGATCTCTTCTTTGCTGAGTGGCGCTCCTAGGAGTGTCAATCCATGCCTCTCGAACTCTGCCTTGCGCGCTTCCTGGTTCTTTGGATCTTCGCTCTGCGCAACCGACGCCCATTCTGTTTCCATCAATCCGGCGGGAGTGTAGAGATGAATTGCGCCACAATGAGAATCTTGCGCTACACTCCAGCGGTGCGGAACTTTCATCGGCATCAGCAAGGAATCGCCAGGCTTCAGACGCATGCGCTCGCCGCCAACTTCGGCGACGAATTCACCCGTCATGACATAGATCCATTCATCCTGTTCGTGATGCACATGCAGCGGCGCGCCACGATAAGAGTGATGGTCTCCTGGCGGAAAGACAAAGACCGCAAGGCGCCCTTCAGAGTCGGAGGAGCGGACAACCTCGGTGTCGAACATCCCTGATGGGGCAGGCGAGCGCTCGTTGGTGCCGCCGGGCCTGCGTGTGAAGCCAGAGCGAACGAGCACGGGACGTCGATTGGTCTCCTCCGAGACGTGATCCACTTGGCCGCAGGCTGGCAGTGAACCTACAAAGCAAAAAGGAAACCCGGTGAGTGTAAATCCTGCGCCCGCTGCGAGTAGGTCTCTGCGATTCATAGTGCTCCTTTCAAGTGCCCGATGAGTTCGACGACTATTTACTGCGCATCTCCTCTTTTAGTCCCGTGAATTGTGAGGGCTCTCTTCAGCGGCCCCCCCGGCTCGCCCATGTCGCCAGTTTCCGTAAAGGAAGTCGCCGTGATGCCTGACCAGACTGCGCGCCCAAACATTTTCTTGCCGCCCTGGGGAAATTCCATGTCGATCGTTAGTTGTTTTCCATCCCACTTCAGGGACCTGTAAGTGTTGAAATCGCATGCGGCCGGGCCGGAATTGTTGCAAACCATCCCACGCAAGCTGTTGGTGGTTTTGTCCCACCAATGAAACGCGATAAGGAACATTTCTTCAGAAGGAGCACGCACGTGTTCCTCTTCCATCAAAACGTATCCCCCCGGGCCTGTTCGCCAGTTCTCTTCACCTGTGGCAGTTCCCCCGGTCGGAGAAATGCTACCGGGAGCAAGTTCATACGTTGTGGACCAGTTGCCCTGCAGGGCCTTTGCAAGACTCTGCATTTCCGGTGACGGTTCACTGTCCTTGGACTTTGATTGATCGTTATTGATTTGGTCCCACGTGACTCTCGTGGCGTGGATCGTGAACAGGCGCTTCCTGGGCCCGCCGGGATCTCCAGATTCCCCGGTCTGAACAAATGATTTGGGGGTGATGTCTGACCAGACCTCGTGCCAGATCGATTTTTTCCCAGTTGCTGATGTTTCGACTTCATCGATGACGAACTGTTTGCCATCCCAGTTCATGGTGATGTCGTTCTGCGCACCCTTGACATCACATGTGTACGGCAGCAGGTTTTGACATTCCATCCCATGCAAGCTTTTGGTTGTGGTGTTCCACCATATGATCCCCAGGAGAAAGCCATCCGCCTCGGGAAAGCGCAGGTGCTCTTCTTCCAGCAACGTGAATCCACCTGGCCCAGGACGCCAGGTTTCTTCTCCAGTGTTGACCAGGCCATTCGGTGCTGAGGAGCTCGGCTCAAATTTCACACTAAGGGACCACTTGCCCTCCAGCGATTTGGTGAGTCCGGCAATTTCGGCGGACGGTTTCGGCGAAGAGGATAATGACTGTGCGTTTGCGCCGGCGATAAACATTGCGCAATTCAGAACAGCAAGTGAAATCAGAGAAACCTTCTTCATGTTGACTCCATGTCGTGAACAAGCGTGCTTGGTGGCGCGCGTTTTCTGATGCATGTATTGAATCGTCAATACTCCACCTGTCTAGCCGACTGCGTTTGCCGCAAAACGTTGCCACATCGACGTAAGACTCCCGAAATATGCCAGGTATAGAAACGCGATTGTGATTGTTGCGCCGAACCCGAACGCCGGATGCAACCTGCGGCTCCTTATCGAGTCAAGCAATACAACTGCGGTTACCAATGAGGACCAAAAAATTAGGATCATGATGTTGCTTCCAAATCCCGCCCAGACGAACAGTCGGACAATGGGATTCGGAAGCATGCAGAAGGTGGCCAAAAGCATTAAGCGCTTGTGGTACCCGGCCCGATTTCTCATCCAGACTCCAGACGCAACAAGGGATGCGAACAGAAGCATCTGTGTGAGTTCGAGTGCAAGCACTGTCAGGAAGCTAGAGACGAACCGCGAATGCGCCAGCACTTCGCGCCGCGCAGCGAGCACGGTTGCCGTGCAGCCCATGACGACAACCAAGGCGGCGTAACCTGCTCCAAATATGCCCAGAGTCCTGTGGATGCGCGTGTGATTCGACGCGACGAGGAACGTCTGAAATGCAAACAATGCGATCCAGCCCGTCATCACCGTCCCGTGCACATGCAGAAACACTGAAAGGTCGGGCATCTTAAACAGTGAATGGAGGTAGTAAGTGCGCGAGAACCCGACGAAGACGAGGATCACAATTGATACTGCCAACAGGGCAAAAAGGCGCCGGTCGGACTGCCCGCGGGCAGCTGGGGCTTCGGAAAGAATTGTTGCATTTGTTCTCATCACGATTCGTTTTTGCGAGTTTGTAGCGTATTCCCTCGGAAATGGCTAGCCTACCGATCCGCCTACGCCTACTGTTTGCCGGGCTTCCATCGCAGGAAGCGGGCTGCATTGTTGTAAAAGACGTCTCTTCTCTGTTCTTCCGAGAGAAAATCTGCCGAACGGATTCCTTCGATCGCGATGTCAATTGCCCCCGGCCAGACCATCTGGTCGGAGCCGAACATGATCCTCTTGCCAAATCCAGCCTTTACGAGTCGGTGAAGATACTGATGGAATTCTTTGCGCGGAATGGCCCAGTCAATCACGGCAACGTCCACGTAAACCTGTGGATGCGCATAAAGAAGAGCAACCATCTGATCGCTCATGGGCCAGCCAGCGTGCATCACGTAGAGGCGCAGTTTTGGATGGCGCACCAGCACGTCCTCCAAGAACAAAGGGTTGCTGAGGCGAGCTCGATACTTGGGTGAGCTGAAGTAAGAGGCGCCGGGAGGCCCCAGTCCCATGTGGATGCCAACGGGGATATCCAGTTCTTCGCACAGTGCGAAGTAAGGCTCCCAGGCCGGATAATCGGGTGAAATGCCTTCGTATTGTGTGAGGGCCTCGCCCAGGACGGAAAACTTGCCATCCTTGTAGAGCTGCCGTAACGTCTCCACACTCGGTGCCCCCTCAAGATTGAACGCAAGGCCAGGGATGATCCGCTTTGGAGAGATCTCGCGCCACTTGCTCACCAATTCCGGTGAGCCGCTGGTGACCGCCGCGATGTTGTATTGTTCCAGTCGAGCGAAAGAATCGCGCTGCACTTGCTCATCACTCTGAGGCGCCTGCATTGGCGTAGAGCACGTTTCCGTGCTAAGCAGGCTATATCCATTCTTTGGGTCGATGGGCACAAAGGCCAGATCATCTTTGTCCCCGGCACACACGGCTGGCGTGGGACTGCCAAAAGAATTGGCATGTAGTGCGTGCAGGTGTACGTCAATGATGGACGGCACGTCCTTAGCCTGCTGTGCTATCGCGGTGGTTGATGCCAAACAAAAGACCACAGACATCCCAAGCATGAGTCTTCCCACTTTGCTCATCTATTTTTCCTCCCGATGGACGGTTGCACAGTTAAAGGCGCTGAATCTAATCACGTAGTCATTGGCAGACGATTTTCCCTTGCGTCAGGCCAGTAATCGTTCTTTTGGAAATGTCAGGCTGGTATCTCCCCCGCACTTCACGCAGAAAAGCCCTGCGCTGAGGGTGTTACACACTTCACACAGAACCTTGCCATGACCTGTTCTCCTGTTGAATTTCTTTAGACGATGTTGATCCGCGTGCCGGGATCACATCGGGGCTCGAACGTCCCCGTACTCGAAGCGCGTTGAGCGGTGATCCTTTACCTTGTTGCCTCTGTTATCCACGTCCTCTTCGACGCGGAGAAGTAATCCGGTGCCTCTGGATACCCACATCTGTCCGTCTTCTTTGACCTCTCCATATTCGCGGTGCACGGAAAACAGCATGGCGGGATCGCCGTTCACCGACTCGTTGCGAAGGAATTGGCAGGTTGATGTGCCGTGCTGTTGTTTTTCCTTCTCCTGCTCAACAACGTCCTGTGAGGTCACGGGAATGTGCATCCATTTTCCGCGCGCCCGAATGTACTTCTGTCCGTTGGAGAATACCGTCTCGGCTTCTGTAGGCGTGCCACCGTTAACGCCGGTACTGGTTGTGTAACTGTGACTCGGAGTTGTTGCGACCTTCATCAAGGCATCAAAGACCGGCTGGCAAGAATCTGCTCCATGAGCCGATGCAGTCAGGCAAATTGTGACGAGCGGTATAGAAAGAGCAAGAGCGCACAGATGATTTCGCATCCTTCTGATTCTCCTTAGTTGTTTTTTGAGCAAGCGTTTCAGGCCCTTCGAGAGATTCGTGTGTACCCAATTTCAGCGATATTCATCGGTGCGTTAGCGCACTACCTCCGTCCCTGCCACTTCCAGACATCGGAGTACTGGGCTCGAGGTTCGTTGTAGCGCTGTAAGTGTTGAATGTTTTGCATCAGCAGTCCGGAGAGATAAATGGTGGCTACAAACGTTCCGGCGAATGCCAGTAGGACCGCAACAAAAAGGGCCAGAGGGAAGAGTGCAGTCGTGTTTCTCCCGCATAGATGACGGTCTCCCTGTCGTTTCTGCTTGTGCGACCATGCGACCGCAAGCCTAAGTGTCGCAATTGGCGTATGCGTCATCGGACATCCCCAGATGGAATCCGCCCCGGAACCTTGCGTCACTGCGAAGACACTTTGCTTCACGATCGTTGTCATGGCGACCTCGCTCTAGCGTTCGACCTTGTACAGCGCAACCATTCCCGCATCCATGTGGTCATCGATGTGGCAATGGAACATCCAGATTCCCGGGTTATCGGGGACCATGTCCACAGTTTCCATTTGCGCCTGCATCAGAGGCACTACGTCAGTCCGCTTGCCGTCATGCAATACGACGTTGCCATGCCAGTGCGGAGTGTGGACACTGAACTGCTCGCCAAGCGCAACCAGATACCAGCGAACACGCTCGCCTTTCTTCATGGTCATCTTTGGACCGGTTCCGTAGATGTATCCGTTGATCGCGAACTTGGCATTGGCAACGACGAATCCTGAACCCACTCCGGAGAAGTTACCCTGGTCGTCCACAGGAGCGAATTCCAGTTTCTTCACTCCCTTGGGGTCGCTGGTGAAGGTCTCGATGTTGTGGTCGAGATACCAACTCACGTTTTCGTCGAAGAGTAGGTACAAACAGACAAACTCCCGATCGACATCTTTCGGTTTTCCATCTTCGGCGGCCATACCGCGACGGGTGATAATCATGGCCCCTACCAGCCCGCTCTCTACGTCTTTCAACTCGTTTGTGTGTGAGTGGTAAAGCCACACGACGGAACTGGGATCGTTCGGCCCGGGACCCGCACGTTCGGGCACTTGCCAGGTATAAACGTGTGTTTTGCCCGGCGGGACGGCGTCATCTTCCTTGTCTTTGCCCGTCGTGCCATCGTTGTAAGGGGCACCCTCCGAGTCTTTGTCATAGAACACGCCGTGGGGGTGCATGCTGTAGGGTCGGCTAGCGTTGTTCTTGAAAAGAATGCGAATTGTGTCTCCTACTTCGGCGCGAAGGATTGGTCCAAGGATGCCGGCGTGCTCCCACTCAGGAGAGCGGGCTTTGAGATGAGTGAAGGTTTCACCCGTGTACTCGCGGTAAATAGCCTTGCGGTATACGGTTCCGATACGGTGTGGCCCTCGTTCGGTAAAAACCGTCGAGTATCCCTCGAATTTCATTCCCATCATTTTGTTTACCCCGCCGGGGGCGTAATCCCAATCAACTTCGTCAGCAGCGATGTAATAGGTGCGCGTCTTTCCAGAAGACTGCCCGAAGGCTATGAATGACAAAAGGACGAATACTGCCGCCAGTCTGAAACAGTGAGTCATTTCTTCTCCTCTTCACCCCAGCGAGACGGAACCTCAAATCACAGTCTTACGCCCGCATGCTCCGCGGCGAACTTACCAACGATCGGCAGCCTGAAAAGTTTTTGCTGATAGGCCTGATACATCAGAAAGATCCAAGTTCCAAAGCCGGCTACAGAGAACATCAACATCACGGGCAGAGCAATTAAGCCGAAGACTCCGGCCGTCAAAGGGGTTAGCACAGCCGACAGAATCATCCAGACAATCAAAAAGGCGACCCAAGCAACATTGAAAAAGATCGACTGGAAAGCGTGAAAGCGAACGAAGGAATTCGACTTGTACGGATCCAGGACAAGAAACACGATCCCCGTCACGAAGCCGGCGACGTAGGTGAGCGCTGCCATGACATTCGTATCCATCGTTTTCGATCCAGTCTCCCCGGACGGAGACACGAGAGCGGCCCCAGCTGAACTCTCGACTGCCGGCGCAGAGACATCTGCTCTGAGTTCTGTGGGTGACCCACAGGACTGACAGAAACGAGTGTCAGCGGCTAACGCGGCACCGCAAGATTGGCAAGCGCTCATCTCTCCCTCCTCAGAATTGAATTTGGTCGATGGGCTGCCACGACGGGAATTTGCGTCCAGCAGGAAGAATTAGCAAACCAACTGTGGGCAAATTGTGAGTTAACTGCTAATTCCTTCTTCTCTGTAGGCTTACGAAGGGTTGATTAACTCGTTTTAGCCTATTTTCCCGTGCTAAACTCCCGCCTGACGTATGAAGGCACCTGCTACAGATAATTCTGCCGCCCCGGAGATCAGCTACCGTTTTGGACTCTACGTGCTTGACCCACCCAATGGCACACTGACGCGCGATTCGGTGCGGGTACGCTTGCAGGAACAGCCTTTCCGGCTATTGCTATTGCTCGTGGAACGCGCGGGGCAGATTGTTTCGCGGGAAGAGATTCGGAATCGACTTTGGCCCCAAAACACCTTCGTTGAATTCGACAAGAGCTTAGGAGTGGCGGTACTTAAGGTCCGAGAAGCTCTTGGCGATGATGCCAGCAATCCCAGATTCATCGAAACCATTCCCCGGCGCGGCTACCGGTTCATCGCGCCCGTTAAGGTCGAGACTGCGCAAGTAGTAGGTTCCCCCACTCCAATTCCTGTGGCATCAACTGTATCGGCATCATCCAAAACCCGTCTGTACGCGGCAAAGCACCAGCTGATCATCGCCACTCTAGTATTGTTTGTGGTTGGCACGGTGTTCTATGTTGTCCGCCCGCGGCATGGATCTCCCCCTCCCACAGCCCAGGCCGGGACCTCAATTCCGCGAATACACGTTCGCCGCTCGGTAGCGGTGCTCGGCTTCCGCAATTTGCCTGGCCGGCCAGAGGACAACTGGCTTTCCTCCGCCTTCAGTGAAATGTTGAATACAGAACTGGCCGCAGGCGGAGAACTCCGCCTGGTCCCGGGAGAGGATGTGGCGCGGGCCAAGAGTGAACTACCGCTCAGTGGCGAAGATTCTTTTAGCAAATCCACCTTGCAACGTTTGCGGACCAACCCGGGCGCCGATGTCGTTATCATGGGTTCGTACACGATGCTGCCGCATGACGCTGAGCGGAAGATTCGTCTCGATGTTCGCCTTCAGGACACAGCGGGCGGAGAAACCATCGCGGAAGAATCCGTATGGGGCAATGAGAGCGACCTCTTCACCTTGGTCTCGGATTTGGGTGGCAAACTGCGGCGAAGTCTCGGTGTGGCTGCACCCTCGGAGGGAATTGAAATCGCCACACGAGCAGCTCTTCCGTCGAATGAAAAGGCGGCACGCCTCTACGCTGAGGGACGAGCAAGACTGTGGGCATTCGACTACTTTGCGGCTCGCGATTTACTCGATAAAGCAATCGCTGCGGACCCAGATTTTCCGCTCGCCCACGCGGCTCTATCCGATGTTTGGTGGCACACCGGCTATGACGCCAAGGCTCGGGTGGAAGCTCGACGCGCGCTAGAACTGTCGAATCATCTTTCCCAGGAACAGCAGCTTCTGGTGGAAGGACAATATCAGAGGACCGTCCAAGAATGGCCTAAAGCCGTCGAGACGTATCGTTCTCTTTTCCGGCTTTTCCCAGACAATTTGGACTATGGTCTCTTATTCGCCTCGGCGCAAATGCACCTCAGTGCGACGGATTCACTGCAGACGCTGGCAGCTCTGCGGCACCTTCCACCGCCTCTTGGTGACGATGCGCGAATTGACATGACAGAGGCTTCCGCATGGATCAACAGAGACTTCACCAAAGCCCGCGCTGCCGCGAACCTCGCGATCCAAAAAGCGACAGCACAAGGATCACCGATCATTGTCAGTCGAACGTACGGCATCCTCTGTCAGCAAGAGCCCTCTATAGGTGCATCGACCGAAGCGATCGAAATCTGCCGAAATGCCCTTCAAGGGGCCCTTGCCGCCAAGGATCCAAACGGCGAAGCCATGATGCGCACCGATCTCGCGGCACTCTACTTTTATCGGGGTGATCTCACACAATCCGCAGAAATGTTCCAGCAAGCAGTGAAAAAATTCAGGCAGGTTGGCAACAGGGACGGTGTTGCGACCGCGCTCAGTGACTTCGCTGACAGTCGTCTTTCTCAAGGCGATCTAATGGAAGCGAAGAAACTGTTGGAGGAGTCCATACCAGAGTATCAAGCTGTCGATGACAAAGAAGGCGTGGTCCTTAACCTGGACAGCTTGGGAGACATCTGGAGACAAAATGGCGAACTTGACAAAGCGGAGACAGCGTATCAGCAGGCGGAAGTGATTGCGCGGAAAATTGAAGACAAGAATGCAACTGCCTATCTGCTAAGCGGGATGGGGGATGTAGCTTTGGATCGAGGTGATCTTGCCTTGGCGCGGAGGCGATACGAGGAATCACTTGAGCTTAGGAATCAAGCCGGAGAAAAACAGACGGCAGTTGAAAGCCGTGTGTCGTTGGCAAAACTTGCCATCGAAGAAGGTCATAGCTCTGACGCTGAGACATCGACGCGTTCGAGTAAAGCACAATTTCATGAGGAGCAACAAGCTGATGACGAACTCAATGCCAGCATTGTGTTGATCGATGCGTTGCTCGCGCAAGGTAAACAAGGCGAAGCTCAAAAAGAAATGGAATCAGCTCGACGGCTCGGAAAGGAGAGCCAGAACCGCTTTCTCCGGTTGCAATTCGAATTGGCCTCAGGCCGCGTCCTTCTGAAGTCTGCACACCCGGAAGCGGCAGGGCAGTTGTTAGGAGCCGTAACCCGCGACGCACGACGTTACGGATTTGCAGGACTGGAGTTTGAGACCGAGCTTGCGTTAGCTGAACTTGCAAAGAAAACGAATCACCGTGAGCAGGCCCAAATCGAGTTGCATGCCTTGCAGAAATCAGCCAGTTCCAAAGGCTTCGGATTGATGGCGCGCAAGGCACTCCAAGAAAGTTCAGTTCCGTAAGCCAATTGGCGCGACGTGATCTTCGCATCACGCGGCAATGTCTCTCAGTTTCTGAGATAAGCCGGAAGAATGAGATGAGCCACGTCGACAAAAAGGCAACGACGCAGCTACATGCAAACCGGCGCCTACGCCTGGCCGGAAGAGTATTAGGCGGCCATGACGGACAGCGAAATCTGGCAGGTCGTTGCGCTCCTCAACCGCTTGGATAACCTCCCGCTCGAGGTTGGCCAAGAGCTTCACAGGCCAGCCTTGAGCAATCCGTAACCTGTGCTTCCTAAAGATCGAACGCTTGCACTGCCGATGCTCTTACGCTCGGCTTCTTCGACTGATAAGAGGTCAACTTGCGCCTGCGACCATTCGCCAAGGGATTTTGGGTCCGATTGGGGTCCAATGAGCTGTGTCAATGAATTCCTTAAAGGATCATGAACGGGCTGTCAGTACCGTTGAAATCCAATACGTTGGACGTCGTTGTTGCCCTGTCACGGCACGGCCAGAGGGAATGGGAGGGAGCAAGAGGGAGTGGGAAGGAATCAGACGACATAGTATGCGGGGGCGTTGTTCAGCTGGTTAGAACGCCTGCCTGTCACGCAGGAGGCCGGGGGTTCGAGTCCCGGATTGCCGACGATACACTCATTAGCTGTCAGCAAGCATTCCAAAAGTTGCCCGTGCTGCGCGATCGCGAGACCCTGGAGCAGGTGCTGGCTTCTTTCGGGACGAAGTTCGTCCGCGAGGTAAGCGATCCCACGGTCATTGCGGTATTCCGACTGGCGATCGCCGAGGCGGTCCAGGCCCCCGAAGTGGCGCGTGCGCTCAACTCTATAGGACGCGAGACGAGCCGTGCCGCCCTGCCTAAAATCATGGCCGAGGCCCAGGCGTCCGGACTGCTCACGGGCCGTCCTGCCGAGCTTGCCGGTCAGTTTGCCGGGCTGCTCTGGCGAGATTTGATGGTCAGCCTGCTGCTCGGCGTCGCCGGGCGACCGAACTCCCGCGAAATCGCGGGACGTGCCCCGCGACGCCGCAGCTGCCTTCCTGCAACTTCATCCGCTACCGAATGACGCGCCAGGTGCGTCACGCCCCCAGCAGTAGTGTTGGCCGACCTGTACCTTGTGTGGCAGTGCACCCCTCTAGTGCAGATGTCTAAGCTTGTCAGGGTTCCGCACGACGTAGATCGCTGCGATCTTCCCGTTCTCGATTTCGAGCGCGGTAGTCTGGAGCTCACCATCGGCTTCGTGCGTAATGAAGCCGGGCAATCCGTTGACGAAACCGACACGAACAAGTGTCGACGCATTTTTGTGAAAAAAAGCCGCCAGATACTGTTGCAGCTTCATAACGGCATCGAAACCCACAACGGGTTCTGTGGCTGCCGGACGCTTGCCGCCGCCGTCAGCATGAACACTCACGTCAGCCGCCAGCATTGCACCAAGCGCTTTCATATCGCCGCCGCGCGAGGCGGCGAAAAAGGCCTCGGCAAGTGCAAGACCACGTTGCTTGCTAACCTCGAAGCGAGGTCTCGCTTCACGGACATGTATGCGTGCGCGTGCAGCGAGTTGTCGGCACGCTGGCGGGTCGCGCTCGATGGTGGCTGCGATTTCCTCGAATCCCAGCCCGAACACGTCATGCAGCAGAAAAGCTGCCCGCTCGAGCGGAGAAAGACGCTCCAGAGCTAACATTAGTGGCAAGGTGACATCTTCCACCTCGTCCTCTTCTACGATGGGTTCGGGAAGCCAGGGACCAATATAGGTTTCACGTTGGCGCCTCGCAGATTTGAGCTGGTCGAGACAGAGGCGGGTCACCGTGCGGCGCAGGAAAGCCTCAGGCTCGTGCACGTCGCTGCGCTCGACCTTCATCCAACGGATGAAGGTCTCTTGCACGACATCCTCGGCGTCCTGTACGGAGCCAAGCATGCGGTAGGCGACGCGCACGAGCTTCGAACGCAGCGGACCAAAGGTCGCCGCTGCGTCTTCGGACCTTGTTTCTGGCATCACGCAGCAGCCTGCTTGGCAGCGGACTTGATGTCTGCCGGATCGGCATACAAGCCGAAACCAACAGCGATGCGGTTCCAACCGTTGATGATATTGATCAGCACGGTGAGTTTGACCTGCTCCTCCTCAGTGAAGTGGGCTTTCAGGGCTTCGTAAGCGCTCGTGTGCCCGTTTCCCTCTGAAAGCCGTGTCAGCGCCTCGGTCCATGCAAGCGCGGCGCGCTCGCGATCGGTGTAGCAAGGAGCTTCGCGCCACGCCGGCAGTAGATAGATGCGCTGCTCGGTTTCTCCGTTGGCCCGCGCTTCGGTGGCATGAAGATTGAGGCAGTTGGCACAGCCGTTGATCTGCGAGGCACGGAGCTTCACCAGTTCAGACAGGCTAGGGTCGAAGTTGGATGCGGCGGCTAGGGTGGTCATTGCCCGCTGCCAATCCTTCATTAGGGAAGGGGCAGCGGCGAAGATATTGAGTTTGGCAGTCATTTAGAGTCTCCTTTTTTGTTGCTTCTGACATCATGACGAGCGAGGACCTGCCAATGTGACATCGATGTCCGAGGTTTTTGAATCTATTCGCAAATCTCGAGAGACAGCACCACAGCGCATTCTTAAAGCTCAGCAGTTAGACCGGCGGTTATCATCCGACATTCGGAGTGAACGACCGTAGAGCAGGAAAGACAACCTTCACCTGGCCGATTTCACCACGGAGAGATTCGGGCAGTTTTTACCGAGCATTTTCGCTGCCGCACATTGCCATCTTGTAAAAAGCGGGCAGCGCGTCATCGATGGGATGGTGCTGTGGCCTCCCCGAGATATCTAGTTTGTTCCACCTCATGAGGTTTACCGCGACCGACATCTGTCGCTTTCCGTCTGCTCGGGTCATGGACATCGCTCCGGCACCCCAGACCGTTCCGTCATGGCCCCAGAATGTGCCATGGCCAGGAATCTCCATCTTGTGCAGGCCGAGGCCGTA
>Ga0326726_10001141_pt1 | contig 24635 bp, 26 predicted proteins | sample MHFenrmetagenome_2_FD_207603 | JGI IMG/M metagenome (GOLD analysis project Ga0326726, IMG submission 207603) | Lab enriched peat soil microbial communities from Michigan Hollow, Ithaca, NY, United States - MHF15MN | ecosystem: Environmental > Terrestrial > Soil > Wetlands > Peat | place: USA... | reverse complement strand
CTTCTGCGCCGCGACCGCCTCGATGTTCGGGCCGATGCCGTTGCCCAGGTCGGGCACGGCGCGCGCGGCGGGCGGCCAATCGCAGAAGTGCGTGCGGCCGACGACGCGGGAAGCGAGCCCAAGGCGGAAGAGCAGCTCGGTGGACGCGGGGATCAAGGAGACGATGCGGCGCGCCGGCGCGGCGAGCGCGACCGGGCGGCCCCAATCGTCGGTGACGGTGAGAGTCGTTCCTGCCGGGCGGCTGGTACATGCCGCGAGCAGCGCAAGCGGAATCCAGGAGGCTCGAGCCACCACCCCTCCCACGAGGGTCTTCAGGTGGAGCGCGAACGGCGAGGTCTCCTGGCTCCGGGCCCGTCCTCTCGCCTTCCCGGCTGTAGCCAGTGGCATCAGAGCGGACGGTGGGACTGCATCCCTACCCGTTACAGTGGCGGGGCCGCGCCGGATTCACACCGGCTTCCGAGATCCCCATTCGCAAACGTCAGTTGTCCTGCAACGCAATCTGGGCAGCCGGCTCAGCGCCGCGCAAGCCGCCCGGCGAGGCGCGCCTTGAGCGCCGCGCGCTTCGCCTGGTAGTCCGCCCACTCGGCGGGCGGCGTCTGCGCCTCACCCGCCGCGTACCGCTCGTCCAGCGCCACGATCTGCCGGAGCAGCGCGTCGCCGTCCGGGGCCTCCGGCTCGGCGACCGGCACGCCGGCGCGCCGCCGCTGCGCGGCGAGGAACCCGCCGGCGCCGAGCAGCACCGCCGAGAGCACCACCGCCAGCCACCCGAGATTGCGGGCGGGCGGGCCGCCGAAGGTGATCTCCTCGGTCTCGCCGGCGCCGATGCCCGAGGCGGAGAACCGGCGGAAGCGCCGGCCCTGGATCGTGAGGGGATTGGCGGTGACCAGCTGTGCCCCCGTGGCCGACGCGCTGCTGTCCTCGACCAGCAGCTCGAGCCGCTGGGTCGGCTGATCAATCGGGACGCGCAGCGTCTTCAGGTCGCGCGGCACCACGTAGGTCACCACCACCTGCTTGAGCCCCGGCGGAAACGGCGCGCTCACCGTGATCGAGTCGGCTGAGCGCACCACGGAGCTGGTCGGTACATCGCCCTCGCCGACGCGGAAGGACTCGATCCCGCGCGGCAGCTTCATGTGCCAGGTCGGCTTCAGGGAATCGCGCGGCACCCGGGTCGTCTCGCCCGGGTTGCCCACCTGGATGATGTCGAGCACGTCGCGAGAGCCGTCGCCGCCCGGCGCCGAGATCACCAGGTGCCGCACCGCCACCCCCAGCGGGGACCCTGAAGTGGCGGTGTCGAAGACGGCCAACCGGATGGTGTCCGCGCCGGCGCGGTCCTTGGGCGAGAACGGCTGGGAGAAGTACCCGATGCCCGCGTACCGCGTGGAGACGACGTACATGGCGCCCGTGTCGGGCCGGGCGATGCGGAAGCGGAACGCGCCCCGCGCGTCGGCCTTGAGCGAGTCCAGCGGTCCCTGCTCGCGCATGCCGATCCGGTGGGCGACGACCTCAACCCCGGGCAGCGCCGCGGTGTCCGCGCCACGGACGCGCACCGCGTGACCACTGAGGATCAGCGGCGTCGAAGGACCCTGTGCGCTCAGCGGGTGGAAAACGGCGCCGGCGGCCGCGACGAGTGCCGCGGCGACGCAGCCGCTACGGCATGAACTTGCCAAAGTCTTCCGGATCGAGATTCTGCAGGTAGGTCTTGAGCGATTCCGGGTCGAGCGGACCCTCTTGCGCCGGCGGATCCACGGTGCTGACCGCCGACGTGTCCAGCAGGTCGCCGTTGCTGAAGATGGGGGCCTTGAGGCGCAGCGCGATGGCGATGCTGTCGGAGGGCCGGGCGTCCACCTGCACGACGTCGCCGTTCCGGTAGATGTGCAGCTCGGCGTAGTAGGTGTTCTCCCTGACCGACGTGATCAGCACCCGCCGCAACTCGCCGCCGAGGCCGACGATCACCTGCTTCAAGAGGTCGTGTGTCAACGGACGGGAGAACTTGACGCCGGCCAGCTCCATCGCGATGGCGCTCGCCTCGCCCGGCCCGATCCAGATCGGCAGGACGCGCGGGCCGTCCTTCTCCTGCAGGACCACGACCGGCGCGTTGGTGTTCCGGTCGAGGCCGAGATGCGCGACCCTGACCTCGACCAACCCGCCGGCCTTCTCGTCAGGTGCCAAGATCCCACGACGCCAGATAGCGGCGTTGCTCCGCGGTCAGCTGGTCGATGGCGAGCCCCATCCCCGCGAGCTTGAGGCGCGCAATCTCCTTGTCGATCTCGGCGGGCACGCGGTGCACGTCCTTCGACAGCCCCGTGAGGTTCTTCAGCAGATACTCGGCGCCCAGCGCCTGGTTGGCGAACGACATGTCCATCACGCTGGCCGGATGGCCTTCGGCGGCCGCGAGGTTGATGAGCCTTCCCTCCGCGAGGATGAAGATGCGCTTCCCGTCGAGGAGCCACTCGTCCACGAACGGGCGCGCCTGGCGCGGCCCCTTGGCGGCCTGCTTCAGCGACTCGAGGTCGATCTCGACGTTGAAGTGGCCGCTGTTGGCCACGATCGCGCCGTCCTTCATCCGGCGCATGTGGTCGACCCGGACCACGTTGACGTTGCCGGTCAGGGTGATGAAGAGGTCGCCGCGCGGTGCGGCATCGGCCATCGGCATGACCTCGAAGCCGTCCATCGTGGCTTCGATCGCCTTGACCGGATCCACCTCGGTCACGATGACCTTGGCCCCCGCGCCCCGCAGGCGCGAGGCGACCCCGCGCCCGCACCAGCCGTAGCCCGCGACCACCGCGGTGGACCCGGCCAGCAGGAGGTTGGTCGCACGCACGACGCCGTCCACCGTGGACTGGCCCGTGCCGTAGCGGTTGTCGAACAGGTGCTTGGTGTCCGAGTCGTTGACCGCGATGACCGGGAACTGGAGCACGCCGTCCTTCGCCATCGCCTTGAGGCGGATCACGCCGGTCGTGGTTTCCTCGGTGGACCCGACGACGCCCTTGAGCAGCGCCGCGCGTTCCTCCTTCGAGAGGGACTCGACCCAGCGGCGCACCGGCGGCGCGAGGTCGTCCAGCCGCTTGAGCGCGATCATGTGCAGCGAGCTCACCAGGTCCGCGCCGTCGTCCATCGTGATGTCGGGGCGGTGCGCCAGCGCGGCACGGATGTGGTCGTAGTACGTCTCGTGGTCTTCGCCCTTGATGGCGAACACCGCGATGCCGTGGTCGCGCACCAGGTACGCGGCGGCGTCATCCTGGGTCGAGAGCGGGTTCGACGCGCACAGCGCCACGTCGGCCCCGCCCGCCTTGAGGGTGATCGCGAGGTTGGCGGTCTCGGTGGTGACGTGCAGGCAGGCGCTGAGGCGGCGGCCCTTGAACGGCTGCTCCTTCGCGAAGCGCTCGCGGATGAGCCGCAGCACCGGCATCGAGCGTTCCGCCCACTCCACCCGCCGGCGGCCCTCGTCCGCGAGGGCCAGGTCCTTCACGTCGTGCGCAGCCTTCTTCGTCGCGACGGTCACCGTGCCCCCCGTCCCGCCTGCGCCGTCCCGGCCAGGCGCTTGGCCGTCTCGGCCAGCTCCGCCGCGCGGTCGGTGCGCTCCCAGGTGAACAGGTCCACCTCGATGCCGTCCGTCGTCACGCGCTCCGGCTTGCGGCCGAAGTGTCCGTAGGCCGCGGTCGCCTTGAAGATCGGCTTCCGCAGGTCCAGCGCTTCGATGATGGCGCGCGGCGCGAGGTCGAACTGCTCGCGGATGGCGGCCTCGAGCGCGTCGTCGGGCACCGTCCCGGTGCCGAACGTGTCCACCAGCAGCGACACCGGCTGCGCGACGCCGATGGCGTAGGCGATCTCGACCTCGCAGCGCCGCGCCAGCCCCGCCGCCACCACGTTCTTGGCCACCCACCGCGCCGCATACGCACCCGAGCGGTCCACCTTCGACGGATCCTTCCCGCTGAAGGCGCCGCCGCCGTGGCGCGCGAACCCGCCGTACGTGTCCACGATGATCTTGCGCCCGGTGAGGCCGGCGTCGCCATGCGGCCCGCCAACCACGAAGCGGCCGGTCGGGTTGATGAGGTAGCGCGGCTCGCCGTCCACGATCCAGTCGCGGATCACCGGCTTGATGACGTGCTGGATGACTTCAGCGTGCAGCTCGTCGTTGTCTATGGTCGAGGCGTGCTGCGTGGAAACCACCACGGTGTGGACCCGGCGCGGGCGGTCGCCCTCGTACTCGACCGTGACCTGCGACTTCCCGTCGGGCCGCAGCCACGGGAGCGCCCCCGACTTGCGGACTTCCGCCAGACGCCGCGTCAGGCCGTGCGCCAGGAGAATCGGCAGGGGCATGAGCTCCTTGGTCTCGTCGCTCGCGAAGCCGAACATCATCCCCTGGTCGCCCGCGCCGCCCGTGTCCACGCCCATCTTGATGTCCGGGGACTGGCGGTCGATGGTGGTCAGCACGGCGCAGGTTTCGGCGTCGAAGCCGTAGGACGCGTCGGTGTACCCGATCGCCTCGACCGTACCGCGCACGATGTCCGGCACGTGCACGTAGCACGTCGTTGTGATCTCGCCGCCCACCAGGGCCATCCCGGTGGTCACGAACGTCTCGCAAGCCACCCGCGCGGCCGGATCGCAGGTGATGATCGCATCGAGCACGGCGTCGGAAATCTGATCGGCGATCTTGTCGGGGTGCCCCTCCGTGACCGACTCGGAGGTGAAGAGCCAGCGGCGTAACGCGCTCATGTCGTTTCCATCTCTGTGGTTGGGTCGCTAATGGCGGAAGCTAGCCCTGCGTGCACGGGCTGGCAACGGGGACGACGGGTCGAGGAGCCGCAAATCCACCACGCTTCCGACGGTGCGGCGCGCGAACGCCGACACCTCGTCGGTGGTCGGCAGCTCCAGCGCCGCCTCCGCGCAGGTCGCGGCGTCCTTGGCGCTGATCTGGCGGATCATCCACTTGACCAGCGGCAGGCTGGGCGAAGCGACCGAGAAGGTGCGGTAGCCCAGGCCGACCAGCAGGTAGACGGACACGGGATCGGCAGCCATCTCGCCGCACACCGACACCTCGCGCTTGGCGGCGCGTGCCGCACGCGCCACCGCCCGGAGGAGCCTGAGCAACGCGGGGTGGTGCGCGTTGAACCGCTCGGAGAGACGGGCGTTCCCGCGGTCCACCGCCAGCGTGTACTGCACCAGGTCGTTGGTGCCGACCGAGAGGAAGTCCGACACCTCCGCCAGCCGGTCCGCCATGATGGCGGCGGCCGGGGTCTCGACCATGACGCCGACCGGTACGCCCGCGGCGGCCTCGATGCCCTTCTTGCGCAGCGCGAGCGCTTCCTCCTCGACCATCTCCCGGGTGCGCAGCACTTCGTCAACGCGCGTCACCAGCGGGATCATCAGCCGCAACTTCGCATGCGCCGCCGCCCGGAGGATGGCGCGGATCTGCGGCCGGAAGATCTCGGGCTGATCGAGACAGACCCGGATCGCCCGCCACCCCAGCATGGGGTTGCCCTCGGCGATCCGCTTGAACGGCGCGGGGAACTTGTCGCCGCCCAGATCGAAGGTGCGCACCACGACCGGGTGCGGAGCGAAGGCCTGGCCGATCCGCCGGTACAGCTCCGTCTGCTCGTCCTCCGTCGGCATCTGGCCGCGGCCCACCACCAGGAATTCGGTCCTGAGCAACCCGACGCCCTCGGCCCCATGGCGCAGGGCAAGCTCCAGCTCTTCGGGCAGGTCGAGGTTCGCCCGCACCGCGAGCGTGGCGCCGTCGCTCGTCTGCGCCGGCAGCTTCGAGCCCGCCTCCAGGTCGGTCTCCAGCTCCCGCCGCTGGCGGTCGCGGCGGTGCGCCGCCTCGATGACCTGGGGCGACGGCTCCACCTGCAGGGTCCCGGCCCACCCGTCCAGCACTACAGTCTCCCCGTTGGTGACGCGGTCGAGCACGTCCGGCAGCGCCATCACCGCGGGGATGCCGATGGAATGCGCCAGGATCGCGGCGTGGGAGGTGCGGGTCCCCTCCTGACACGCGATGGCCAGCACCGCCTCGCGGTCCAGCTGCACGGTCAGCGCCGGCGTCAGGTCCCGCGCCACCAGAATCACCGGGGTGTCGCGCTTCGCGTTCTCGAGCGTCGGCTCCTCGACGCCCAGCAGGCGGGTCAGCACCAGGATCTCGACGTCGGTCAGGTCGGCGAGCCGCTCCCGCAGCATCGCGCTTCCCGTCGTGGTCCACAGCCCGCGCCACTCCAGCATCTTGAGCTGGAAGGCGCGCTCGGCCGCGAAGTGGTTTTCGCGGATCAGGCGCGCCACCCCGGCCAGGAGGTCCTTGTCCTCCAGGATCATCAACTGCGCGTCGAAGATGCGCGCCTCCTCCTCGCCGGCGCGCTCGGAGGCCTTGGCGCGGGATCGCGCGATCCGCTCCCGCGCGTATCCCACCGCCTCGGTCAGCCGCCCCACTTCCGCCTCGATGTTCGCGTTGACGATCGGATGGTCCGGCACGACGGGCGCCTCCCAGCGCACCACCAGTGCCGGCCCGACCGCGACGCCCGGCGAGACCGCGACCCCTTTGATGATCCGGTGCGGCATTCAGTCCTCCCCGAAGCCTGCGGCCACCAGCGCCAGGAGCGCGGCCACCGCCGCCTCGGCGTCGTCGCCGTCCGCCTTGATGAGCAACGAGCTCCCGCACTCCGCCGCCAGCATCATCATCCCCATGATGCTCTTGCCGTTGACCTCAAGCCCGTCCTTCGTGACCGTGATGTGCGCCTGGAACTTGTTGGCGATCTTCACGAACTCCGCCGCGGGCCGCGCGTGGAGTCCGAGCGAATTGACGATCGGCGCCGGCCGCTCGACTACCACAGCACCCCCACGGCCAACACCGCGGCCAGCACGCCCCCGGCCACGACCATGCCGGTGGCGCGCGGCTGGATCGCCCGGACAAGGCCGGCGAACAGCAACGCCGCCGCCGCGCCGGCCAGCGTCTCCCAGCGTCCGCCGGCCGGGACCCACGCCAGCACCGACACCAGCGCGGCCCCGACCAGGAACGCCGCGACCGGCGCGACGATCTCCAGCGCCCTCTGCAGGCCGGGGGTGGCGAGCGCCCCCGCCACGCTCACGCCCGACCGCCAGCCCGCCTTCAGCCCCCAGATACGCAGCCAGACGTGCGCCACATTGTAGAGGACGAGAAAGGCCACGACCGCCCAGGCGCCGGCCGACAGCGCCACCAGCAGCAACCCGATGGCGGCGCACGCCGGGAGCCACCCCGCCCAGATCAGCCGGTCGCCGAGCGAGCCGAGCGGACCCACCAGCGCCGAGCGCAGGCGCTCGATCTTCTCCGGCTGGACGCCGTCCAGCTCCGCGCGCACCGCCGCCCCCACGGCCAGCGACGCGAAGTACGGATGCGCGTTGAAGTAACGCGACTGCCGCGCCACCGCCCTGCGGAACGCCGACCCGTCTCCGTCCCGCCGGAGGCCCCGCAGCATCGGCTCCGCGACGAATCCGAAGCCGATGCCGAGCATGCGCTCGTAGGTCCACGCGGCCTGGATCGTGAAGAGGCGCGCCACGGCCAGAGCGAACCCCGGGATCGCGGAGCGGGCTACCACGCGAGCGCCCCCAGCACCGCCGTCCCCGCCACCGCGCCGGCCGCGAGCCAGCGCCGGGACGGCCGTTGCCCGTAGAGGCGCCACGCGCTCCACACGGCGACGCCGAGGGCCGTGCCGATCACCGCGATGTCCGCGAGAGGGCGCGGCGCCCGCCATCCCGCTTCGACCGCGCGCGCGACGCGCTCCCCGAGCAGGAAGGTGAAGGCGGTGAGCGCGGCCGCGCGGAGCGCGTCCCGCGCCGTCCCGCCCAGCTGCAGCGCCATGAGGGCGCGCGGGTCGCCGGCTTCGATGGCCGCCTCGCGCCGCCGCACCTGCGCCGCGGTGAGGCGCCGCGCCAGGTGCATCGTGAGGCCGCCGAGCCACGCCGCGACCAGTGCCACCACCATCACGCCCACCATCCACGTCGCGTCCCATCCCCCGCGCAGCGCAGCCAGCGCGCCCGCCGCACAGGCCGCCGGTCCCCAGTCGGGGTACCGCGCCGCCCCGACCGGGAGCGTCTCGAAGGCGAACAGCTCGAGCAGCGCGCCGATCGCGAGCCCCGCCAGCGGCCTGCCGGCGACCGCGCCGCCGAGGAAGCCGGCCACCAGCGGGCGCGACAGCATCGCCTGGGGCACGCTGACCAGATCGAGCCCGACGACGGCGCCGACGGCGAGCAGGGCGAGCAGGGACGCCGCGCTCACGCCAGGTCCTCGATCGGCACCGGCTTGGCCGAGGGCACGTCCTGGGCCGACACCGCCACCCCTTCGGCCGCCAGCGCCTTGAGCTTGGCGGCCTCATCCGGAGTCAGGAAGACGTAGCGGAGCCGCTCGGTGCGCCCTTCGCGGGCGTGGATACCACCGAGATTGACGCACCGCCGGCCCGGGATCGCCCGCGCCAGTGCCACCATCGCGTCCACGTCGCCGGTCAGCACGATCCCGTTGCGGCGGTCGCGCTCCCACTCGGGGAGCCGCGCCGCTGCTTCGGCCACGCTCGCGAAGACCACCTCGATGGACGGCGGCACACCCATCCGGTACAACTCCTGCTCCCAGTCGCTCGCGCGCACCTCGTCGTTCACCAGGACGATGAAGCCGATCCCCAGACGCTGGCCCCAGCCGACGACCACCTGCCCGTGAATCAGCCGGTCGTCTATCCGATACAGGACGATCACCGCGCCGCCCCGGGTGTCGCGTCTCGCACGACTCCACGTCCGCGCCGCCCGCACGCCGGCAGACATCGCCTCGGGATCACCGCGCCGCCCCGGGTGTCGCGTCTCGCACGACTCCACGTCCGCGCCGCCCGCACGCCGGCAGACATCGGCTCGGAATCACCGGGCGACGATCCCCACGCCGGCGCGACCGGTCTGCACCGCGCGCTCCGCCGCCGCGTCGAGCGGCAACTCCCGGTGGAAGGCGAAATCCACCAGCATGGCGAGGTTCACGCCCGTGACCACGCGCAGCTCCGGACGCGCCCGCGCCAGATGGGCCGCCGTGAACGCGCACGAGCCGCCCGCCATGTCGGTGAAGATCACGGCGGGCCGACCCCCGACCGCCTCGTCCAGCCGCTTGAGCAGCGCAGCGCGGTCGCACCCCCGGTTCGACACGGCCACCAGGCCCGTCTCGTCGCCCACGATGGCGCGCACCGCCGCGAGCAGCGCGTCGGCCAGCTCGGTGTGCGCGACGATGACACCGATCAACTTCTCACTCATAGTCCTCTTCGAGGTACTCGCGGATCAGGCGCCGCTCCTGCATGCGCCCGATCAATCGCTCGTTGAACTCCCGCGCGGAGTCCACGCCGCTGTACTTGAGCAGGTGCCGCATCGCCACGATCTCGGCGATGACGGTGATGTTCTTTCCCGGATTCAACGGCACCACCACGCGCGGCAGCTTCACGTCGAGGATGTCGGTCTCTTCCCCGTCGATGCCGGTGCGGTCGTACGGCGCCGCGCTGTCCCAGTCCTCCAGCTGCACGACGACCTCGATGCGCTTCTGCTGGCGCACCGCGCGGATGCCGAACAGCGCGGCGATGTCGATCAGACCGATGCCGCGGATTTCCATGAAGTGGTGCTGATGCTCGTGCCCGCGGCCGATCAGCACGTCGTGGCCGAGGCGCCGCACCAGCACGACGTCGTCGGCGACGACGCGGTGTCCCCGCTCGACCAGGTCGAGCACGCACTCGCTCTTGCCGATCCCCGACCGCCCGACGAACAGCAGCCCCACGCCGTACACGTCGGCGAGCGAGCCGTGAATCGCCGTCTGCGCGGCGAACGCCTCCTCGAGGAACGGCTTGAGACGGTGATAGAACTCCGACGTCTTCAGGCGCGAGCGGAGAATGGCCACGCCGTGCTTCTGCCCGAGCTCCACCAGCTCGGGCGGCACGTCCAGCCCCTTGGTCACGAACAGGCACGGCAGGCCCAGCTCGAAGAGCTGCTCGAGCGTGCGGCGGCGCTCGGCCGCCGGCAGCGAGAAGAGAAAGGAGACCTCGGTCTCGCCCAGCACGTGGACGCGGTCGGGCGCGAAGCGCGCCGTGTACCCGGCCAGCACCAGCCCGGGGCTCGAGACTTCGGACGACGGGATGGCGCGCTCCAGCCCCGCGTCGCCGGTCAGCGATTCCAGCTGGAGCGCCTCGGCACGCTGCTCCAGGAGATCGCGCAGGCGGATCGTGGCTACCTCCGCGCCCGGCCCGCGCGGCGCGGGCTCGTGGAGACCTTGTCGAGCTGCCGCCGCAGCTTCGCCACCACCCGGTCCAGCGCGGTCCGATGATCGGCCGCCTCGCCGGTGGCGATGAACAGCACGCCGCGGGCGGCCGTGAGCCGCAGCTCCGCCAGGGCCCGCTGGTGATCCGCGTCGAAGGTGACGTTCGCGGCCGTCGGCCGGTGCGCCAACCGGGCCAGCCGCGTAACCACCTGCTCGGCCCGCACGCGCAGCGCCTCCGGCACCTCACCGTGGCGCGCCGTGATGATAATCTCCATGCGTTCGACTCCTATCGCCCTCGCCCGGAGGCGACGGCGGCTTCGAGATGAGCTTCGGTTTCCGCGGCGGCCTTCTCCCAGCTCAGAGACCGGGCGAAGGCGCGCGCCCCGGTTGCGAGCCGCTCGCGCAGCGCGGGGTCCGAGACAAGCGACCGCAGCGCCGCCTGCAGCGCGGCCACGTCCCCGTGCGGGACGAGGATGCCGGTGTCGCCGTCCCGCACCGACTCCCGCAGCCCGGGGCTGTCGGAGGCGACCGCCGGCGTGCCGCACCCGGCCGCCTCGAGGTTCGTGATCCCCCATCCCTCCTTGGGCGACGGGAACACGACGCCCCACGCTGTCCGGTACAACTCGAGCTTACGCTCCTCGCCTACGTAGCCGAGGAAACGGACCGCGCCGCCGCCGGCCGCCGCCGCCACACGCTCGAGGCGCGAGCGGTCCGACCCGTCGCCGGCAATCCACAGCTCGACCCGCTGGTCCGTGCCGGCCAGCGCACCGACCGCGGCGATCGCGGTGTCCAACGCCTTATAACGCTTGAGCCGCCCGACGTACAGGAACGCCGGGCGCGGCGCCCGCGCAACCCGGGGATCGGGCGCGTAGTGCTGCGCGTCCACGCCGGGATAGATGACGCGGATCCGCTCCGACGCGAAGCCCCGTGCCACGAGGTCGTCGCGCGTGCTCTGGCTGATCGCATGGACCGGGACGCCCCGATAGACCAGCGGCATCGGCTGTTCTGCGGTCCAGACCGCCAGGGCCATCGGCCACGACACCTCCCGGAACGCCGTCGTGCCGAAGAGGTGCGGCACCAGGAGCACGAACGGGCCGCGCCACACCAGCGGGAGGTAGAGCGGGAGCTTGTTGACGTCTTCCACCACCACGTCGGGGCGGAGCGCGCGCGCCAGCCGGGCGAAGACCCGCCGCCCGGTCACGGCGAATCCGTACGCCCCCGCACTACGGTGAACGGCGATCCCGTCGAGCGTCGCCACGCCTTCGCATCCCGGCCACCCGCTGGCGAGGAGATGGACCTCGTGGCCGCGCGCGGCGAGGCGACCGAAGATCTCGTGCAGGTGGACCTCGGCGCCGCCGGCCTCCGGGTGCGTGCGGTCGCGCCAGTTCACCACGAGGATCCTCACAGCCGGCCCCGATCGCGCGCGATCCGGTCGAGGATGCCGTTGACGAAGGCCGGCGACTTCGGTCCGCCGAACCAGCGGGCGAGGCGCACCGCTTCGTCAATCACGACCTTCGGAGGCGTGGCCTCGCTTTCCAGCTCGGACGCCGCCAGGCGCAGGAGATTGCGGTCCACGACCGCCAGCCGCTCGAGCCGCCACCGGTCCGCGGCGCCCTCCAGCTCGCCGTCGAGCCGGGCGCACGCGCGAACGGTCGCCTCGGCCAGGCTCAGGGCCCGTTCCCGCACCGCGGGAGTGGAAGGCACGAGCGTCAGCACGCGGGACCAGGCGGCACGCGGATCAGCCGCCTTCTCCGGCATCTGGTCCCAGGCGTAGAGGAGCTGGAGCGCGAGGGCGCGGGCCCGCGTCTCAGTGCGGATGGCCATCGCGCGCCGGCAGCGTCGCCGCGGCATCCAGGGCCGCCGCCACGGCGTCGTACCCCTTGTTGCCCTCCGCGCCGCCGGCCCGCGCCAGCGCCTGCTCCTCGGTGTCGCAGGTCAGCACGCCGAAGCCCACCGGCACCCCGTACTCCACGGCCACCGCCATCAGCCCGCGCGCCGACTCGCCCGCGATGATCTCGTAATGGAGGGTTTCTCCGCGGATCACCGCCCCCAGCGCCGCCACCGCCTCGTAGCGCCCCGTCGCCACGAGCCCCCGCACGACGACCGGCAGCTCCCACGCACCCGCCACCCAGCACACGTCCACCCGGTCCATCGGCACGCCGCGCTCGGCGAGGCACCGCTCGGCCCCGGCGAGCAGCCGCCGCGTGACGTCCTCGTTGAACCGGCTGACGACGATGCCGATCCGCGGGGCGGCGCGCCTGGCCCTGCCGACCGCGGGCATCAGTGGGCGAAGAGGTGGCCGAGCTTGTCGCGCTTGACGTCGAGGTAGCCGGCGTTCTCGTCGGTCCTCGGCGGGATGATCGGCACGCGCTCCACGATGGTGAGGCCGTAACCCTCGATCCCCACCAGCTTCATCGGGTTGTTGGTCAGGATGCGGATCGTCTTCACCCCGAGGTCCAGGAGGATCTGGGCACCGATCCCGTAGTTGCGCAGGTCGGGGAGGAAACCGAGCTGCGTGTTCGCCTCCACCGTGTCGTGCCCCGCGTCCTGCAGCTCGTACGCCTTGAGCTTGTTGAGGAGGCCGATGCCGCGGCCCTCCTGGTCGAGATAGATCACGGCGCCGCGTCCCTGCTCGGCGATCATCCGCATCGCCATCGTGAGCTGCCACCCGCAGTCGCAGCGCGACGAGCCGAACACGTCGCCGGTCAGGCACTTGGAGTGGATGCGCACCAGCACGTCGCCGGGCGTCGCGACGTCGCCGTACACGAGTGCCACGTGCTCGGCGTCATCCACGTCGTTGCGGTAGCCGATGATGCGGAACTCGCCGAACGGCGTCGGCAGCCGAGCCTCGGCCACGCGATGCACCAGCCGCTCGTGCTGCAGGCGATGGGCGACGATCTGCGCGACGGTGATGAAGGTGATGCCCTGCTCGGAGGCGAAGCGGTCCAGCTCCGGGCGGCGCGCCATCGTGCCGTCGGCGTTCAGGACCTCGCAGATCACGCCGGCGGGAGAGAGTCCCGCCAGCCGCGCCAGGTCCACGCTCGCCTCGGTCTGCCCGACGCGCTGCAGCACCCCGCCGGGGCGGCAGCGGAGCGGGAAGACGTGCCCGGGGCGCCGGAGGTCGGACGCCCCCGACCCGGGGTCTATCGCGACCTTGATCGTGGCGGCGCGGTCGGCCGCGCTGATGCCCGTCGTCACGCCGAACCGCGCTCCCGCATCCACGCTCACCGTGAAGGCCGTCTCGTGCGCCTCCGTGTTGTGCTCGACCATCTGCTGCAATCCCAGCGCCTCACACCGCTCCGGCGTCAGGGTCAGGCAGATCAGCCCACGCCCGTGCACCAGCATGAAGTTGATCGTCTCCGGCGTGACCTTCTCGGCCGCAGCGATCAGGTCGCCCTCGTTCTCCCGGCTCTCATCGTCCGCCACCAGCACGAGCTTCCCCGCCCGCACGTCGGCGATCGCCTGTTCGACCGTGCCAAACGGCATCTAGGCCCCCCGTCCCTGGCGCCTACGGTACGGCGCCAGGAGGTGCTGCACGAACTTCCCGATCAGATCCGCCTCTAAATGTACGCGGGTGCCCACCCTCGCTCTACCCAAGGTCGTGACCTCCCGGGTGTGCGGGATGACGGAAATCTGCACCACGCCGCGGCGCGGGATGTCGTTGACGGTCATGCTGATGCCGTCCACGGCGACGGAGCCGTGCAGGACCGACAGCTCGGCCACGAGCTTCGGCACACGGATGTCGAGCAGGACCGAGTCCGCCAGCTCCCGGCGGGCGACCACCGTTCCGACGCCGTCCACATGGCCCGCGACCAGGTGCCCGCCGAGGAGGTCGCCGAGCTTGAGCGAGCGCTCCAGGTTCACGGGGCGGCCCGCGCGGTAGGCGCCGAAGTTCGTCCGGCTCCGCGTCATGGTGACCGCCTCGACGGCGAAGGTGCCTGTGCCGACCTTCACGACCGTGAGGCAGGTGCCGTCCACCGCGATGCTCTCGCCGATGGCCGGGCGGCGGCGGTAGGGATGCGCGATCGTGACCTCGAGCCCGCGGGAGGTGCGGCGCGCGCGCCGCACCGTGCCCATCGCCGTGACGATGCCGGTGAACATCAGGGCCGGTCCAGCACGAGGAGGCTGTCGTTCCCGAGCGTACGGCGGTCAACGGTGCGCCACCGCTTCGCCGCTTCGATTGCCGTGCCCGGAACGCCCGCGAAAGCCGGGACGCCGTCGCCGCCCAGCAGGATCGGCGCCACGATCAGATAGATACGGTCCACCAGCTCCTCCTTGAGCAACCGGCCCGCCAGCACGCCGCCCCCCTCAACCAGCACGCTCCCCAGGCCGCGCCGGCCCAACTCCTCGAGCACGCGGGCCGGCTCATCGGCTTCCGCGACCTGGACCCCGGCCACCTCGAGCGCTGCCCGCGCGGCCGCCGGCGCCTCGCGGCCGAGGACGATCAGCGTCGGCACGTCGCGCGCCGTCCGGACGACGGAGGCCGTGTGGGGCACCTCACCGCGGCGATCGAGGACGACGCGCAGCGGTGGACGTTCCGGAACGAGCGTGCCCCTCACGGTGAGGCTCGGGTCGTCCGCCGTCGCCGTGCCGGCGCCCACCGCGATCGCATCGAAGCCCGCGCGCAGCCAGTGCACGAACTCGCGCGCTGCGCTCCCGGACACCCACTGCGCATGGCCGCGGCGGTCCGCGATACGGGCATCGAGCGAGACCGCGAGCTTCACCGCCACGAACGGCCGGGCGCTGCCGGTGAACCGGTGGAAGAACAGCGCGTTCTGCGCCCGCACGTCCGGCTCGAGCACTCCCGCCACCACGCGAACCCCCGCGCGCCGCAGCACCTCGGCGCCGCCGCGCGCCCGCGGGTCCACGTCGCTCGCGCCGAAGACCACCCTCCGGATCCCGGCCGCCACGATCGCGTCCGTGCAGGGCGGCGTCTTCCCGTAGTGCGCGCACGGCTCGAGGCTCACCACCAGGTCCGCACCCTCGGCCCGGGACGCAGCCGCCTCCAGCGCCGCCACCTCGCCGTGCCGCCCCCCCCACTCGGCATGAAACCCCTCTCCCACCACCGCGCCGTCCCTGAGGACCAGCGCGCCGACCAGCGGGTTCTTCCCCACCCTGCCCCAGCCTCCCCACGCCAGCGCGATCGCGCGCCGCATCGCCTCCCGGTCGTCCACGGTCAGGACACCGGCTTCCACCGGACCCGCCCCTCGCCGCGCTCCACCGCACCGATCTCCCACGTTTCGACGCTGGCCTCGCGCGCCGCCGCGCGCACCGCGCTCACCTCGGCTGCGGCACACACGCCGATCAAGCCGACGCCGAGGTTGAAGACGTTCCGCATTTCCTCGTCTCCCACCCCACCGCCCCGCTGCACCACGCGGAACGGTGCCGGCACGGGCCACGATCCGTCCCGCACCACCGCATCCGTCGTGGCGGGCAAGACGCGGACCAGGTTGCCGGGAATCCCACCGCCGGTGATGTGTGCCAGCGCGTGGAAGCGCGAGCGTGCCGGCCAGACGGCGGCGAAATAGCTCCGGTGCACCGCCAGCAGCACCGCGCCCACCGTGGCGCCGGTCTCGGGGAACGGGTCGTCGAGGCCAAGCTCCAGGTCCCCGAACACCACGCGGCGCAGGAGCGAATAGCCGTTGGTGTGGAAGCCGCTGGACGCGTAGCCCACGAGCACGTCTCCCGGACGGACACGGTCGCCGTGCAGCGCCTCGTCCTCCGCCACGACGCCCAGGATCGTGCCGGCAAGGTCGAACTCGCCGGGGCGGTAGACGTCGGGCATCTCCGCCGTCTCGCCACCCACGAGCGGCATGTCGTGGGCGCGGCACGCCCGCGCGACCCCGCTCACCACGTCCGCGGCGACGGCGGGATCGAGGCGGCCCGACGCGAAGTAGTCGAGGAATCCGATCGGACGCGCGCCGTGCACCAGGATGTCGTTGACGCAGTGGTTGACCAGATCCTCGCCGACCGTGTCGTGGCGCCGCGCGCGGACCGCGACCAGCACCTTGGTGCCGACGCCGTCGGTCGAGGCGACGAGCAGAGGCTTCGGCACGTCGGACGGGATGCGGACCAGGCCCCCGAAGGCCCCCACGGCGCCCGCCGAGGCCGCGGTTCGGGTGCTGCGCACCAGCTCGGCGATCCGCGCCTTGGCCACCTCGGCCGCGGCCAGGTCCACGCCGGCGCGGCGATAGCGGTCAGCGCCGGCCGGCATCGTCCGGCTCCGCTTCGAGCTCGAAGTGCACCAGATCCCGGTGCGCCCGGACGCGAGCCGTGACATCGGCGAGCGTGATCTCGTCGAACCGGCCGATGGAGAACCGCTCCACCGCGAACGAACCCATCGCCGAGCCATAGACCATGGCGATCCGGAGGTTCGCATCCGAGAGGTTCTCAGTGCGCGCCAGGTGCGCCATGAAGCCGCCCGCGAACGCGTCGCCGGCTCCCGTCGGGTCGAAGACGTCGTCGAGCGGGAAGGCCGGCACGTAGAAGATGCGGTCCTTCTCCACCAGTACGGCGCCGTGCTCCCCCTTCTTCACCACGACGAATTTCGGCCCCCGCTCCAGGACCCAGCGCGCCGCGCGGTGGATGTGCCAGTCCCCGGACAGCTCGCGCACCTCGGAGTCGTTGAGCAGCAACACGTCCACCTGCTCCAGCAGCTTCAGGAGCGCCGTGCGCTTCCCCTGGATCCAGTAGTTCATCGTGTCGCAGGCGACCAGCTTCGGCCGGCGCACCTGCTCCAGCACCTGCAGCTGCAGCTCCGGGTCGATGTTGCCAAGGAAGACGTAGGCCGCGTCCCGGAACGGCTCCGGGATCACCGGCTTGAAGTTGGCGAAGACGCCGAGGCGCGTCTCCAGCGTCTCGCGGGTCTGGAGGTCGAAGCCGTACTTCCCCGCCCAGCGGAAGCTCTCGCCGTCGGCGACCGTGACGCCGCGGAGATCGAGGCCGCGGCGCTCGAGCCGCTGCAGCTCCCCCATCGGGTAGTCGCGCCCGACGACCCCGACCAGCTGCACCGGATGCAGCAGCGAGCCGGCCGCCGCGAAGAACACCGCCGAGCCGCCAAGCGCGTTCTCGGTGCGGCCGAACGGCGTTTCGACCGAGTCGAGCGCGATGCTGCCCACCACCAGGAGACTCATGCCGTCACCTCGCTACATGCGGTCGGGCGCCGAGAGACCCAGCAGCGCCAGTGCGTTGGCCAGCACGATCCGCGCGGCGCGGGCGAGCGCCAGCCGCGCCCGCTCGACCTCCGGACGTTCCCCGAGGACCCGGCACTTGTGGTACCAGAGGTGCGCCGCACGCGCCAGCTCCTCGAGGTAGCCGGTGATGCGCTGCGGCTCCAGCGCCTCGGCCGCGCGCGCCACCACCTCGGGGAAGCGGGCCAGCAGCTTGAGCAGCTCCGCCTCGCTCGGATCGGCCAGCACCGCGACATCCGCGCCGTCCGCCGTGACGGTCGAGGGGTCCACGTTCCCCACGCGGAAGATCCCCGACATCCTCGCATGGGCCATCTGCACGTAGAAGACGGGGTTCTCCTCGGTGCGCTTCAGCGCGAGGTCCACGTCGAACTGCAGGTGCGAATCGGCCTTCCGCATCAGGAAGAAGTAGCGCACCCCATCGCGCCCCACCTCGTCCACCAGGTCGCGCACCGTGACGTAGCTGCCGGCACGCTTGGAGACCTTCACCTCCTCGCCGCCCTTCATCACCGTCACCATCTGGTGCAGCACGTAGTCGGGGTAGCCCGCCGGGACGCCGGCATCCAGCGCCTGCAGCCCGATCCTGACCCGCGTCACGGTGCTGTGGTGGTCGGCTCCCTGCACGTTGATGGCCCGTACGAAGCCGCGCTCCCACTTGGTCACGTGGTACGCGACGTCCGGCACGAAGTACGTGTACTCGCCGCCCTTCTCCGCGCTGCGGCGGATCACCCGGTCCTTGTCGTCGCCGAAGTCGGTCGTCTTGAGCCAGAGGGCGCCGTCCTGCTCGTAGGTGCGTCCCGCGGCGTCCCAGCGGCGCACCGTGCGCTCCACTCTCCCGCCGGCGTACAGCGACGACTCCAGGGAGTACACGTCGAACTTGACGCCGAACGCCTGGAGGTCGCGGTCCTGTTCCGTCCGCAGCTCCCGGACCGCGAAGGCGCGCACGACCTCGAGGTCCGCCGCCTCGCGGTCGGCCGGATGGGCATCCAGGTACCGCTGCGCGATCTCGCGGATGTACTCGCCGTGGTAGCCGCCCTCGGGGATCTCCGCGGCCAGGCCGCGGAGCTCCCGCACCCGCGCCTGCACACTCGCGGCGAGCTTCATGATCTGCGCGCCGCCGTCGTTGTAGTAGAACTCTCTCGTGACGGTCCACCCGGTCCACTCGAGCAGCGAGGCGATCACGTCGCCCAGCGCCGCCTGGCGCCCATGCCCCACGTGCAGCGGGCCCGTCGGGTTCGCCGAGACGAACTCGACGTTCACCAGCCTGCCGGAAACGGACGGCGTGCGGCCGTAGCCGCTGCCGGCCGCGATGATCGCGCGCAGGATGCCGGCCAGCTGGTCCGACGCGAGCGTGAAGTTGATGAAGCCGGGGCCGGCGATCTCGACCGACGCCACCAGGCCCGGCGGGAGCGCGAGGGCCGCCACGATCCGCTCGGCGATCTGCCGCGGCGCCGCCTTGAGAGGCTTGGCGAGGAGCAGCGCCAGGTTGGTGGCCAGGTCGCCGTGGCTCTTCTCCCGCGGCGTCTCCAGCTCGACCGCCGCGTCCGGCGCGCCCAAGGAGGCGGCCACGCGGGCGAGCTCGGCCCGGATCTCCTCCCGAGCCACGGTCAGTCGGCTTTCGGCTTGGCGGGCGAGGAGTCGGGTTTGGAGGGCGCCGGCTTCTCACCACCTCCGGGCCCGCCGCTCTCTTCCTTCGCCTTCTTCTTGTCGTGCTGGGCCTTCTCGCCCGGGCGCTTGTAGTCGGTCTCGTAGAAGCCGGAGCCCTTGAATACGATGCCGTGCCCCCCGGAGATCAGGCGCTGCGCCGTGGCCCCGCACTTCGGGCAGGGCGACTTCGGCGACGCCGTCATCTTCTGGACTCGCTCGAAAACGGTGCCGCAGTCGGGGCACTTGTAGTCGTACTTGGGCATCCTGCCTAATGACCTAACGCTAAGGGACACAAAAGCTTAGCCTGCACGTGATGAAGTTGTCAAGGAAGTCCCGAACCTGCCCCACTTCTCCACAAGGGCGGCGGTGATCTCCCCGACTGTCGCGCGGGCTCTGACGGCCTCGAGGATCGGCTCCATCAGGGGAGCACCGGGCGCGCCGGCGGCCGCGGCGATCGCCCCCAATGCGCCGCCGACGCGGGCGCCGTCACGTGCCGCCCGCGAGCGCCTGAGCCGCTCGATCTGCTTGGCGGCCAGCGCCGAGTAGTCCGGGGCCCGCGGCGCCTCGACCTCGGTCCCGTCGTCGAAGCGGTTCACCCCCACCACCACGGCGTCGCCGCGCTCGATGGCCAGCTGGGCGGCGTAGGCCGACTGCGCGATCTCCCCCTGGACGAATCCCTCGGCGATGGCGCGCACCGCCCCGCCACGCCGCTCCACCTCGGCGATGATCCCGCGTGCCTTCGCCTCCAGCGCGGCGGTCAGCGCCTCGACGTAGTAGGAGCCGCCGAGCGGGTCGGCCGTGCCCGTGACCCCGGTCTCGAGGGCCAGCACCTGCTGGGTCCGGAGGGCGAGGCGCGCGGAGTCGGCGGTGGGAAGCGCCAGCGCCTCGTCGAACGCGTTGGTGTGGAGCGACTGGGTCCCGCCCAGGACCGCCGCCAGGGCCTGCACCGCCACGCGCACGACGTTCACCTGCGGCTGCTGCGCGGTGAGGGTCGAACCCGCCGTCTGCGCGTGGAACCGGAGCCGGCACGCATCCTCGTCGGCTTTGAACTCGTCCCCGAGCAGCGTGGCCCAGAGACGGCGCGCGGCGCGGAACTTGGCGATCTCCTCGAACAGGTCGTTGTGCGCGGCGAAGAAGAAGGAAATGCGCGGCGCGAGGCGGTTCACGTCGAGGCCGGCGCGCGTGGCGTGGCGCAGGTAGGCGAGGGCGTCGGCGAAGGTGAAGCCGAGTTCCTGGGCGGCCGTGGCGCCCGCCTCCCGCATGTGGTACCCGCTGATCGAGATCGGATTGAAGTTGAGCCCGCGCTCCAGCACGAACCGGAACACGTCAGTCACCAGGCGGAGGCTGGCCTCCGGCGGGAAGACGTACGTGCCGCGCGCGATGTACTCCTTCAGGACGTCGTTCTGGATCGTCCCGCCGAGCTGGCCGGCCGCGACACCCCGCTCCTCGCCGATCACCAGGTACATCGCCAGGAGGATCGCCGCCGTCGCGTTGATCGTCATGGAGGTTGTCACGCGGTCCAGCGGGATCCCCTCGAAGACGCGCGCCAGGTCGTCCACGGTGTTGATCGCCACGCCGACCCGGCCGACCTCTCCCGCCGCCAGCGGGTGGTCCGAGTCGTAGCCCATCTGGGTGGGGAGATCGAACGCGGTCGAGAGACCGGTTTGGCCCGCGGCCAGCAGTTCGCGGAACCGCGCGTTGGTCTCCTCGGCGGTGCCGAAGCCGGCGTACTGGCGCATCGTCCAGAGCCGGCCGCGGTACATGGACTCGTGGATGCCGCGGGCGTAGGGAAACGCGCCGGGCGGCCCCAGCCGGTGCTCCAGGTCCGGCGGCAGGTCGTCCGGGCCGTACACCGCGCCCGCGCCGCCGTCGGCCTCCTTCGGGCCCGTCACTCGCAGAGGCCGGAGACCATGCGCTCGGCCAGCTCCACGTCGTCCCGGCTGCCGATGAAGAGCTGGGAGCGCTGGTGCAGCGCCTCGGGCTCGACGTCGAGAATCGGCCGGCACCCGTCCGACGCGTACCCACCCGCCTGCTCCAGGAGCAGCGCGAGCGGGGCGCACTCGTACATCAGCCGCAGCTTGCCCTGCGGCGACTTGGCGTCCGCCGGATAGCAGAAGACGCCGCCCGCGAGCAGGTTGCGGTGGACATCCGCCACCAGCGAGCCGATGTACCGGGAGTTCTTAGCCGCGTAGTCCGCGTCCAGCCCCTTGTACCGCTTCACCAGCGCCTGCACCTCGGTCGCCCACTCGGGGAAGTGGCTCTCGTTGACGCTGTAGTACCTGCCGACCCGCGGCGTCCGGATGTTGGGATGCGACAGGAGGAATTCGCCGATGCTCGGGTCGTAGGTGAAGCCGTGCACCCCCTGCCCCGTCGTGTACACCATCATCGTGCTGGAGCCGTAGAGCACGTATCCCGAGGCGACCTGGGTGCGGCCGTTCTGCAGGCAGTCCGCCAGCGTCCCCGGCGTGCCCTCGCGCGAGAGGCGCTTGTGGACGGAGAAGATCGTACCGATGGAGACGTTGACGTCAATGTTCGCCGAGCCGTCGAGCGGATCGTACAGGACGACGTACTTGCCCGAGCCATATTCCGGCGGCGTCGGCACGGGATGCTCGTCTTCCTCCGAGCCCACCAGGCAGACGCGCCCGGTGTGCAGGAGGGCGTGCTTCATCGTCTCGTTGGCGAACGTGTCCAGTTTCTGCACGACCTCGCCCTGCACGTTGACGAAGCCGGCGCTGCCGAGGATGTCCGCCAGCCCCGCCATCCGGACGTGGCTGTTGATGATCTTGGCCGCCAGGGCGATGTCGTACAGCAGGTTGGAGAGGTCCCCGGTGGCGTCGGGGTGCAGCTCCTGCTGGTCCAGGATGAACCGCTCGATCGTGATGACGCGGGACAGCGGCGACTTCACGGCTCCTCCTGCGTGATGATGAACGTCGTGTCCCGCGCTCCGGCCTTCACATGCACCGAGCGGCCGTCCGTCTCGACCGTCACGGTCCCGTCGGCGTCGGTCCGGAAGACAACGCAGCTCGCCCGGGCGAGCGCGGCGAGTATGCGCGGATCGGGCTGGCCGAAGTGATTCGGTCCGACCGACACCACGCACACCCTCGGCCTGACCTCAGTCAGGAACGCCGGGCCCGTCGCGCTGACGCTGCCGTGGTGCGCCACCTTGAGCAGCGTGCTGCGCGGCAGCCGCCCCGCCTCCCCCGCCTCGAACGCCAGGCCCGCGTCACCCGTGAACAGGGCGCGGAACGCTCCGTACTCGAGCGCGACGACGACACCGTTCTCGTTGGCGGGGAGCCGGCGCTCCATCCAGGCGCTGTCGGGATGGAGCACGCGCACCAGCACCCCGTCCACCGCGACGCTATCCCCGGAGCGCGCCCCGCGCCAGCGGCTCCCGGCCTCGGCGACTTCGGCGAGCCAGCGCCGATAGCCCGGTCGCGGCAGCGGCTCGCCCGGCTCAAGCACCAACGGCGGCCGGAAGGCATGCACGACCGCCGGGAGCCCGCCGAGATGGTCCTCGTCGCCATGCGACGCCACGACGAGCGCGAGTCCCGTCGCGCCGGCGCCCGCGCGCCGCAGGAACGGGACAACCACGGCGGCGCCTGCGTCGTACCCGAACGTCCGGGGTCCCCCGTCCACCACGATCCAGCGGCCCGCAGGAGTGCGCACCGCGGCAGCGTCGCCCTGCCCGACGGCCAGAAAATGTAGCGCCAGCAAGCCTCCCCTGTCACCCGACGGACGGCCGGGGATCACCGGCCACCAGATTGCCGCGGCGGCGGCGACCGCGAGGGACAGGACGCCCCGTGCGGCCAGGGTGCGAGCGACTTGAGCGGCCCTGCGGCTTCCCAGGGGCCGGAGGACGATCCAGGCGACCAGGCCGAGCAACGCGGCGGCGAGCAGCCGGCGCTCGAAGGCGACTGTCGCCAGGGGGAGAGCGCCCGCCATTCGCGCTACCCGGTCCAGGCCCTCGAGCCCAAGCGCGGCGACCGGAGCCGTGAGGCGCGCGGCCGCGGGCCAGACCGCGGCGAGGGAAAGGGTCAGCGCGAGCGCCGGCATCACGAACCCGGCGATCGGGACGGCCAGCACGTTCGATGCGAGCGCGGCGGGGGCCATCGTGCCAAAGGCGAGAATGCTCACGGGCGCGGTGGCAAGGGTCGCGCCACCGGAGACCGCGCAGACGGCCAGTACCGCCGCCATGCGCGGATGCCCCGCCACAGCACGGACACGCCGCAGGGCAGTCCATGCGCGGGCGGCGACTGCACATCCCCATGCTCCCGCGAAGGAGAGCCAGGGCCCCGCCTCGGTCGCCGCGAAGGGGTCGAGGGCGAGAACGACGAGGGCCGTGGCGGCGAGGGCCGCGTGCGGTACGAGGGGGCGCTGGCGCAGCCGCGACCAGCACCAGAGCGCGATGAGCCCGATCGAGCGCACTGCGGGGGCTGGCAGGCCGAGCAGGAAGACGTACGCCGCAACGAGCGAGAGCCCGGCCAGGCGCGCGGGCCCGTCCGGCACGCGCCCCGCTCGGAGGAGCAGGAGCAGCGCCGCGCCGAGGATCCCCACGTGCAGACCGGAGATGGAGAGGATGTGCGCGATCCCGGCGCGCGCGAACCGCTGCCGGATTTCCCGGTCGAGGAGGTCGTCGGCCGCGACGGTGAGGGCTGCGGCGAGCGGTGCCTGCTTCGGGCCGAACAGCTCCACGATGCGTCGCTCCGTGGCCAGGCGCACCGACGCGCGCGCCTCCGCGCTGAGCGCGAGCGGGCGTACCGTGCGCGCAACGAGGCGGCCGAGCCGCACGGGGCGCGCCGGCCAGAGCGGACTCAGGGCGCTGCGATGCCACGTCCCGACCACCACGGCGGCGGCGGCGGGCGGCTCGGCCCACGCGGGCCACAGGACCTGGAGCGGCCCCGCGCACCGGTCCGGCCATGCCACGGTGGTGCGGGACGCCGACCCCGGCGTCGCGACGTCCCACAACCTGACGACGACCGAGAGGCGCTCCCCCTCCCGCCAGCGAGAACGGCAGTCCCGCTCCGCGCGGGAGGCGGTTGCGGCGCCCCACAGCACGCCGGCGGCCGCCGCCGTCAGCGCCGCCCATGGCAGTAGCCGCCGCCGCACGGCGAACGCGGCCGCCGCGAGCAACGTTGCCAGCGGCCACCAGGCTCCGGAACGCAACAGGCCGGCGAAATCGCCGGCCACGAATCCGATCGCACACCACACGACGGCCGGCATCCTACCGCCGGCCCCGCGTCAGCGCGCCTTGGTCGCCCTCTTGCCGTGCCGCGGGGCCGCGGCGACCACGCGGATGCCATCCATCAGCGCCACCGCGATGTCCACCTGCCCCTGCACCTTCTCCATCTCGACGCTGGAAATCACCTCGCCCGCGGGGGTCGCGACGTAGTGCGGCCGGAGCCGGTTCAGAGCGTACACCAGCACGTCCTCCCGGCACACGGGGCAGTTGCACGCGCCGGGGACGGTCGGCAGCAGCCGATCGTACTCCCGGTCCACCAGGGCCTCCACCACGTTCTTCATGCGCCCACCGCCTCGCGGCGGCCTGCGATCGGCACCGCGCTGAAGGT
>Ga0326726_10001140_pt1 | contig 24635 bp, 19 predicted proteins | sample MHFenrmetagenome_2_FD_207603 | JGI IMG/M metagenome (GOLD analysis project Ga0326726, IMG submission 207603) | Lab enriched peat soil microbial communities from Michigan Hollow, Ithaca, NY, United States - MHF15MN | ecosystem: Environmental > Terrestrial > Soil > Wetlands > Peat | place: USA... | reverse complement strand
TGCACCCCGGCTGCACGGTCAACATACTGGGCATGACCACGCGTGGCGACCAGATTCTGGATGTCACTTTATCCAAAATCGGCGGCAAAGGCTTGTTTGTCAAGGAGCTCGAGGTGGCGCTCGAAGCCGGGCAGGCCGACCTGGCGGTGCATTCGATGAAGGATGTGCCGATGGAACTGCCGCCGGGTTTCGAGCTGGCGGTGATTGGTGAGCGCGAGGATCCGCGCGACGCCTTCGTCTCCAACCAGTACGAACGCCTGTCCGACCTGCCGCCTGGTAGCGTGGTCGGCACCTCCAGCCTGCGCCGCGAAGCGCAGCTGCGCGCGCGCTACCCGCACTTGACGGTGAAGCCGCTGCGCGGCAACGTCGGTACCCGTCTGAAAAAACTCGACGAGGGGCAGTTCGACGCCATTCTGCTGGCCGCCGCCGGCTTGATACGGTTAGGACTGGGTGAACGCATCAAGAGTCTGCTCTCCGTGGAGGACAGCATTCCTGCTGCCGGGCAGGGCGCACTCGGGATCGAGATTCGCAGCGGAAACCATGCGGTGGCCGCCATGCTGGCGGCACTCAATCATGCCGAAACCGCCGCCTGCGTGCGCGCCGAACGCCAGGTCAGTCGCGTGCTCGGCGGCAGTTGTCAGGTGCCGCTGGGTGCGCATGCGGTGTTGCTGGACGGCAAGCTGGTGATGCACGGTTTCGTGGCCCATCCGGATGGCAGCGGATTTATCCAGGATCGCGCTGATGGCAGCATGGCCGATCCTGAAGCAGTGGGCCAGGCGCTCGCCGACAAACTGCTGGCACAAGGTGCCCGCGCCATTCTCGATGCCCTGCCTACCGCATGACACAGCCGCTGACCGGGCGCACTGTGCTGGTCACCCGGCCGTTGCAGCAGGCTGCGGGGTTGACGCAGGCGATCCGCTCGGCAGGCGGGGCAACGTTCGAATTCCCCGCACTCGACATCGAGGCCGTCCCGGAGGACGAACTGAGCGTGCCGCTCGCGCAGCTGGCAGACGCCGACATCGTGATTTTCATCAGTCCCAATGCCGCGCAATTTGGGATGGCTGCCATTCGGGCGAGGGGACGGCTGTCATCCTCGACCGGGATTTTTGCGGTGGGCCCGGGCACCGCACGCGCGTTACAGGCGCAGGGCCTGAGCCAGGTCATCGCCCCGCGGGGACAGGACAGCGAAGCGCTGCTGGCCCTGCCGCAGTTGGAGGACGTGGCGGGAAGGCGCGTGGTGATCGTGCGCGGCGTCGGCGGGCGCGCCTTGCTGGCCGACGCGCTGCGGGAACGTGGGGCGGACGTGCGTTTTATGGAATGCTATCGGCGCATGCGTCCTCAAGCCGATGCCTCGCCACTGCTGACGCATTGGCAGGGTGGCGGGATCGACGCGGTGACGATCACCAGCGCGGAGGCCTTGCATAATTTGAGTGTGCTGCTGGGAGAGGCCGGAACGCCCCTGCTGGCGGCCACCCCGCTTTTCGCGCCACATGAGAAAATTGCCGAAGCGGCCCGTCGCTTCGGCATTGCACACGTCATCGCCACGCCGGGTGGCGATGCGGGCCTGGTAGAGGGCCTGATTGACTGGTTCAGGAACAACCCATGAATGACACGCCCGAAACGCCTCCTGTTACTTCTGCCACTGAGCCGGCTCCGGCAGTTGCACCTACTCTGGCCAGCCCGCCCCCTGTGACTGCCGCAACGCCAGCGCAGATGCCTCACGCGCGCATCCAGGTGCTGCCGCTGCTTGCCCTTCTGATTGCGGTGCTGGCCCTGGGCGGAGCTGCCTGGTCATGGTCCGACGGCCGGGAACGCATACGCGACCTGAAGACCGAACTCGGACGCAGGCTGGCGGAATCCGGCAAGGACGTGAGCGAAACCCGCCTGCTGGCGCGCAATGCCGACGATGCCATGCGACAGGTCAGCGAGAAAGTCGCGCGCATCGAGTCCCAGATGATCACTTCGCAGCAACAGCAGCAGGCACTCGAAACCCTTTACAAAGATCTGGCGCAGGGACGCGACCAGTGGACGCTGGCCGAAATCGAACAGGTGCTGCTCACCGCCGCGCAGCAATTGCAACTGGCGGGCAATGTGAAGGCGGCGATCATCGCGCTGGAAGGTGCCGATACCCGGTTGCAACGCCTGAACAAGCCGCAGTTCACCGCGTTGCGTCGCGCGATTGCCACCGATCTGGCGAGTCTGCGTGCCGTGCCTTCGATCGATGAGGTCGGGACGAGTGCACGCATCGAAGCGTTGGTTGCGCGTTCCGTCAGCTGGCCGCTTGCCAGCGCGCAAGGATCCGAAGCGGTGCCCGTGCCGCGACCTGCGGGTGCCGCCAACCTCAAGCAGGAATTGTGGACGGAACTGAAACACCTGGTGCAGATCCGTCGTGTTGACGGCAACGAAGCGGTGCTGCTGCCGCCGGACCAGGTGTATTTTCTGCGTGAAAACCTGCGCTTGCGCCTGCTCACGGCGAGGCTGGATTTGCTGACCGAAGATCAGGCGGCGTTTCAGGCTGACCTGCGTGCGGCGCTGGATATGCTCACGCGTTTTTTCAATACGCGTGATGCCGGCGTTGCTGCGGCGGTCAAGGAAATCAAGCACCTGTCCAGTCTGAAGATCGCCACCCAGTTGCCCAACATCGACGCCAGCCTTGCCGCGCTCGACGCATACAGGGGGAATCGGTAATGCGCTGGCTGATCTCGTTATTGATCATTGGCGTGCTGGCGGTGGCGCTGGCGCTGGCCGGGCGCTACGACCCCGGCTATGTGGTGCTGGTGTATCCGCCGTGGCGGATGGAGATCTCCTTCATCAGCTTCGTGATGTTGATGACCGGTCTGGTGGTGGGTGGCGTGATGCTGCTGCGGCTGGCCGCGCTCACGCTGAATTTGCCCCGCATCGTGCGCGAGCAGCGGGAACGCCGCGCGGCAAAAAAACGTGACGATAATTTTGTCGGGGGCATCAGGGCTTATACCGAATATCGCTTTCAGGATGCCGAGCAGTCGCTCGGCCAGTGGCAGGGAGACGACATTCGGCTGGGCCTGGCACGGGTGCTGGCCGCTCGCGCCGCGCAGGAAATGCGCGCGGTGGCACAGCGTGAACGCCATCTGCAGGAAGCCAACCAGCACGGTGCCGTGTTGGCTGCCCAGCTGTTCGAAGCCGATGCCTGCCTCGACGCCAGGGACGCAGCTGCCGCATTGGTGGCGATCAGCCGTGCCAAGGAAATTGCGCCGCAGCACACGACGCTGTTGCGACTCGAATTCAAGGCACGTCAGATGACGGGGCAGTGGGACGAGGTCGAGCGGCTGCTCGACATGCTGGTGCGCAGCAATGCGCTGGAACAGAATGTGGCGACGCAGAGTCGGCGCGTGACCTATGCCGAAAATCTCAAGCGCCGTGCCGAAGATGACCGCGGCCTGCTGGAGTACTGGAAGAAAATCCCGGCCAACTTCAAGGAAGATGCATGGGTGGCGCGTGCCGCCGCCCGCGCTTTCGCGCAGCGCGGTGGACACGACACCGCGCTCGACGTGCTGGAAGCCGCACTCAACCACGAGTGGCATGAAGAACTGGTTGAACTGTATGGCGAATTGCGCGGCAGCAGTCCGACGCGGCAGATCGAACAAGCCGAGAAATGGCTGCGCACCCATCCGCGCGACGCCCAGCTGCTGCTGACGCTGGCGCATCTGTGCAGTGCGCAGATGCTATGGGGCAAGGCGCAGAGCTATCTGGAAGCCAGCCTCGCCATCGCGGCGAGTGCCGAAGGCCATATCCGCATGGCTGAATTCAAGACCCAGAGCGGCCAGCCGGCCGAGGCCTGCCAGCACTATCAGAAGGCGCTGGCCCTTTGCCGCGCGCAATAGGCGTCCGCAGCAAAATTCTTCCGCCTGTTGCACGTTTTTTGGAGGGGGTCATTCGCGGTGGAAATCATGCAGGCTGGAGCCAAGAGCGAACTGTAAGCCCGGACTTGCGTATCAGGCGATTGCAGCTGTCTCGGCATCCGCCGCGAAGACGAAGGAATCCGCGAAGAATTCATCCTCGGGCAGGCCGCGTGTCCGGGTGAATGCATCGCGCGCGCTGTCCACCATGACGGGTGCACCGCAGGCGTAGACCTGATAACCCGACAGATCGGCAAAATCCACAAGCACGGCCTCATGGACGAAGCCGGTGCGCCCCTGCCACCTATTGCCCGGCTCCGGGTTGGACAACACCGGAATGAAGCTGAAATTGGGCTGTTCGGCCAGCCACTGCTGAGGCAGTTCGGCCATATACAGGTCCTTCAGCGAGCGCACCCCCCAGTACAGCACCATTTCGCGGTCGGTATGCTCGGCAAAGGCGTGTTCCAGCATGCCCTTTATCGGCGCGAAGCCGGTGCCGCCGGCGATGAAGATCATCGGCTTGTCGGAATCCTCGCGGATGAAAAAACTGCCGAGTGGCCCTTTCAGGCGCAGGATGTCGCGCTCCTTCAGGGTGGAAAACAACGTGTCGGTGAACAGGCCCCCCGGAACGTGGCGGACGTGCAGTTCCAGCAACGCGTCGTCGTGTGGCGGATTGGCGAGCGAGTAGCTGCGCGATTTGCCATCCTTCAACTGGAAATCGATGTATTGCCCGGCGAAGAATTGCAGGCGCTCGTTGGCGGGCAGCTTGAGCTTCATCACCATGACGTCGTCGGCGCGCATTTCCAGTTTCTCCACCCGGCACGGCAGGGTTTTCACCACGATGTCCCTGGCGGCGCCGATTTCCTTGGCTTCGATGGTCAGATCGGACAGGGGTTTGGCACGGCAGAACAGGGCACGGCCCTGTACCTTTTCTTCATCCTTCAATGCGGTGGGTGTGTGCACCCCGTAATCCAACTCGCCGGACAACACCTTGCCCTTGCAGGAGCCGCAGGCGCCGTTGCGGCATCCGTAAGGGAGCGCAAAACCCTCGCGCAGCGCAGCTTCGAGGATGGTTTCGTCATCCTGGACGGTGAACTGGTGCCCGCTGGGCTGAATGGTGACCTGATGCGACATGATGTGAGCTTAAAATGCGGTGACAAACTGGTTAATTATCGCCCGAGTAGGCGAGGTTTTCACCCTTATACGTACAGGGTTACAGGCGGGTTGCGATGAAAAAAATATTAATTGCGGGGTTTGGCGATGTGGCCGGGCGTCTGGTGAAGCAGTATGCCGGGCAGGCCGAATTCGTTGGCATGATCCGGCGGCCCGAGCGCGCCGCCGAGTTGCGCGCACTCGGCGTAACCCCCTATATCGGTGACCTCGACAGGCCGCAGAGTTTGCGCCGCCTGCCGCGTGTCGACGCCGTCTTCCACTTCGCGCCGCCACCCAATGAAGGCAATACTGATCCGCGAACCGCGCATCTTCTGCATGCGCTGGGGCGACGCAAACCCGGTGCGCTGGTGTATATCAGCACCAGCGGCGTTTATGGCGACTGCGGCGGCAACTGGGTTGCCGAAACGCGCCCGGTGGCGCCGGCAAACGACCGCGCGGTGCGGCGGGTCGATGCCGAGCGCCAATTGCGCGCTTGGGGGCAGTTGCACGGCGTGCAGCTGAGCATTCTGCGCGCTCCCGGCATTTACGCCGCCGACCGCCTGCCGCTGGAGCGCATCAGGCGCGGCACCCCGGCGCTGGTGGCCGAGGACGACAGCTACACCAACCACATCCATGCGGACGACCTGGCGCGACTGGCGTGGGCGGCGCTGTTCCGCGGCCGATCGCTGCGCATCTACCATGCGGTCGATGCGCATCCGCTGAAGATGGGCGACTGGTTCGACAGCTGCGCCGACGCGTTCGACCTGCCGCGGCCGCCGCGCGTCAATCGCGCCGAAGCGGAGAAGGTGCTGTCCGAAGCCCTGCTGTCGTTCCTGCGCGAGTCGCGCCAGTTGTCGAACTCGCGCACCATGCGCGAGCTGCGGCTGAAATACCGCTATCCCACTTCGGACGACCTGCTGCGTGAAATCAGGCAGACGCCCCCTCAAGGGCATCAAACCGGGCAGATGAAGCTGTTTTGATCAGCGCAGCAGATCGTCGGGCTCGCGCTTGAATTCGCCTTCCAGCACGTCGTCATTCGCCGGACGTAGCGGATCCTGCATGCGCCTGTCCCAGGTGCCGGGTATCAGCAACAGCACCAGCGCGATGGCATCGCTGATGAAGCCGGGGAAGACAAGCAGGCCGCCCGCGAGCAGAATACGGCCGGTGGCAAACAATGAAGCCAGCGGATTCGCGCCAGACTGCACCGAGAACAGCAGCCGCGCACCCCAGGCGACGCGCTCGATGCGAATCAGCATGGCCCCGGCAACGGCAGCCAGCAGCAACCATAGCAGCACCCAGCCGCCGATGACGCTTGCAGCCCAGAAAATGCCGATGGCCTCCAGAACCGGAAACGACAGCATGAGTAGCACAATCCAACCAAAGCGCATGACATGGAACCTTTGTTAGTCTTGACGAATTTACCTGATGTCGCGAGCGCGGAGAAACTGGCGCACGCGTTGATCGAGGGTCGAGCGGCAGCGTGCGTGAACGTTTTGGCGGCGTGCCGCTCCACCTATCGTTGGCAGGGTGCGGTGGAAATGACAGACGAAATCCCGTTGTTGATCAAGACCACGGCAGCAAATTACCCGCTGGTTGAAGAAATCGTCAGCACGCAGCATCCTTACGATGTACCTGAATTGATCGCCATACCGATAACATATGGCCTGCCCGCCTATCTCGGATGGCTGGCCACGGAGACTGAAATACATGAATAAGTGGATACGTTCGCTCGGCGCGCTTTTTTTAATCTGGGGTGCGTTTGCGCACTTTCCAGTGGCGCTTGCCGAAGAATTTCTGGATCCCGAAGCCGCGTTCAAGTTTTCGGCCCGTGCGCTGGATGCCAAAACGCTGGAAGCGCGCTGGCAGATCGCCGATGGCTATTACATGTACCGCAACAAGTTCAAATTCGAGGTGGCAGGCGGCACGCTGGGTACCCCGAATCTTCCCGCAGGCAAGGTGAAGGAAGACGAAAATTTCGGGGAAGTCGAAACCTACCGCAAGGATGTGCGCATCGCGCTGCCGATCCAGCGCACGCCGGGCACCACCGCTATCACCCTGAAGTCGACCGCCCAAGGGTGTGCCGATGCCGGGCTGTGCTATACGCCTCAAACCACGAGCGTGTCGATCAAGCTGCCTGCGCTGGTTGCCGCGGCAGTGGCCGCGCCTGCGCCGATTACTCCCCCGCCTTCTGCGGCTGTGCCCGCTGCCTCCGCCGCCCCAGCCGCTTCGGCCCTGGCAGGCCTGCGCAGCCTTGGGGGCATGGAGATGCCGAAGGTACTGCCACCGGACGAGGCTTTCCTGGTGGCGGCGGCGATGGGCGATGCACAAACGGTCAAGCTCGATTACACGCTGACGCCCGACACTTATCTGTACCGCGACAAGCTCGCATTTGTCGTCAAGTCACCCGCTGATGTGAAAGTGGCGAACGTCAACACGCCGACGGGCGAGGCCAAGAACGACCCGAATTTTGACACCCCGATGGAGGTCTATCACCATCATTTTTCAGCCACGCTGACGCTGTCGCGCGCGCTGGCCGCCGGCGAAAAGCTGGTGCTCGAAGCCACTTGGCAGGGTTGTAACGAGGCAGTCGGGATCTGCTATCCGCCGATAAACCGTGACTTCACGCTGGCCACCGCAACCGGCGCGACTGCTGCGCCGGTTGCGGTGGCCAGTGCTCCGGCCGTTCCAGCTGAAGCGGCGAGTGAATCCGATACGTCGAAGATCGAGCGCGTGCTGAAAGGCGGCAGCTTCTGGGCGGTCGTCGCCACCTTCTTCGGCTTTGGCCTGCTGCTGGCGCTGACGCCGTGCGTGTTCCCGATGATCCCGATTTTGTCGGGCATCATCGCTGGCCAGAACAAGCAGCTCACCAAGGGGAGCGGCTTTCTGCTTTCGCTTGCCTATGTATTGGGGATGGCGATCACCTACGCGCTTGCAGGGGTGGGGGCGGCGCTGTCAGGCACGCTGCTGTCGAATGCGTTGCAGAATCCGTGGGCGCTTGGCATAGGCGCTGGCATCTTCGTGGCGCTGGCGCTGTCGATGTTCGGCTTTTTCGAACTGCAGCTGCCGAGCTTCATCCAGAGCAAGTTCTCCGATGTCTCCAACAAGATGAAGGGCGGCAACTTCGCCGGCGTGTTCATCATGGGCGTGCTGTCCGCTGTCATTGTCGGTCCCTGCGTGGCGCCGCCGCTCGCCGCTGCACTCGCCTTCATTGCGCAGACCGGCAACACCACGCTCGGCGGTGTTGCGCTGTTCGTGCTGGCGCTCGGAATGGGCGTGCCGTTGCTGCTGGTTGGCCTGTCGGCGGGCGCGCTGCTGCCGCGAGCCGGTGGCTGGATGAACGCGGTGAAATATTTCTTCGGCGTCATGATGCTCGCGATTTCCATCTACCTCATCTCGCCCATCATTCCGGCCTGGATCAGCATGCTGTTGTGGGCGGTATTGCTGATCGCGTCCGCGATCTATCTGCATGCGCTTGACCCGCTGCCCACCCACGCATCAGGTTGGACTCGTCTGTGGAAAGGGTTCGGTGTGGTGCTGCTGATCGGCGGGCTGTCGATCATTCTCGGCTTGCTGGCCGGCAGCCGTGATCTGCTGCAGCCGCTCGATGTTTTCAAGGGTGGTTCCGGCGGTGCTGCGATGGCGGCGGAGCAGAAAGGCCTGATGTTCGAAAAGGTCAAGGATGTCGCCGAACTCGAGGCGCGGCTGGCCGCGGCCAAGGCCGATGGCCGCCCCGTGATGCTCGACTTTTACGCCGACTGGTGCGTGTCATGCAAGGAAATGGAGCGCTTCACTTTCAGCGACCCCAAGGTGCAGGTGCTCCTGCAAAACGTGGCGCTGCTTAAGGCTGATGTGACGACCAACACCGATGCCGAAAAGGCGCTACTGAAGCGATTCAGCCTGTTCGGCCCCCCTGGACTCATTTTCTGGAACAGTGCGGGCGCACAGTCTGATTACAAGGTGATCGGGTTCGAGAAGCCCGACAAATTTATCGCCAGCATCGACGCTGCACTGGGCAAGTAGGGTTCCCGCGCGGAAATATTGATCCGGCCAGATGAAGTATTCTTCGTGCCTGATTAACAGGGCTGGCGCCGCAGCACTGCGATGCTGTCTAGCAGCGGCGTGACGATGGGCTGAATCTTGCGCCGCATCAGCGAACCGATGGCGGTGGTCTTGAGGAAGATCGGCTGCACCGTATCGGCGTCCACCGCGGCCAGCGTGTCGAGCGCGGCGCATTCGGCTTCAAATCCCGGCGCAGTGGCGAGCAAGGCTGCCCGCGCTGAACTGCGCGTAGCTTCGTCGGCCTGACGCAAGGGTGCACACCAGTTGGCCAGCGCGTTCAGCGTGTGGTTCACCACTTCCTGGATTTCCGGGCGGTCGAGAATGGTCGCGATGGTGGCGAGAAAGGTCTGCCCCTGGCCGGATAGCGCTTTATTCAGCATCACGCTGTAGGGGTTGCCGGCGATCGCTGGTACGCTGGCATGATCCGCATGCGCAGCACGCGGACTGGGCAGTGCGTCGGACTGCAGTTCCAGAAAGGCCACGTAATAAGAATTGCGGCTGTTGCCGCGCTTCCAGATCGACAACCGTTCGGCGTTAGTGAGCACGCCCGAATAAAGCATCACTGCCACAGTATCGAGAATGCCGACGTCGTCCTCGTGCAGGAAAGCCAGGTGATCGATCAGGAATTGGGCCAGCGTGCGGCCCATGCTGCCCTGACATACCACATCGCGCATCAGCATTAGCCGTGCATTTTCGATGGTCGGCATGCACCACCAAGCGTAGCGCGCCAGTTCGTCGGTGAGCGCGGGAGAATGCACCACCGCGACCACCGCTTCTTCCTCGGCGATCAACAACAGCTGCGCCAGGTGTTGGTTCGACAGCCCGGCCTGCGACTGTCGCGTCCAGCGCGTCAGGTGCACCGGGTAGCCGCCGGGCGAACCCAGCGCGTGGCCTGACAACAGTTCGCGTACCCTTTTCAGGTAGCGATCGGAACGCTCGTTGGGCTTCAGCGGCACGCTGGCCTCACCCTGTGGCGTCAACGCCCACAGCGTCATGTTCGACTCGTCGATACGCACGGCCTTGAGTTCGGTGTTGAACAGGACATTGAGCCGGAGTTCGTCTTCAGGCGAGAGTTCGTCGTTCATAGGGTGTTGAATACGGCGCGCGCGGCATCGATGGTGGCATCGATGTCTGCTTCGGTGTGCGCGGCCGAGACGAAACCCGCTTCAAACGCGGAGGGTGCAAGGTAGACGCCGTGGTCAAGCATGGCGTGGAAAAAGCGGTTGAATTTTTCCTTGTCGCACTGCATCACCTCGGCAAAGCTTGTCGGCGGTTTGGCGGCGAAGTAGAGGCCGAACATGCCGCCGACCGAATCGGCGCAAAAGGTGACGCCGGCATCCTTCGCCGCTGCCGTGAGGCCATCGACCAGGCGCTGGGTGCTTGCGGCGAGCCGCGCATGAAAGCCCGGTTCGCTGATGGCTTTGAGGGTGGCCAGTCCGGCGGCGACCGCGACCGGGTTGCCCGACAGTGTGCCAGCCTGGTAGACGGGGCCGACAGGAGCGAGCTTGTCCATCACCTCGGCGCGGCCGCCGAAAGCGCCGACCGGCATGCCGCCGCCGATCACCTTGCCGAGCGTAGTGAGGTCGGGTCGAATGCCGAGCAGCTTTTGTGCGCAGCCGAGGTCGACGCGGAAGCCGGTCATCACTTCGTCAAAAATCAGCAGCGCACCGGAAGCGTCGCACAGTCGGCGCATCGCGCTCATGAACTCGGCGGTCGGCTTGACCAGGTTCATGTTGCCGGCAAAGGGTTCGACGATGATGCAGGCGATTTCATTGCCGATTTCGGCGAAAGTGTGCTCCAGCCCGGCGACGTCATTGTAGTCGAGCACGATAGTCTGTGCCGCGACTTCTGGCGGCACGCCGGCCGAAGTGGGGTTGCCGAAGGTGAGCGCGCCAGAGCCCGCTTTCACCAGCAGAAAATCGGCGTGGCCGTGATAGCAGCCTTCGAATTTGATGAACTTGCTGCGCCCGGTGAAGCCGCGCGCCAGTCGGATCGCACTCATGGTCGCCTCGGTGCCGGACGACACCAGGCGGACTTTTTCGATGCTGGGTAGCAGCCGGGTGATCAGTTCGGCGATTTCCAGTTCGGCAGCCGAGGGTGCACCGAATGACAGCCCGTGCGCGGCGGCATCCTGCACCGCCTTCACCGTGCCGGGGTGGGCATGGCCAAGAATCGCCGGGCCCCACGAACCGACGTAATCGATGTACTCGCGGCCGTCGGCATCCCACACTCTGGCGCCTAGGGCATGGTCGAAAAACACCGGCGTGCCGCCCACGCCCCGAAAGGCGCGCACCGGCGAATTCACGCCGCCAGGGATAACTTTTTGCGATTGTTCAAACAGGGTTTCGTTGCGATTCATGGTTGGGTTCATCCTTGCGGTCTCAGTCTTCGGGTTCGGCGTCAAACAGTTGATTCAGATGGTGCGCGGCAGCACGGATGTCGGGGGCATCGAACAAGGCCGACAGCACGGCGAGGCTGTCCGCGCCGACATCCAGCAATTGCGGTGCGTTGGCGAGGGTGATGCCACCGATGGCAACAATCGGGATGTGGATGGCTTGCGTCGCTTGACGCAATAAATCGGCGTCCGCCCGGGCAGCTGCGGGTTTGGTGGGCGACGGAAAGAAGCTGCCAAAAGCGACGTAATTGGCGCCGGCTGCCTGCGCGGCGCGTGCCTGGTCAAGGCTCTGATAACACGATGCACCGATCAGCTTGTCCTTGCCGAGAATGATGCGCGCCTCACGCAGACTGTTGTCGTCGCGTCCCAGGTGTACACCGTTGGCGTCGCAGAGATCGGCCAGCCGCAGGTCGTCGTTGACGATCAGCGGCACGTTGAAGCGGTGACACAGTGCGACCAGTTCGCTGGCTTGCTCGTGACGACGAGCAACATCGGTCGACTTGTCACGGTATTGCACGGCGGCCACGCCACCCGACAGTGCGGCTTCGACCTGCGCCAGCAGCTTTCCGGTGTCAGCGGTTTCGGGGGTGATGGCGTATACGCCACCAGGAAAATCAAGCATGGTGAGAATCAGGCATTGCCTTCCGTCTGAGGGTCCTGTGCCCAGAAAAACCGCTCCGGGATGTATTGCCCCATGCCAGGGCGGAAGGCGGCTTTCAGCGTTTCGTAGGTGAAGTTCTGCGCTTCGCGCACGGCCGACGGCACGTCCTGACCGTAAGCCAGGGTGGCGGCGATGGCCGAGGCGAGCGTGCAGCCGGAGCCGTGGTAGCTTCCGGGCAGGCGATCCCAGGCATCGGTTTGCACGTGGCCGTTGGTGTCGTACAGGCTGTTGAGAACGCGCGGCGTGGCTTCGTGGGTGCCGGTGATGAGCACGTATTCGCAGCCGAGATCGGTCAGATGCTTGGCGCAGGCGGCGAGATCGAGGTCGTCCACGTCCGATTCGAAAAGCGCCAGGCGGCGCGCTTCATGGCTGTTGGGGGTGAGCACGCTGGTTTGCGGAATCAGCAGGTCGCGCATCGCCGCGATCATGTCATCGGTGGCGAATTCGTCGCCGCGTCCAGACGCCAGTACCGGGTCGAGGATGACCGGGATGTCCGGGTAATCGGCGAGGATTTCGGCAATGACCGCGATCGACTCGGGGCTGCCCAGCATGCCCAGTTTGAACGCCGCGACCGGCACGTCCTCCAGCAGCATGCGTGCCTGATCCATCACCCATTCGGAATCGATCACCAGGATTTCATCCACGCCGGCGGTATCCTGCACCGTCAGCGCGGTGATGACCGACAGGGGATGGCAGCCCATGCTGGCAAGCGTAAGCACGTCGGCCTGGATGCCGGCACCACCGGTCGGGTCGGACGCGGCAAAGCTGAGCACTAGCGGGGGCGTGAGTTTAGGGGTGAATATAGTCGGCATGACGTCACTGCTTTAGAATCAATGGTCAATTTTAGCTGAATTCCCCTTGCCCCCATGTCTGAAACTCCTGAATACAGAAGCTGGATGTGCCTGATTTGCGGCTGGATTTACCATGAGGAAACCGGCGCGCCCGACGATGGCATTCCCCCCAGCACCCGTTGGGAAGACGTGCCGATCAACTGGACCTGTCCGGATTGCGGGGCGCGCAAGGACGATTTCGAGATGGTTGCGTTCTAGCGAATTGAATTATTTGCATTTAGGCGATCAAGTGAGTGGAGGATCAGGCGCCAGGGCGTAGGCGTGACCCGTATTGGTCATAGAATCCACGCCCATCCGGAGAGTCGTTGCTGTCAATGCTGCGGTCGGATGGGGTAAAACAATTTCAAATTTGGAGAGCGGCATGATTTTTCGTTGGATTTCGGCATGGACCCTATTCATTTTCTCAGCGAGCGCATGGGCGATTACCCCATATATCCAGGGAGATCCGGTAGCGGGCGGCAACGTCCAGGCAGCCGCCGCTGCAGTCGAGGCCAAGCTCAAGACCGGCGGTTTCAAAGTGGTTGGAAAATACTTCCCCAAAACCCTGGCGGGGTATGGGGTGGTCATCGCCACGGATGATGTCATGCTCAACGAAGTGGGTTCCGTAGGCGGCAACGCGGTGCTGGGCGCTGCCATCCGCGTGGGGGTGAAAGCGGACGGCAGCGTTGCGTATACCAATCCGGATTACTGGTATCGCGCCTATTTCCGCAAGGGCTTCGACAAGAAGGAGGGCGCGGTCAAGGCGCTGCAGGCGCGTTTGCAGGAAACGCTGGGTGCGGTCAAAGGTCAGGGGGGCGAGGAGTCTGCCTCGAGCCTGATCAATTACCGCTACATGATCGGGATGGAGCGCCTGGACTCGTCGAAGAACAAGCTTGCCAAGTATGAAAACTTTGCCGAGGCGTTGAAGATCGTGCGCGACAATCTGGCCAAAGGGGTGGCCAAAACGTCCAAGGTCTACGAGATTGTGCTGGCGGACCGCAAACTGGCCGTGTTCGGTGTGGCGATGAACGATGGGGAAAACAGCGATGGCGACTGGATCAAGAGAATTGACATGCAGGACAACATCGCGGGCCTGCCTTACGAGATCTATATCGACGACGACGAAGTGGAATCACCCTTTGGACGTTTCCGGATTGCCCTGGCTTTCCCGGATGTGGGCATGGGCCAGTTCATGCGCATCTCCTCTCTGCCGAATGTCATCATGGAGACCATGGGTGCGTTAGCGGGCGCCGAAAAGAAATCCAGCGAAAACGCCTGGTAACAAATACCGGTCCATTCGATTTTCAGGCTGCAAGGGCGCTGCGATGCAGTGCCCTTTTTCTTGCCGTTGCCAGCGCCGGGATGGAGGAACAAGCACTAAAGAAGCCCGAGCCGATGCCGTAATGCTTACCACACAGGTGGCGGCAGGTGTCGTCCACCCGACGGCTATCGTGGAGAAAACGTGTGGATAACGAAGCATTAAAAGGCGTCAAGGTGATGGTCATCGATGACAGCAACACCATCCGTCGCAGCGCAGAAATTTTTCTGAATCAGGCGGGCTGCGAGGTCATCCTGGCGCAGGATGGTTTTGATGCGCTGTCGAAAATTACCGATCACGAACCCGACGTGGTGTTTGTCGACATCATGATGCCGCGTCTCGACGGCTATCAGACCTGTTCGCTCATCAAGCGCAACGCCAAGTATCGCACCACGCCCGTGATCATGCTGTCGTCCAAGGACGGGCTGTTCGACCGGGCTCGCGGCCGCATGGTGGGGTCGGATGAATACCTGACCAAGCCTTTCACCAAGGACACGTTGCTGACAGCGGTGCGCGAGTATGCGTGCGCCGGGGCCTAACTGTTTTTCAAGGAGCATGGAATATGTCTATCAGCCGAATCCTCGTCGTGGATGATTCTCCCACTGAACGCTTTTTTCTGTCCGAGCTGCTGGTCAAGAACGGCTACCTGGTCAGCATGGCGGAAAGTGGCGAAGAAGCCGTCGCGCAGGCCAAACAGACACTGCCCGATCTGATCGTGATGGATGTCGTGATGCCAGGGATGAACGGCTATCAGGCGACGCGCATGATCACCAAGGAAGATGCGACCAAACATATCCCGGTCATCATGTGCACCACCAAGGGCCAGGAAACCGACAAGGTATGGGGCATCCGCCAGGGTGCAAAGGCCTATCTGGTGAAGCCGGTCAAGCCGGAAGACCTGTTGTCGCAAATCAAGGCGCTGGGCTGAGCAGACCAACATGGCCAAGAAATTCAACCTGCGCGAATTTCAGACCACGCTGTCGCGGCAATTGCAGGCGGCGGCCAGTCGCGACAATACCGGATCCCGTCTGGGCTTCCGGGTGGGCGATGTGAATTGGCTGGTGAGCCTCACCGACACCGAAGAAGTGATTCCCGTGCCTCACATCGTCAAAGTGCCCGGCTCTCGGCGCTGGTTTCGCGGTGTTGCCAACATCCGTGGCAACTTGTACGCGGTCAGCGATTTTGCCGATTTCATGGGCTTGGGCGCCACGCCCGATCACGCCGATTGCCGCTTGCTGATTCCACACCATGAGTTTGGCGTGAATGCGGCACTTCTGGTGCGTAACACCATGGGTTTGAAAAACATCAACCGTTATCAGACGCGCAACGAAAGTGGCGCACATCCGTGGGTCGCTCGCCAGTACGCTGATGAAGCGGGAACTGGCTGGTGTGATATGGATTTCGGGCAATTGCTCGGCAATGCTGAGTTCCTCAAGGTTGAAGCTCAGCTCGGCAACTGATTGAACATTGAATACGGAGCGCGCTGGCGCTGAAAATGGAGGAATTGGAGCAATGAACATGTCGATTACGATGAGCGGCTTTAAAGGGCTGGCTGGCCGCATGACTGAAAAGATCACGGGTAAAAAGGGGGGCGAGCACACCACCCTGATCATGCAGTCTGTGCGCAAGCTGGCTGACAGGGAGGCCGGCAAGGCGCCCCTGGTCGGTCATTTGCCGGTCGACAAGCAATACCTCTATACCGGCGGCACCCTGATCGTCTCGCTGTTGCTGGCGGCGGGTTTCACCATCTACAGCTCGGTTCAACTCGGTAACCGCGCAGGCTACGAAGCCCGTGCCGGCGAGCTGCAAGTGCTGTCGCAGCGGCTGCCGCTGGCTGCGCAGCAGTCCGTCCTGGGGAATGCCGCTGCTTTCAAAAAGCTGGCCGAAGGCAAGGCGGTTTTTGAAAAAACATTGACCGGGCTGACCGAAGGTGACAGTGAAGTACCCGCGACCGGCGGCGCGGCGCGCGATTCGCTGGAAAAAGTCAGCGCCCAGTGGCAGAAGTTTGATCCGCAGGTCAAGTTGATCCTGTCCCAGGAAAAGAACCTGGTGGCGATGAGCGAGAATATCAAACGCATTAATGCCCTGAGCACCGATCTGCAGGAAGTGTCCGAGCAGCTTGCCAGCCAACTGATCGATGCGGGCGCCAGCCTGCGCGAAGTGTCGCGTGCCTACCACCTGGTCATGCTGAGTCAGCGCTTGCCGAAAAACGCCAACATGCTCATGTCGTCCGACCTGATCGATCCCAAGGTAGTGCTGCAATTGGAAAAGGATACGACCTCGTTCCGTGAATCGGTGCGGGTTCTGATGGAGAGTTCGGCCAGCCGCAGGCACGACAGCATGCTGACGCTGGAAGACCTGGGCACCAACATGGGCGACATGGTGGAAGCGGTGGGCGCGGTGCTGGGCAATACGCAGGCCTTGTTGAAGGCAAAAGTGGCGGCCAAGAATCTGTTCGTAGGCAGCGACACATTGCTGCAGGATACCGATCAGCTGGCCGAGGATTACAAGACCATCGGCGGCACCGGCTACCTGCTGGCCGCCGTGTTCGGTGTGCTGGCCATCGGCTCGCTGGTGTTGCTGGGTCTGGTCAACATCAACGAAACCAAATCGCGTGCACGCAAGAGCGAAGAGGAAAACAGCCGTAACCAGGAAGCGATTTTGCGCCTGATGGACGAGTTGGGCGAACTGGCCGAGGGTAACCTCACCATCAATGCCAGCGTGACCGAGGACATTACCGGCGCGGTGGCCGACTCGATCAACTACACGGTGGAAGAACTGCGCAGCCTGGTGCGCGGGATCAACCAGGCCGCGCTGCAGATGGATCAGGCAGCCGGCCAGGCCGGACAGGTTTCCGAGTCGTTGCAACAAGCCTCGCGGCGTCAGTCGGAAGAAATCGAAGAAACTTCGGCTGCGGTGGTGAATCTGGCGCAGTCGGTGCAACAGGTGTCGGGCAATGCTGCCGAATCCGCCCGCGTGGCCGAACAATCCCTGGCCGCTGCCGAAAAAGGCCAGCAGGCGGTGGCGAACGCTATCTCCAGCATGAACGGCCTGCGTGAACAGATTCAGGAAACTTCAAAACGAATCAAGCGCCTGGGTGAATCGTCGCAGGAGATTGGCGAAATCGTAGAACTGATTTCCGACATTACCGAACAGACCAACGTACTGGCGCTCAACGCGGCCATTCAGGCAGCGTCTGCGGGTGAAGCCGGACGAGGCTTCTCGGTGGTTGCCGAAGAGGTGCAGCGGCTGGCTGAACGCTCAGGCGATGCGACCAAGCAGATCGCGGCCATTGTGAAGACCATTCAGTCCGATACCCACGATACCGTGGCGGCGATGGAGGTTTCGACCCAGGGTGTGGTGGAAGGAGCCAAGCTGTCCGACGCTGCGGGTCAGACACTGGCCGAGATCGGCAATGTGTCGAAGACGCTGGCCGGACTGATTGCCGATATTTCTGCGGCCACCCAGAGTCAGGCTGAATCGACCGCCAAGGTGGCCGAAACCATGCAGGACATCAAGTCCATTTCGGCCCAGACCAGCAGCGGCACAAAACAGACGGCCGAGTCGATTGGCGGCATGAAGCAACTGGCTCAAGACCTCAAGACCTCGGTCGCGGGCTTCAAGCTCGCCTGATCGAACGGACAGGAACGCGTAGCGAAAGCCGATCACGGCCATTGCAACCAACGTCAGGAACAAAACACCATGAGCGCCTTACTCGATTACGATACCGGCCCGTTGAACTGGGTGCGCGGAGACATCGACACCGCCCTGCAAGCCGCGCTGGGGCGCGTGCAGGCCTTCAGTGTCGATGCCGACCTAACCAATGCCCTGCGGCTGGCACGCGACGATGCGCACCAGGTGACCGGCGCGCTGCGCATGGTCGGACTCGAAGGTGCCGCCACCCTGGCAAGTGCTGTGGAGTCCTGTCTGGCCGACGTCAATGAACACCGTCTGCAGGCCGACAATGAGATGCTGCGGGCAATGCGCAATGCCCTCGAAGGCCTGCAACGCTGGATCAAGGATCTGGCCGACGGGCGCGGCAGCGGCGAACTGGCCTTGTTCCCCCTTTACAAGCGCCTGCGTGAACTGCAAGGCGCCGAACGGGTGTTCGAGGGTGAGTTGTTCTTTCCGGATCTGCGCTCACGGGTGAAAGGCAAGGCAGCCAACGATAGCCTGACGCAGGAAGCGCTGGCCGCTGAAGTCAAAGCCGCGCGTGGACTATTCCAGCGCGGCCTGCTGGCTTTCCTTCGCAATGTCGAGGCGGAGCAGGGACTGCAGCGCATGCGGGATGCGCTCGCCGCAATCGAGCGCATTGCCCCGTCGCCGGCTTCGCAAACCTTCTGGTGGGCTTGTGTTGGCTTTGTCGATAGCCTGATTGCTCACGGTGTCGAGGCCGATTTTCATGTGAAGCAACTGCTTGCTCGCGTAGACCTGCAGATGCGCCGCCTCATGGAAGGCTCGCCGCAGGTCGCCGAGCGTCTGCTGCGGGATGCGTTGTTCTTCGTTGCAAAAAGCCAGACTCTGGAGGGCCGGGCCGCGGAAGTCCGCACGACGTTCGGCCTGGATCGCTATCTGCCCGGTCGTGGCATGCTGGACCCCGAAGCGCTGGCACGCATGCGTCCGGTGCTGGATGCCCTGCAGGCCGGCATGAAGGCTGCGCGCGACAACTGGCATGGCTACGTGGAAGGCCATGCCGATCAGTTGACCCAGTTTCAGGCACAGTTGGAGCGCATGCTGCCGCATGCACAAATGCTCGAAAGCAGCAGTCTCAAGCCCTTGCTCAAGGAAATGGCCGCAGCGGCCAATGCCGCTGGCCAGCACGAAGGCGAAGCGCGTGAACAGATGAACCTGGAAGTCGCTTCAACATTGCTGTTCATGCAGAATGCCATCGATCAGGAGGATGTCCTGCACGCTGATTTTGCTGAACGCGCCGAAAGTCAGCAGGCCCGCCTGCGCGCCCTGATCGAAGGCCGTGATGTACCCGCCAGCGTAATGGACACGTCCAATCAGCGCGAAGCCGAACGCGACATGCTGGTGCATATGGCGCAGGAGGTCGGACAGAACCTGAAGCAGATGGAGGAAGTACTGGATGCCTTCTTCCGCAATGCCGACGAACGCGAAGCACTGGCCAGTCTGCCTGCGCTGGCGCAGCAGGCGCAAGGCGCACTGACCATGATGGAACTGCCCGATGCAGCGAGCCTGCTGGCTGCTGCAACAACTGCCGTACAGCCGTTTGCCAGTGAAGGTCATCCCGACGAAGCAAGCCAGCGACGTCTGGCGGATGCATTCTCGAGTCTTGGGCTGTATATCGAATCCTACTGCGCCGGCCGTGCCGATGCAGCCAACATCCTGCGCCCGGTACTGGTCGAGTTTGGCCTGATCGAGGCCAGCCACGCAGATGAAGACGGATTCGGCCATACTGTGGAATCCGGCATGCCCGCGCGCAAGGCCGAGGTGAAGGACGCCTATCTGGGCTGGCGCGACCAGCCTGACGAGAGCACAAAAAAAAAATACCTTGAAGTCCTGACCGAGCTCAATCGTGATGCCGAACTGGTCGACGATGCGCTATTGAAACAGCAGACGCGCGCTGCATTGGATGCCAGCCACGACCCTGCCGAAGCGCCACTGGAACTCGATGCCGATATCGAGATCCTGAGCGGCCTGTCTTTGCCCACGCGGGTTGCGGCCGAGCCCCTGCCGATTCTGGACATAATCGAGCCGCTGTCCAGCGAGGCGGATATTTCCCCGCTCTCCTTCGATTTTCTGGATACTTTAGCGTCAAACGAAATTCCGCCAGCTGAGACCGACGCACCTGAATTTTGCATGCTCGCTGAAGAGGCTCAGCCGGTACACGAGGCGGATTTCACCGCAACTGCAGTGATGGCCGCAGCGGAATCGATAGCGTTCGAACCCTGCGACAGTCCGGCTGCGGAGGACACACTCCTGGCCGCAATCCCCGAGGGGACTGAACCGGAACTGCTGGAAATTTTCCTGGAAGAAGCCAACGAGGTTCTGGCGACCATGGGCGAAGCCAGCGAAGCCTGCCAGAACAACCCGGACGACCAGGCTTCACTGACGATTATCCGTCGCGCCTTCCACACCCTGAAGGGCAGTGGCCGCATGGTTGGATTGAACGATCTGGGCGAGACATCGTGGCGGCTTGAGCAGTTGATGAACGGCTGGTTGAACGAGAAGAAAGCGGCCAGCAGTGCTCTGTTGGGCCTGATCGGACGCGCCCGTGGCGTGTTCCAGGATTGGGTGACGGCGCTGCAGGCCGGTCAGTCCGCGGCACTTCCGGTCCCCGCCTTGCTGGCTGCGGTCGACCGTGTGTCACTTGGACAACCGCTGGATGTCGCACCGACGGTTCCCGCAATGGAGAACGTAGCGTCGACCGTGGCCGAAATCGCGGCAGCGTTGCCCGAACCGGTAGTGGAAGCTGTCGCAACGACCGGGGCTGAAACAGACAGGGTGATTGAGTCTGTGACTGAAGCCGAAGTCGGGGCTGAAATTACGGCAGAACCGGAAACCGAAACGGTCGCTACGGACGAAAAGAAAATTGAGGCGGTGACCAAAGCGGAAACCGAATCGAAGCCGCTGCCCGCTGCCGATGCGGAGCCTGTCGTTGCACATGACGATGGGGGCGCGCCAGTGGAGCAGGCCATTGCGGGTGATGACGCAGCGTTCATTGCAGAATCCGACTTCGAGTTCACTGAGCCCGAAGACGTCGAAGTGGTTTCCGAAATGCCATCGTCTGGGACAGAAGCCAGCCCGCCCGGTGCTGGCGAGACCATGGCCGACCAGCCTGCGCTGGATGTGGGTGCCATTGTCGAATACGCGGCGCCATGCGTGGAGCCTGCCGAGCAGCTTGTGCCAGACGAAATCTGCATCGGACCGGTCTGTCTTTCCACCGGCTTGTTCGAAATTTTCACGGCCGAAGCGCACCAGCGCCTGGCCGTACTGCAGGAAGAGTCGGAGCGTCACGCCGACAACGCCAACAGTGCAGTAAGCGAACACGCACGACGCGCCATACACACGCTGGGTGGTATCGCCGGCACAGCTGGCATTGCTGTTCTGGCTGATCTGTCACACGCGCTCGAACAATACTGGAACCGCTTCGTTCACGCGCCTTTGCCGTCGGCGCACCTGCATCTGGTTCAGGATACGATCGCGCGTCTGAACGAGATGATTGCGACCATCGAAGGCCGTCAATTGCCCAATTCGGCCCACGATCTGATCGCAACGCTGGGAGAACTGGAAGACGAGCAGGCCACACCTGCTGCTGAGATACCGGATGAAATCATCGGGCAGGTTGCCGAAGAGCAGGTTGAACCTGTATTAGCAGAACCGACAGTCGAAGCGGCCGGCGACGCCAAGCCGGTCGAACTTTCCCAAGACAACGAAACCTCTGGTCTGCTGGACGTCAGCGCGCTGGTGCCCGACATCAAGCCTGCCATGCCAGCCCCGGTGTTCGAGCGGCGTGAAGTTGCGGATGAAATCGATCAGCAGTTGTTGCCGATTTTCCTCGAAGAAGCCGACTCGCTGGTGCCCGATACCAGTGCGCAACTCCGCGCCTGGAAAGCAGCGCCGGGCGAAGCGGTTGCCCGCGATGCGTTGCGGCGCAATCTGCATACCATCAAGGGCAGCGCGCGAATGGTCGGCGCGATGCGCCTGGGTGAACTGACGCACGTCATGGAATCACGCGTGATCGCCGTGATCGAGGGGCAGCTGGGAGCAACTGCGGAGGTATTCGACACCCTGGAAGCGCAGGCCGACCGCTTGGCCGATGCGGTGGAACGATTGAAGCAGGGTGACCTTGCTCCTGATACTGAAGCGGCGAATGTGCCGCTGGAAGCGCCGATCGAGCCCGTACCGGTGCCTGTCCGGGGAGTGGATGCGATAGCTGCCCCGGCGGCTGATCCGCTTGCGCCTGCGCAGCCGGTTACGCGTGACAGCAATGCCCTGACCCTGCGGGTGCGCGCCGACTGGGTTGACCGCATGGTCAACCAGGCAGGTGAAGTGGCGATTGCGCGATCGCGGATCGAGAGCGAAGTGTTCGGTTTCAAGCGTCATGTCAACGAACTGTCCGAAGCGCTGGTGCGCCTGCGCGGCCACATCCGGGAAGTCGAGATTCAGGCCGAATCGCAGATGCAGGCGACCTTCCTGACGCAGGGTGTGGCCGAAGAGTTCGACCCGCTGGAGTTCGACCGTTTCACCCGCTTCCAGGAAGTCACCCGCTTCCTGGCCGAAAGCGTGAACGATATTTCCACCGTGCAGCATATCTTGCTGGCCCGACTGGGCGAGGCGGATGCTGCGCTGATCCATCAGACGCGTCTTAACCGCGAACTGCAACAGAATTTGCTGCGGGTGCGTATGGTGCCGCTGTATTCGGTGGCCGAACGGCTCTACCGCACCGTGCGCCAAACCGCGCGCGACGTGGACAAACGCGCCCAACTCGATATCCAAGGTGGCGACCTTGAAATCGACCGCTCGGTGCTGGAAAAAGTCACTGCGCCGCTGGAACACCTGCTGCGCAACGCGCTGGCGCACGGCATTGAAACGCCCGAGGAACGCCGCGCGGCGGGCAAGGCCGAATTCGGCGAAATCGTGCTGTCCGCACGCCAGTCCGGCAACGAAATGATGCTGACCGTCAAGGATGACGGCGCCGGCCTCAATTTCGCACGCATCCGCGAAAAGGCCGAGGCCAATGGCCTGCTGCTGCCGGGGGTCGAGCCGACTGAAAGCCTGCTGTCGCAAATGATTTTTACCGCTGGCTTCTCTACCGCTGAAACGGTCAGCCAGGTTGCCGGGCGTGGGGTGGGCATGGATGTGGTGAAGAGCGAAATCTCCGCTCTGGGTGGGCGCATTGACATCACATCCACATCGGGTGCCGGAACCTGTTTCAGCATCTATCTGCCGCTGACGCTGGCGATGACCCAGGCGGTGATGGTCCAGGCTGCCAAGCACGACTACGCGATACCGGCGCCCCTGGTACAACAGGTACTGGAACTCAACCCGGCGGGTTTGGAACAGGCCATGGCGGCGGGAGAAGTGACATGGCGGGGTGCCCGCTACCCGTTCTCCTACCTACCCCATCTGCTGGGCGACACCGAAGCGGTGCACGAAGTGCAGCGTTACAACCCGGTGGTTCTGCTGCAAAGCGGTTCCAGCCAGGCAGCCGTACTGGTCGATTTGATCGAAGGCACACGTGAAATCGTGGTCAAGAACATCGGCCCGCAAATGGCGCGCATTACCGGTGTGGCCGGAGCCACCGTGCGTGGCGACGGGCGCGTGATCCTGATCCTGAACCCGGTGCCGCTGGCGCTGCGTTGGGCCGGCCTGCCGCGTACTGCAGAGGAGCGCAAGGCGCCCGCCGAGTCGGCCGAAGTCAGCGCTGCCCTGCAGCCGCCAATGGTGCTGGTGGTGGACGATTCGCTCACCGTGCGCAAGATCACCACTCGCCTGCTCACCCGCGAAGGCTTCCGTGTAGACAGCGCGAAGGATGGCGTCGATGCGCTGGAAAAAATGCGCGATCTGGTTCCGGACGTGGTGTTGCTCGACGTTGAAATGCCGCGCATGGACGGTTTCGAACTTGCCCGCGTGATGCGCAGCGATGCGCGTCTGAAATCGGTGCCGATCATCATGATCACTTCGCGCACGGCGGACAAGCACCGCAACCGTGCGATGGAAATCGGCGTCAACGTGTATTTGGGCAAGCCGTATCAGGAACAACAACTGCTCGACAGCATTGCCGAGCAGTTGGGACAGGAAGCGTCGCTGCCGGCCTAAGCCGAACCGATGGCGAAAAAACGGGCGTTGGACGCCCGTTTTTTTGCCTAGAGTTTGAGGCTGGCGAGGTCGCCGCAGGCCAGTGTATTGATCTTTGCATCGCCTTGCGCAGGATCACAGTGATAGGTGTCAGTCAGTTGCCGCGCCACCTCCAGCCAGTGGGCTTTGGCCGCTGCCACCATGCTGGCCAATGTGGTGATGTCGCAACTTCCGAGCCATATTTCGTAGGCCTGCGGCAGCGCAGGGAAAAGCGCGCGCCGCAGGCCGGAAAGATTGGCCAGATAAAAGTGCAACGAACCGGTGGCCTCGCGATCGAGCAGGGTCGGCAGCGTCACCAGACAGTCGGCCAGGTGGTCGCGCACCGCGCGCACAAGCAATTCGGCGTGCCTGGAGCTGAGTTGGCCAAGCATTGCATTCCAGTCTGCGCCCAGTAGCGCCTCGGCGCGCGCTTCGCCGATCTCGTGCAGGATCATCGCCTCGCTCTCGGCCTCGGCCATGCGGTCGAGACCACTTTCGACATCGCGCTCGAAGTCGTAGTGGGCAAACGCGCGTCCCAGCG